>MDTD01154930.1_pt1 | contig 10424 bp, 11 predicted proteins | sample 811221 | NCBI WGS metagenome assembly MDTD01 (sample SAMN05326646, study PRJNA326480) | marine metagenome | isolation source: seawater | place: Pacific Ocean: South West | collected 2011
ATGTCGATCGCCTGTTTCCAGCGGCTTCGTTCCGACTGCTCCCCGGTAAGGGATTCCGAGAGCTGTGTCAGAGCAGCGGCCTCGCCATCCAGAATCGCGGCGACGAATCCGATCTCGGATGCGGCAGCATCGCCTTCAGGACGATGCGAGTCGTGGGTGGAGGGTGAGATCGGTGAGCTGCTCATGGTTCAACGCCTGAGATGGGTATGATGCTCGCTGGTGCGAGATCGCCTTGCGGTCATTGTACCGGTTTGTTCGCCCATTCACCCCGGAGGCCAGCTTTCATGCCGGATCAGGTACAGCAGGACTACAAGGTGCGTCTGGACTCCTTTGAGGGGCCGCTGGACCTGCTGCTCTTTCTGGTGAGAAGATCCGAGGTGGATCTTCACGATATTCCGATCGGGGAGATCACCGACCAGTATCTGGCACTCCTGAACCATGCCGACAAAGTCGATGTGGAGCTGGCAGGAGAATTCCTCGTCATGGCGGCCACGCTGGTCGAGATCAAGTCCAGAACCATCGCGCCTCCCGAGACCGATCAGGATGAAGATGGCGAGATGCTCGAGGGGACGCCCGAGGATCCTCGGGCCGATCTGATTCGTCAGCTCCTCCGGTATCAGAGAATACGACTGGCCGCGGAACGGCTCGACGACGGTCGTGTTCGCTTTTCCCGACAGCTCGAGGCTCGGGCGAAAAGCGATATCGACGACAGTCCTCCAGCCGAGGGGCTTGATCTGGAAGATGTCCATGTCATGGATCTGGCGGAGTCGTATGAACGGATCGCCAGTGCCATCAACTTCGATGCGATGGGGGACCATCGCGTGGCCGTGGACGACACGCCGATCGCATTGCATCAGGCGGATCTGGTCGATCGTCTCACGCGTCGTGGTGGCGCGCCGATGACGCTGCAGGACATCTTCGCCGGACAGACCGCCAGTCACAGGCTCGGGCTATTCCTGGCGACACTCGAGCTGGTTCGGATGCATCGTGTCGATTTTCTGCAGGAGGACGAAGGTCCGATCAGGCTTACGCTTCGTCCCGAGGCCGACGTCATCCGACATCAGGAACTCGAGCAGGCGTTCGAGGAGGAATCCCGGGAATTCAACGAGACGACTTCGGATCAAGACCCGTCGCACGACGAAGCGCCCTGAGTTCCGATGTCGTCAGGTCTCGCCACTGTCCTGGCTGAAGTCCCTTGAGATTGAGTGTCCCCATCGCGGTTCTCTGGAGTTTCTTGACAGGGAACCCCAGTCTGGCCAGCATTCGCCGAATCTGCCGGTTTCGACCTTCACGAAGGATCAATCTCATTCGAGTCCGATCCCGGTCTCTTCTGAGGATCTGAAGGCGTTCGGCGGAGGCTCGCTTGGCGGTTCTGCCATCCGACAGGAAGATGCCACGACGGAGTCTGGAGATGTCGGACTCCTCGACCCGGCCCTTCACGATGATCTCATAGGTTCTGGCGACTTCATGAGAGGGATGGGTGAGTTTCTGCGCTAACTCGCCGTCATCAGTCATCAACAGCAATCCCGAACTGTCCTGATCCAATCGTCCAACCGGAAACAGGCGGGCCTTGCTTGGGTGCTTGATGAGATCGATCGCCCTGGTGCGGCCTTCGGGGTCATCATTCGTGCAGATGGTTCCTCGGGGCTTGAACAGCATGACATAGGTTCGGGCCGTGCGTTGTCTGATCGCCTTGCCGCGAACCGTGATTCGATCCTGATCGGGATCGACCCATGCCGGAAGATCGGCTACGAGGTGGCCGTTGACTCGAACGACACCCTCCGAGATCAGTTCCTCGCAGCTACGACGCGAGCCAAGTCCGGCGGATGCAAGCACCTTCTGGATACGCTCCCCTCGGGAGGCGTCCCGGAAGTCGTGTTCCATGCCCGTTGGTTTCCCGGGGTTGTCCGGGGTCGCGCTGTTCCAGCCAGTTGTCACCACATTGCTCCGGCCTGAGGTACCATCCGCGGGGATTCGCGGCTTCGACAGGTCCTTAATTCACGAACAGGCCTGTCTGAATTCGATACAGCCTACCTTGCCCGAGGCTATTTGGTCGGCAGATCAGGTTCTGAGCGAAGGAGACTAGTCATCATGGCCGGTATAAATCAGGCTGGGCGACGCAGCAACTACGGACTCATTTCACTTGGTTTCGGGATCATCGTCTGGTTGGTTCAGATCCTCACGCCTGCCATCGGCATCGGTGTCCTCGGTGCTGATTTCGAGAACATGAGTTCCGCAGGTCGGAATTCGATGCCTGAGGAGCAACTCGGCGACTTCGTCCTGATGATCATCATGGGCGCGGCTGGATTGGCTGGGATCGTCGGCTTCATCATCGGCTTGATGGGCATTACGACAAGTACCCACGGCCCCGGGAAGGCTGTGATCGGAGTGGTGATGAACGCATCGAGCTGGATCTGGACAGCCCTCTTCTTCATCTTCGTGGGCTCCCACGCTTCCTGATCCGACTTCAACTTCGAAGGTGCGTGCCCGGCATGTTCCGAAAATGGAAACTTGCGGTAGAGAAACGAATCAACCATGTGGTCAAGATGACCACCGAGGGTGTTCGGCGTCGGGATCGATTTCTCAGGGTGCTGATCGACGCATCCCGCATCGCCGTCCGTCAGATGCGGCGGGACCGCGCACCGATGATGGCATCGGCGCTGACGTATCGACTGCTGTTTTCGCTTATTCCATTGATGATCATCGCCGCTTCCGTCATGAGCCTCTTCATCACCGAGGATGAAGTCAAAAGAGCGACCTCTGAGCTTATCGCCCATCTGCAGCTGGACTCCATCGAGGTGCATGATCTGAGGGTGGACAAGCAGGGGGATGATGGCAACTCGCCCTTCACGCTCGGTGATTGGATCAGCGACACCGCCTCACAGGCGGCGGGCTACAACACATCGGGGATGACCATTCTGGGAATTCTGCTGCTGGTCTATTCGGCGCTCAAGCTCTTCGGTGAGATCGAGGCCACCTTCAGCATCGTCAGTGGGCGGGGGCGACGGCGTTCGTGGTGGAGACGATGGGGGATGTATCTGATCGTTCTTCTGCTCGGGCCACTGTTCCTGGCGGGTGGTCTGTGGTTGATTCAGTGGGGTTCGAACCAGCTGACCGAGATCGGTGGCGGTCATGTCGTCATTGTCAGTGTGGCCGAGCGTGTGCTCAGCTGGGCGTTGATATGGGGGCTCGTCATCGTCGGCTATCTGTTCATCCCGGCTCAGAGGCTCGGCCTGCGTGCGACGGCCTCGGGCGCACTGGTCGCGACGGTGATGCTCCTGTTGGCTCAATGGGGATTTGGGATCTACGTTCGCAAGGCGGTTGTGGGCTCGCCTGTGGGTTCACTCGGGCTGATGCCGCTGTTCCTGTTCTGGTTGTATCTCAACTGGGTGAGCCTTCTGTACGGACTCCAGTTCGCCGCAGTCGCTGCCCGGGTGAGCAAGCTGGTCAATCGTCGACGAACCGCAGTGGCCTGAGCAGCCACTCTGTAACGATTCAGTCGTGTCGCTTGCTACGCCAGTCGGTCCGCTCGATCTTCATCCATCTCTTCTGAAGCTTCTCGATGTTTCCGAAGTGTTTCTCGAAAACGGCTTCCACGTCATGTTTGCCTCCGAGCTCGGGTTCGGTGGACAGATGCTTCAGGAAGCTGGCCAGCTGTGGCGTCCTGTACTCGTAGAGCCACGTGATCAATCCATAGGATTGGGTGTAGAAGACATGCAGCGCTCCGGAATCCACATCTCCATATCCGTCGATGTTCACGAATTCGCGTAGTGGAATGAGCTGGTCGGAATTCACCAGGCCGTTGAACGGGATGTCTCGATGGATCGCCAGTTTGTCTGGTCCGAATCCCAGGGTGGCATCCGATGTCTCGAACGATGTCGCCATCCCCTCGTGAAGCCAGCTTGGCCAGGAGTCCTTGTCTTCCCAGTTGCCGCAGGCGCTGGTGAATTGATGGATGGCCTCGTGGACGGCGATTCGCGTTCGCCTGTTTTCAGCCCATGTGGATATCTGCTTTCGTGATTCATCGATGAAGTCCTGCTGCGTTTGCCAGGTCTCAGCGATTCTTTCCGCAGTCTCGGGATCGAGATCGTCCAGTGAGGTGTTGCGACGCGAGTCATCGATATGTCTCTGGTATTCATCCAGACGTTGATGTTCATAATCGATCATCTGCTGATGCTCGGGCTCGTAGAAGACGATCCAGTTGAATCGGGGTGAGAAGTATCCACCGGCATGTTCGAGCATCGCGGATTCCCCCAGTGTCTTCCTCGAGAACTCGAGAAAGTCCTGGCGATCGTTGAAAACGATGCAGGCCAGTTTCTCATCCGGCTTCATGAGCACGACGCCGAGTCGTCGAGCCAGACTTCGGTATTCACCCCAGGCTCGACGAAGGGCTGTCCTGATCTGAATCAGAGAATCCCACGAGGCGTCGGTAAGGATCACATGTCTGAAGTTCATGTGCCGCTTGAACCGCTTGGGCAGCAGCTTCTGGGCGAGCTCGATCGAATCCGTGCCACAGCACCATGGAGGCAGCGGAATGCCATCCATCTCCATGGGGAGCGAGGGGCGTTCCGGAGTTGGCGTCGGCGGGGCCTTCAGGGGGGGCTGGCCGCTTGCGGATGTCATGAGCACAAGGGCCAGAAAGGCTGTTTGGCATATCCAGAAAGGCATGGTCATGCCTTCATAACGGCATGAAGTGGTCTCTCATTGCACGAATATTCCGATTCTGACGGTTCCGAGTGTCGAATTTGGTGGTTCTAGGCTGTTTGGTGGGGTTCCGTGGTCAAGTCGAGGTCCTGAGGGCCCGATTGCAGGGGTGGCTACAAAGGCCATAGACGCACTCGTTTGCGGAGGGAATCTGAAGATGACGTTGAATTCACAGGCATTGAAGAGCTGCCATTTGCAGCATGGAACGCTGAAAGTGACTCCTGCAGGTCCACGATTGACTGATCGGGATGCCTCCAGGCTGGCTTCCACGGTTGGCACGATCATGAGAAACCGTGGCAAGTCCGTGAAGAGACTGGAGCTTGACCTCTCCGAGGTCTACACCATGTCGATTACAGCGTTGGGAATGTGTCTGGAATTCGAACGGATGGCTAAGTCGGCTCGTTCGGATCTCGTGCTCAACGATGTCAGTGAACCCATTCGAGAGGTGCTCCGGCTCCTGCGACTGGACCGGCTTCTGGGCGGCACACCACGCCCACGAGCGTGGTCCCCAAGGCGTCGTCGAGTGGCCTGAGCCCCCTTTGTGATGAAAGTCATCGCCTTGTGATGCCTCAGAGACTACTATGGACATGTGCGACGCACGTGATTCTAGGAGTCTTCAATGGGTCTTGAAACGGCCATACCGGTTGATGGATATCTCACCACTCAGTTGAGCAGGGTCGTCAATTGGGCGAGGCGTTCGGCCCTCTGGCCCATGCCGTTTGCAACGGCCTGCTGCGGCATCGAGCTGATGGCCACGGCGTCCAGCCGCTACGACCTTGCCAGATTCGGGGCAGAGGTGTTTCGTTTCAGTCCGCGTCAAGCGGATCTCATGATCGTCGCCGGGCGGATCAGCGTGAAGATGCTTCCTGTGCTTCAACACATCTATCAGCAGATGTGCGAGCCCAAGTGGGTCATCTCCATGGGGGCCTGTGCATCGACCGGCGGTGTCTTCGATACCTACGCCGTTGTCCAGGGAGTCGATCAGTTCCTTCCTGTGGATGTCTATGTGCCGGGTTGTCCGCCGAGACCCGAGATGCTTCTTGAGGGCATCATGGCGATCCAGAGGATCATCGACGAGGACAACATTCCAACCGATGGGAACGGCAAGCGGATTCCACTCTCCCTGGCGCTTGATCCAACGCATCACACGACACCTCAGCCGCTCGATGTGAGCATCGGCGCCACTTGAGGCCTCGGCCCGCCGGCATCAATGGCGGAACGTGCGAACCCCGGTAATCAGACAGTTGGCATCCCTCGATCGACAGAGTTCGAAGGTGTCCTCGTCACGCTTGGAACCTCCGGGATGAACGAGGCACTTCACGCCTGCATCAAGAAGTATCTCGGGGCCGTCTGAAAACGGGAAGAAGGCGTCGGAGGCCGCGACCGCATCACCGCAGGCCTCGATGGCATCACCGGATTTCTCGACAGCGAGCCGGCAGGCCGTCACACGATCGACCTGCCCGGATCCAACCCCGAGCAGTCGTCCGTCACCGGCGATGGCGATCGCATTGGACATCAGATGCTTGGTAACCGTCCAGGCGATCAGGGCATTGATTCTTTCATTCTCGGATGGGGCATTGCCGGTCGCGACTTGCCATCGGTCGGGAGAGGCGAGTTGTCGATCACGATCCTGAACCAGAAAGCCCCCTCCGATCGATCGGATGTCGAGGCCGCTCCGTGGCGTTTCGATGATGTCCTGAATGGCCAGCAGTCTTACGTTCGGCCAGCGTGACGAGAGTTGATCAACGGCTTCATCGCTGTAGCTGGGTGCCAGCACGACCTCGAGGAACCTCGCCGTGCCCGTGATCGTCGATGCCAGCGAAGCATCCACATGCGAGGTCATCGCCAGGATGCCCCCGTAGGCTGCCATGGGATCGCCGGCATGGGCAGCTTCGAACGCCTTGCTTGGGTCATCGGAGATGGCGGCCCCGCAGGGATTGGTGTGTTTGATGACGACCGCAGCTGGCAGGTTCGATGAGATATGGAGATCTCTACAGGCTTCCATGGCGGCAACGGCATCGTTGATGTTGTTGAAGCTCAGGGGTTTTCCAGCCAGCTGTCGTGCCGATGCTATGCCCGCCTCCTGGCTGCTGGAGTCGACGTAGAGCGCCGCCTTCTGATGCGGGTTCTCGCCGTAGCGCAGCACCAGCTCACGGTTGGCTGCCAATTCAATGGTCTCCGGCATGTCGTCCGATGACCGCCTGCTCATCCATGAGCTGATTGCCGCGTCGTATCGGGCTGTTCGGGAGAATGCGGCGGCCGCCAGCGATCTTCGTAGCTGCATGCTGGTGGCACCATCCTGAGATGTCAGCTCGCTGATCACCATGTCGTATTGGTCAGGAGATGTCACCACACAGACCGACTCGTGGTTCTTGGCGGAGGAACGCACCATCGAAGGTCCTCCGATGTCTATCTGTTCGATTGCTTCCTCATCCGAGATACCTTCCTTCTGGATGGTTCTCTCAAACGGATACAGGTTGATGCAGGCGAGATCGATGGGGACGATCTCATGGGCTTCCATCGCTTCCAGATGCGACGGCTCATCGCGTCTAGCAAGCAGTGCGCCATGGATTCGCGGATGAAGAGTTTTGACTCTTCCATCCATGATCTCCGGGAAGCCTGTGACGTCGGCCACGTCCGTGACTGGAATGTCGGCTTCCCGCAGCGCCCGTGCGGTGCCTCCCGTGGACAGAAGTTCGATCTCCAGTCGAACCAGAGCCTTGGCAAAGGGGATAAGGTCTGATTTGTCGCTGACAGAGAGCAATGCACGTCGGACCGGGACGAGATCGGACATCTCCGGGACTCCTGGTTTGGCTTTAGTGGACTTTCCTGAGATTCAGTTCAGCGGGATCAGGCAGTCGAGGTGCCCACGGTTGTCGAGAACATAGAGGCGGCCATTGTCCTGCTTGTCGGCGACGACCATCTGGACCTCGTCCAGTTCCATCTTGGCCTCGATCACACCGGTCGATTCGCTGACGACATCGAGAACACGGTTGTCCTTGTCCCAGACCAGCAGCCTTCCATTTCGGCGGGTGAGTACCTCTCCGCCGGCATCCTTCGCCACCCAGAGGCGTCTGCCGTCGTATCTGTTGACCGGCATGGCTTCATAGCAGGCAAGTCCTGTTCCAGGGATCTGCTGATAGACGGCATTGCCGATGGCCACAGGACTGATATCAAGTGGTGTTTCCGTCAGGGCACGCCAGATCAGCCGGCCAGAAACAACATCGAACGCCCTCAGGTACTGGTCCATGCAGGACACATAGAGCACGGATCCATTGGTGGCCGGTGATGCGAGGATTTGGCCCAGAAGCTTCTGCTTCCACCGCAGTTTGACCAGGCGGGCATCCATGGCGGCCACTTCACCACTTCTGGCGACACCGATGAGTAGATCGCCGGCCAGCATGGGCTTGATGTCGATGTAGTCACCGATGTTGAAGGCCTTGTACGAGTAGCCGATGTTGAATGCCTGCCAGACCAGATCACCACCCTTGGAGCCATAGATGAAGTTGTCCTGAAAGAGGACCGGTCCGGTGTTGGCCATCCATTGAAGTGACTGGATCGGGGATCGTCCCTCATCACTCGTCAATGCGCCAGTCGCAGCGGACACGGATGTGATTTCACCATGGTGCGTGATGTAGACCCGCTCGTTGGTCTTCAGATAGTTGATGCCCAGTATGTTTGCGGCAGGTGTTCCAGCTGTGATCGACCAGATTCTGGTACCGGTTGCGGCGGTGAGCCTCTGAAGATTCTTGTTCGATGAGAGAACGAAGATGGAATCCTCCTGAGGTGAAATCAGGGCGGTGTTCTTCCCGGCATCCGGTGCCTGCCAACCTAGGCGGTAGCCAAGCGTGCGAGCGGCTTTCGGGCCAATCGCATATTCCTGTTCAAGTGCTGCAAGCACCTCGGCATCCTTCTGTGCGGCGGTCTGATCAGCCTGTCGATCATTCGATCGTGCCGTCTGCTGACCGGTCTTGCATCCACCTGTGGCAGCCATGATCAGGATGGCCATGAAAGTGATGGCAAGGGATCGAAATTGCAGGGAGCTGGGGGGGAGCATGGGCATTTCCGGGATCTCCAGACGGGTCAAGGGAGTCGGCTGAAGGCAGGCTTCGGTCGACGTGGGATTCAGCAGAGCAGTATAGATGGCCTTTGGATCACGTGGTGGTCGGACGGGAGACATGTCCCGGACGGATGGCGAGGCTACAGTGGAGGGATGTTCACAGGATTGGTACAGGCAGTAGGGCGTGTCGAGGCATGTCAGGAGAACTCTGACGGGGGTGTTCGGCTGGATCTGACCACGCCTGCGTGGGCGGATCGACCGTCTCCGGGTGATTCGATCGCCATCGATGGCTGCTGTCTGACAGTCGTGGATTCCACGGCGGTGGGCGAGGACCAGTTTCGGCTTTCCTTCGATGTGGTTCAACAGACGCTCCAGAAGACAACGCTCGGCGGTTTCGGGCCAGGCAGAAGGGTCAATCTCGAGCGAGCCGCAACTCCGGAGACGCTGCTTGGCGGGCATCTGGTCCAGGGGCATGTTGATTCGCTTGCAGAAGTCGTTCAAGTCCAAGAATCGCCCGGGAACGTGAGGTTGCATCTTCGAGTCGTCGCTGACGTGGCAGAACTCATCGTCCCACAGGGGTCCATCACGATCGATGGTGTCTCCCTTACCGTTGCCGATGTGGCGGGCGATAGATTTCAGGTAGCGTTGATTCCTAAGACGCTTGAATGGACAAACCTGAGCGATCGATCGGTCGGCGACAGGGTCAACATCGAGTCGGACATTCTTCTTCGATCGGTTCGTCAGCTCATGGCTGCACGGGGGATTCTGCCTGCCGTCGATTCGTAGCGCTTCGTCTACGAAGATCCTCGAGCGCCCGCATGTTCAATCCGGTTGCCTGTCCTGAGGCCAGCCCTAGTTTCTCAATGGAGCCCGGGGGCAGTTCGATGGCGACTCTGGCGGGGAAGATGCTGCCGTAGCTTTGCATGCGACCAAGGTAGGCCTGCTCCGATTCACTCGGTGATCTGGGTGGCTCGACTTCCATGGCGTGTGTGGCCGTGATGCGACCGGTTCCATCGACGAACACCAGATCGATGTCGGTGAGGCAGTAGGCCATCCAGAAAGACTGTATTCGACTCTCCGGAAAGATGAAGATCATGCCGGTACCCGGGTCGATCACGGATCTGTTCATCAACCCCGCCTGGATCTCTTCGGGATGAGTGGCCAGTTCCATCGTCCAGTCGCGGCCACCCAGCGAGACGACGACGACATCAGGTGGATGGGATGAACCGCATCCGTGCGCGAACAGAAGAACAAGCAGCGCGGTCCATGTCAGCCTGAGAGCCATCGCTCATCCTCCTCTGTGTAGACGACGTCCTCCGACGGTAGCTTGGCTGCATCGAAGATCCCTAGGAAATCGCGGGAGGACACCGGCTCACGGTTCTCGAGAAGTCCGCACCACCAGGCTAGGAGACCCAGGATTTTCTCAGACGGCACTCCGCGATCCCTGAAATGATCGAGTCTCGTGTCTCCATGTCTCTTGGCCAGACGTCTGCCGTCAGCCCCTCTGACCAGCGGCATGTGCCACCATCGTGGGGGCTCGCACTGAAAGGCCGCATAGAGCAACTGCTGCCTCGCCGCACTGGCGAGCAGGTCGTCGCCGCGAACGACATCCGTGATTTCCTGTCTCAAGTCATCGACCACCACCGCCAGCTGGTAGGCG
>MDTD01170214.1_pt1 | contig 10424 bp, 11 predicted proteins | sample 811221 | NCBI WGS metagenome assembly MDTD01 (sample SAMN05326646, study PRJNA326480) | marine metagenome | isolation source: seawater | place: Pacific Ocean: South West | collected 2011
CCACGTTGATAGGCTGGATGTGGAAGCGCAGCAATGCGTGCAGCTGACCAGTACTAATAGCTCAATTGGCTTGATTTATGCACTGAAAAAAATTTTAAATTAATATATTTGACGTTAGTTGTTATTCTAGAGTCATTAAAATCATAATCATTTAACCTTTATATTTAGTTATTTAGATTAACAAGTTAAGTTATTTAGATTATCAAGTGATTAAAAACTTTATATATGCAAATTTATGGAACTTAACGCAAGACAGCAAATAATAAGCTCGATTAGAGGTTATTTTTTAACTCCTACAATCGCAACTCTTGCAAAACAAAATTTTTTCAAAAAAAACCTTAATAAAAAATTTATCGTTAGAAAGAAATATTTACGTATAGTTATTGAATATTTGTTCAGATTAAGTTTTGTTAAAAAAAAAGGAAATTTTTTTTATTTTTCAAAATTGGGTAAAAAAATATTTAGTAGAAGTGGATCTTTTAATATCGTCCACTCTTATAGAGACTATCTATATAATTTAGATCTTATACTTTATAAAGATAAAAAAAATCACAATATTACATCTGATAGAAAAGAGAATATATTTGGTAGTGGTATTACTAATTATAGAAAATTTTTTAAACCAACATTAAAACTTTTAAATAAAAATGATTTTGATGCAATCTTTGATTTAGGTTGTGGAGATGGTTTTTTTTTAAATCTAATTGATAGAAAATTTAAAGATAAAAAAATCTTGGGATCAGATTTGTCAAATATCGCTTTAAAGGAAACAAGAAAAAGGTTTAATAATAAAAAAATAAAATTGCTAAATTCTAATGCGAATAACATCAAAAAATGGTCTAAATGGATCATAAAAAATCTTGATACTAAAAAAAATGACATCATTATATCCATGTGGTTTATTATTCATGAGATATCTAGAAAAGACACAGACTTAATCATAAAATTTTTTAAAAATCTAAAAAGTTCAATCCCTAATGCAAAAATATTGTTAGGAGAAATTGTTGAGCCAGACTTTAAAATTTTGAATAACAATAGATTAAATACAATTATGCCAGAGTATTTATTTTTTCATCAGCTGTCAGGACAAGGTGTTTTTAGTTTAACAGAGTTAAAATATATCATAAATAAAATCCCTTACAGAATTAAAAAAAAAATAAATATTGACGAAATTACATATAAAAATAAAAAAAATCCATCAGGAATAGTGTGGTTTCTAGAACCAAAAAAATAAAAAATTATTTATACACTGAAAAAAATTTCAAATGATTTATAAATAAAATTTAAATGATCTATATAATTATTTTTGCACTTCTGTTAGCTGTTTTAATTGAGAACCAATTACAAAAATGGGTTAATTTTATTAGATTTAGATATGATAAGAGTTATAGTTGGCCAAAAAAAAATATAATTACAAATATAATAACTGAAAATTTAGATAAAAATCCCACTTATACGAAGGAAGAGTTTTTTATTCATTCTCTTTATTTATACGATGGTTTATTAGGAACTAATAATAAACCAAATACTCACAATAATGAAATTAGATATGAAAAAAAAAAAGAGATTTTAACAAAATACTCTATAGACAAGATTGGAAAAAGAGGAAATAACGCAGTATCTAATAATTTATCTAATTATATTTCAAGCTATGGTGATAGCCTATGTTTTTGTAGATATGTAAATGATGATAAAACTTGGCAACACACTCTGTCAAAAAAAATAAAAAAGAATGTCAGAAACTTTGGAGTTGGAAACCATGGATTAGATCAAGCATTTCTAAAGTTTAAAAGAAATTATGAAAAAAAAATCGATCGACCAAAAAAAGTAATTTTTTTATTTGGACCAGAGACAATCAGAAGAAATGTGTCTTTGTGGAAGCATTATTATGAATTTGGTAATTATTTAAATTTTAAACCTGCCTTTTTATACAATAAATTTAAAAAAAAATATATATTACATAAAATTCCAAATTTTAGGAAAAAAAATTTTTTTGATTTAAAACGTTTACAAGATAAAATTCATAGCGAAGATATTTTTTATAAAAATAAATTTTTGAAATATATCTGGAAAACACCATATTTATTTTCCTTAAGAAATTATGGTATAAGAAAGATTACTTTACTTCTCTTTTTTACTTACACTTATTTCAAAAACAAAAATAAATTTTCATTTAAATTAATTGAGAATTTAAAATTGTATAAAAAATTGAATTTATTAGGTGGATTATTTTTTGATTTTAATGATAAAAAAAGAATGTTTAAAAAAGATTTTTATATTGATGGCACTTTAAATATTGTTAAATTGATTAATAATTTTTGTAAAAAAAAAAAAATTAAATGTTATTTCGTGATAGTCCCAACATATTATGATTTAAAATACATACAAAAATCAAAAGATAAGTATTTTCAATCATTCATAGATAAGTGCAAAAAAAACAAGTTGCAGATCATAACTCCTCTTAACAAATTAATAAGTTACAATTGTGATACTATTTATGCTGATAAAGCATACGGTGGACACTTAAATGAAAAAGGAAATAGGATTTTATCAAATTATTTAAACATTTATTTAGATGAATTATAAAATTTCTAGCTCTCATAGTTTATGGTTTACTGGTTATCCTTCAGCAGGAAAATCAACGATAGCAAAACTACTTAAATCAAAATTAAAATCTTACAAAATACCCGTCTTAATTTTGGATGGAGATGAAATAAGAAAAAAATATTTTAAAGGATTAAAATATAATAAATTAGATAGGATTAAATCATTAAAACTTGCCATAAAATTAGTGAAATTTATGATGCAAATAAATGTGATTGTTATTGTATCTGGAAATCATGCTACAAAAGAACAACGGAAATTGGCGAGACAAAAAATTAAAAAAAAATATAGTGAAATATGGATTTCAAGCCCATTAAGTATATGTAAGAAAAGAGACGTAAAAAATCTATTCAAGAAAGCAAAACAAAATAATATTAAAAATTTAGTAGGGCATGATATAAAGTTTGATATTCCAAAAAATTATGACCTCAAATTAGACACCACAAAAAATAAGCTTGATTGTATTAATAAATTATTCACTTTTTTAAAAAAAAAGAAAATTTTGATTAATAAATAATCAGTAAAAAGAATATCATTTAAAATTTTGAAAAATTTTAAGAAGACAAACATTTTTATGTACTTTTTGCGATAATTTAGTTAGATGTATAAGAAAAAATGAAACTAAACGAGGCAAATAAGATTGTAATAAAGACTGTTGCCAAGATCTTAAACAATAAAGTTAAAGTTACTAAAGAGATGCAATTAATTGGTGGAAATTCTCAACTTGACTCAATGAAACTTGTAGAAGTGTGTGTTGCTCTTGAAGATATAGCTGATAAATATGAATTCGAATTTGATTGGACATCAGCTACGACTATGTCCAAGTCTAAAAGTATGTTTAGAAACGTTAATGCTTTAGCAAAAGAATTTGCTAAACAGTCAGAGGTTTGATTTGATTATTGTTACAGGAGCAAGTAGAGGTCTCGGTAAAGCTATTGTAGAACGTCTTTCTAAAAAAGGTGAGGACGTAATTGGATTAACGAGATCAAAAGAGAATTTAAAAATTGATAGTATTCAATGCGATGTAAGTGAATATTTATCAGTGAAGAGCGCGGCAAGAAAAGTAAAACTGATGAAAAAACCGCTTAAGGCATTCATAAATGCTGCAGGTGTCGCTTCAATGAATATGGCTGTTACAACTGATGAGATTACAGTTCAGAAACAAATACAAACCAACTTAGTTGGAACAATTTATTGTTGTCAATTATTCGCTCCAATAATGCTGAGACAAAAAAAAGGCTGCTTTATTAATTTTTCAACACTTGCTGTTAAATTGGCTCTTAAAGGGGAGTCAATTTACGCAGCATCTAAAGCTGGTGTTGAAGTATTTTCAAGAACTTTTGCAAAAGAAATGGCTGATTTCAATATACGAGTAAATTGTATTGCTCCAGGGCCAATTCGTACTGATTTACTTAAAGGTATAACAGACGATCAAATCCAAAAAATAACTTCTCAGCAAATTATGCCAAAACAGTTTCAAAAGTCAGATGTTTGTGATTTAGTTGAACTTCTTCTGAATGAAAAAGCCTCATCTCTAAGTGGTCAAGTTCTAAATTTGGGAGGTGTATAATTCATATTCTACAAAAGTTAAAAGACCTATGGGATAAAGTTGACTATCCTTTTTTAGTTCATTCTGATAATGACTTCAAATTTAGTGAAATAACAAAGCAAAAATCTCTAAATTTATCAAATATTAAAAGTGGAGATGTTGTTGCACTAATTGGAGATTTTAATCCAAAATCAATTTTAACATTACTTCAATTAATTGAAAAAAAAGCTATTGTAGTTCCTTTAACTATCGAAACAAGTTTACAACATGAATACTTTTTTAAGACAGCACAAGTTGATGTAATCATAAATGACGGTACAATAAGGCGCATAAATCAAAATCAAAGTCATTATTTTATTGATAAGCTAAGAAAACAAAATCATGGCGGCTTAATCGCTTTTTCAACTGGTACCACAGGTCGTCCAAAGGCAATTATACATGATCTAACACTTTATATGAGAAGATTTGAAACACCTCGTCCAACACTTAAAACTTTAAATTTTCTTTTATTTGATCATCTAGGTGGTTTAAACACATTATTTCACACATTGTTTAACAAAGGTACTGTTGTTAGTCCAAAATCCCGTAGTGTTGAAGATATTTTAGAAACTTGTCGATTACATAAAGTTGAAGCTCTTCCAACTACCCCAACTTTTTTAAGATTAATGCTTTTGAGTGGACTCATTCCAGAAAAAGTTCCAGATTCTCTTCGAATAATTACATATGGAACAGAACGTATGGATCAACCAACGCTTGATGCTATCTGTGAACTTTTGCCAAATATTGATTTTAGACAAACTTATGGAACTACCGAGTTGGGTGTTGTTCGAGTTAAAAGTAAAGCCCGTAATAGTCTTTTTATGAAGATAGGTGGAGAAGGTGTAGAGACAAGAGTGGTAAATAATGTATTAGAAATTCGTTCAAAGACAAGAATGTTGGGGTACTTAAATGCAGAAAGTCCTTTTGATAAAGATGGATGGTATAACACAAAAGATATTGTTGAAGAACAAAATGGTTTTTATAAAATAACTGGCAGATCAAATGAAGTTATTAACGTCGGTGGATTAAAATTTTTAGCTTCTGAGGTAGAACGTGTAGCTCTTCAATTTGAAGGTGTAGAGCTTGCTAAAGCTGAAGGAAAATCAAATCCTATAACTGGTCAACATGTTGAGCTCGTAGTTCAACCAATTAAAAGAATAAATATTGATCAATCTAAGCTTAAAGCTTTTTTAGAAAAAACATTACCAAATCATATGATACCTAGGCGCCTGAAAGTTTCTTCAATTAAAGTTGGTCATAGATTTAAAAAAAAATAGTAAATAAAAACATTTTGTTTTATGAAAAAAAAATCAATTAGAATTATTCCAAAACTAGATATCAAAAATGGAAATCTTATAAAAGGAATTAATTTAGAGGGACTTAGAGTTTTGGGAAACCCAATATTTTTTGCGGAAAATTACTATAATCAAGGTGCTGATGAAATTATATACTTAGACAATGTTGCTACTTTATATGGAACAAATAATCTAACTAAATTTGTAAAAAAAACTGCAAAAAAAATCTTTATTCCACTGACTGTTGGTGGCGGAATTAAGAATTTATACGAAATTGAACAAATGTTAAAAAATGGCGCTGACAAAGTATCAATTAACAGTGCTGCAATTGATGATTTAAATTTTATAAAGAAAGCCAGCAAAACATTTGGTAGCTCAACTATCGTTTCAAATATAGAATGTATATGTATTAACAACAAATATTATGTATCAAAATCTAACGGAAGAGATTTAGTTAATAAGAATCCTTACGATTGGGCAAGAAAACTTGAAGACTCCGGTTTAGGAGAAATTCTTCTAACTTCAGTAAACTCAGAGGGACTTCAGAAAGGATTTGATATTAAATTAACCAAAAAAATATCAAATGCTGTTAGTATACCTGTTATAGCTAGTGGTGGAGCAGGAAATTTTAATCATGTTTTAGAGGTTATAAAAAAAACAAATATAGATGGAGTATCTCTATCGTCGTTAATTCATTATGATGTTTTTACAAATTTTCCTTTTAAAAAACAAAAAATTGGTAACTATCACTATTTAGAGAATTCTCACAAAAAAAAATCAACTCAAGCTTTAAAGAATTTAAAAAATTTTTTAAGAATCAAAGGTATAAATGTTAGATAATAAAGTTAAGGTTGGGATAATAGACCTAGGCATCAATAATACTCAAAGTATTTATAATGCTTACCAATCAATTAATTGCAAAGTAAAAATAATTAAAAAAAAACAAAATTTAACCAATTATAACATAATAGTTTTACCTGGGGTAGGTTCATTTAAACATGGCATAAATAAATTGAATTCCTTAAAGATTAAAAATGAGATAAAAAAATTTTTAGAAAAAAGTCCCAAGAACTATTTAATTGGTATATGTCTAGGAATGCAATTATTATTTGATCAAAGTTTAGAGTTTGGATTAACAAAAGGTATGAGTTTTATTAAAGGAAAAGTCTTACCTCTTGATTTAATAAAATGTAAAAAAGTGCCTCACATGAACTGGAATTCAATTTTAGTAGACAAAAAGGATAAAATTTTTTGCAAATTTACAAAAAAAAAATTTTATTTTGTACATTCTTTTTATTGTAAACCCTTTAAAAAATCTAAAGTAATTGCTCAAACAAGTCATAATAATTTTAAGTTTTGTTCTATTGTTAAAGATGGCAATATTATTGGATTACAGTTTCATCCTGAAAAAAGCGGAAATGAAGGTATAAAAGTACTTAAGAGAATAAATAATCTGATATGAAACACAAAACCTTATTTGGATTACCAAAAAAAATTATTTTTTGTAAAAAAAGCTTAATTTCAAACCAAAGGCCTAATTCATCAATTGAATTTAATCATAATGAAAAATCAAAAAAAAAAACATTATTCATTGATAGCAACGGTATTTCAGACTCTTGGAAATATTCAAGAATAAAGCATAGAATTGATTATAGCGTGAGGGAGAAGCAGCTTTTAAGATTATTAGAAAAACATAGAGGAAAATACGGTGAATTTGATTGTATTGTTCCCGGAAGTGGAGGAAAGGATAGTTGTTTTGCATCTCATATATTAAAACATAAATATGGAATGAGTCCCTTAACAGTAACTTGGTCACCGATTTTATATACTGAGTATGGTTTAAGAAATTTTAAAAATTGGATTAGTTCAGATAATTTAACAAATATTTCATCAAAAAGAGATGAGTATACAATGAAATATTTAACCAAATTAGCAATTTTGAATTTGATGCACCCATTTCAGACTTTTATGTTAGGTCAAAAAATTTTTGCTAGCAAAATGGCTATTAAATATAAAATACCTTTAGTATTTTTTGGTGAAAACGAAGCAGAACATGGAAATCCTATTGCAGATAATAAGAAATCAATGAGAGATAAATCTTATTTCACATATAAAAATTTCGATAAAATTTATTTGGGTGGAGTAAAAATTAAAGATTTAATTAATAAACATAAACTTAAGTTTAAAGATTTAAAAATATTTCTTCCCCCAGAGGAAAAAGAATTAGTTAATAGCAATACAGAAGTACATTACTTAGGTTATTATGTGAAATGGATTCCCCAAGAAACATTTTATTATGCAGTAAAACATTGTAACTTTAAACCAAGGCCATTCAGAACTCAGGGAACTTATAGCAAATATAATAGCATTGATGATAAAATTGATGATTTGCATTATTATACAACATTTATTAAGTTTGGAATTGGCAGAGCGACATACGATGTGTCGCAAGAATTAAGAAATAATCATTTATCAGTAGAAGAAGGTAAAAAATTGATAAAAAAATATGATGGAGAATTTCCAGATAGATATTTTGATGAGATTATGAAATTCCTCGATATAAAAAATTCAAATTTCTTTAAAACTTTAGATAAATTTAGATCTCCTCATATTTGGAGAAAAGTCAAAAAAAAATGGCGTTTAAGACACACTGTAAATAAAGATGGAACTGATGATTAAAATTTTGTAATTGTCTAATTAAAAAAATTAAATAATAGTAATGATAAAATGAAAAAATATTTTGTTACAGGAAGTGAAGGCTTTATTGGTTCAAGTTTAGTAGAGAAATTATTAAATCAAAGAAATATAGTATTTGCATTAGTCAATTATAACTCATTTGGAAATATTGGTTGGTTAAGAGAATTATCGCTTAAAAACAAAAGACTTAAAGTTATATTTGGTGATCTAAAAGACCCAGAAACTTTTTTAGATTATCTTAGAAAATCAGACTATGTTATAAACCTTGCTTCATTAATAAGTGTGCCTTATTCATATTCAGCCTCAAAATCTTATCTAGAAAATAATATTATAGGTTGTCATTTTCTTTATAATAGCTGTAAAAAATTTAAGATTAAAAAGATAATTCATATTTCTTCAAGTGAAGTTTACGGGACTCCAAAAAAATTACCTATTACTGAGCATACAATATTCAATCCACAATCTCCTTATGCAGCAAGCAAAGCTGCAGCGGATTATGTAGCAAAATCATACTTTTATTCTTTTAACTTACCAATAATAATTTTAAGACCTTTTAATAATTTTGGTCCCAAACAATCTCTAAGAGCCGTAATACCCACGATTATTAATCAAGCACTCAAGGGTAGTGAAATAAAACTAGGAAAAGTAAGTACAAAAAGAGATTTTTTATATGTGTCAGATACGGTAGAGGCTATATTGAAAACCATCAAAATTAATAAAGATTTATTTGGTGAGGAAATAAATTTGGGAACAAATTATACATTTAAAGTTAATGAAATAGTAAAATTAGTATCATCAATTTTGAAAAAAAAACTCGTTTTAAAGTTAAACAAAGAAAAGCTTAGACCAAAAGCTAGTGAAGTTGAAATTTTAAAATGTGATTATAAAAAAGCAAAAAAAAAACTTAACTGGAAACCTAAATTTATTGGAAAAAAAGGTTTCAAAACTGCCTTAATAATGACAATTGATTGGTATAAGAATAATTCGAATAACGAACTTTTAAATTCTAAAAATTTAAATAAGTCATATAAATAGAATTAATTTTATGCAAAAAAACTTTTTTCAGATAGAAAAAAAAATTTATAGCTCAATAATTAAAACCCTTCCAAAAAAAAAATATTATCCATTAAGTGAACCAGATATAAAAAAAATTGATGAAAAATATCTTGTAAATTGTTTAAAAACAGGATGGGTTTCATCAAGTGGAATTTATCTAGAAAAATTTAAAAAAAAATTAGTATATATCACTAAAAAAAAATTTATTGTTCCAGTAATAAATGGAACATCAGCATTACATTTAGCATTAATAGCCTCAGGCATAAAAAAAAATGATGAGGTAATTGTGCCAGATTTATCTTATGTTTCAGCTGCAAATGCAGTTGTATACGTAGGGGGAGTACCAAATTTCGTAGATATAGACAACAAAACATATTCGATTTGTCCAAAAAAATTAGAAGAGTATCTTAAAAAAATATCTACAAAAAAAAAAGGATATTTATTTAATTCAAAAACAAAAAGGTATATCAAAGCTCTTATGTTAGTTCATGTATTTGGATATTCTGGAGAAATAATTAAAATCAAAAATATTTGTAAAAAATATAATCTCAAATTCATCGAGGATGCATCTGAATGTTTGGGTTCTTATTATAAAAAAAAACATTTAGGAACATTTGGTGACTTTGGAGTTTTAAGTTTTAACGGAAATAAGATAATTACTACTGGAGGTGGTGGTGCTGTAATTTCGAAATCAAAAAAAGAATCGAATTTAATAGAACATTTAAGTAAAAATAGCAAAATAAAACACTCATGGAAATTCTTTCATGATAGGATTGGATATAATTATAAACTTTCAAATTTATCAGCAGCATTGGGATATTCTCAAATTTTAAGATTGAACTTTTTATTAAAAAAAAGATTAAAATTGTTTAGTCAATATAAAAAAATTATGTCAAAAATAGATGGGATAAAAATGTTTGAACCTATAAAAGATTCCAAACCAAACCATTGGTTGATATCAATTAGATTAGAAAAAAATTCAGCAAAATCTCAAAAAAAAATTTTAAATTTTTTGAATAAAAATAAAGTTTTTTCAAGACCTCCATGGGAACTAATGAGTAGTTTACCAATGTATAAAAATTGTCCCAAGGATAATAATTTTAATGCCAAAAAAGTTCAAAAGACTGTAATTTGTTTACCATCTAGTTTATGAAAAAAATAATTTTTTTTTCTTCAAATAGAGC
>MDTD01192148.1_pt1 | contig 10424 bp, 9 predicted proteins | sample 811221 | NCBI WGS metagenome assembly MDTD01 (sample SAMN05326646, study PRJNA326480) | marine metagenome | isolation source: seawater | place: Pacific Ocean: South West | collected 2011
AAAGAAAATTTTAAGGATTGTTCTAAGTTATACAAACTATATTAATAGGACTGTTTGGAAAAAATTTTAGATTTAAAAATGAATAGAAAATTTTCTGTAGTTGGCGCAGGTTATGTGGGTATATCAGTTGCAGTATTATTATCTCAAAAGAACCATGTGACACTTGTTGATATAGATGACGACAAGATTAATCTAATCAATGCAAAGAAGTCACCAATCAAAGATTCTTTAGTTTCTGAATTTTTAGAAAAAAAAGATTTAAAGCTTAATGCTACTAAAGATCTTGAAATGTCAGTTAGAGAATCAGATATAGTTATACTAGCATTACCAACAGACTATGATACTAAGAAACATACTTTTAATATTGATATATTATCAAATACTATCTCAAAAGTATTGAGAATAAATAAAAGAGCTACATTATTAATAAAATCAACTATACCCATAGGATATACAAAATATTTAAGAGATAAATTCAATACGGATAATATAATTTTTGCACCTGAATTTCTCAGAGAAGGAAGCGCACTTTATGATAATTTGTATCCTTCTAGAATTGTTGTTGGTTGCAAGAAAAAAAATGGGAAGCTTATTTCAGAAATATTTGCAAATTGTGCAGAAAATCAACCAGAAATTTTTTTAATGGATGCTTCTGAGGCTGAGTCAGTTAAGCTTTTTGCGAATTCATATTTAGCAACGAGAATAAGTTTTTTTAATGAGTTAGATTCATTTTGTTTAGAAAATGAGCTGGATACTAAATCAGTCATAGACGGAATATCAAGTGATCCAAGAATCGGAACTCACTATAATAATCCTTCATTTGGATATGGTGGATATTGTCTACCAAAAGATACCAAGCAAATGGTTTCAAACTTTCATCCAGTTCCACAATCAATCTTTTCTGCAACAGTAGAGAGTAATGCTAAAAGAAAGACATATATCGCAAATAAGATAATTGAACTTAATCCAAAAACAGTTGGAATTTACAGGCTAACAATGAAAAAAGATTCTGATAATTTACGAGATTCAGCAATTTTTGATGTAATCAAGATATTGAATACAAATAAAATTAAAATTAATCTTTACGAACCAATAGTAAAAGCAGATTCCTTTGAAGGCATGGAAGTCATTAATGATTTGAATATTTTTAAAGATTGCAGCCAAGTTATAATTGCAAATAGGATTGATGAAAATTTGAATGATGTACATGAAAAAATTTTTTCTAGAGATATTTATAAAGAAAATTAAATAATTCTTTCTATGATAGACATAAAAAAAATAAGTAATAGCGAACCATTTCTTTTAATGAAAAGTTTGTATGAAACTGCCTTCGATAACAATCAAAAAAATATTGAAGCTATTTTAATTGCTTCATTTGACAAAAATAAAGATGAGGTGGATGCTAGATATGTAAACCTCAAATCAATTGTTGGCGATGAATTATTCTTTTTTAGTAATTATGAATCTCCCAAGTCAAGACAATTTAATTCTCATAGTCAAATTAGTGCGCTTTTTTATTGGTCAAGTATCAATGTTCAGATAAGAATGAAAGCAAAAATTAAAAAGGCTTCAAAAAGTCTTTCTGACCAGCATTTTAAAAATAGAGCAAAAAGTAAAAATGCTTTGGCGATAAGCTCGAATCAGTCTGAGAAAATTGACTCGTATGAATCAGTCAAAAATAAGTATGAAAAAGTATTGAAAGAAAATTCATTAGTTCATAGACCAGACTACTGGGGTGGGTTTGCATTTAGACCATATTATATTGAGTTTTGGGTGGGTGATGAAAACAGACTAAATAAAAGGGAAGTCTACGAAAAAACTGCAACTAAATGGATTAAATATTACTTGGAACCATAAAGTTAATGAGGTAAATGTTTGCCAAATTTATTAATTAGTTTAAAATCCCTTAAAAATATGACCATTCAATTTATATCAATATCCTCAGTATACAAAGCATGCTGCTCATAAAATATACTAATTAATTTTTAAGGTATCTCTCATAGCTACTTCAAAAAAAAAGAATATACCCATCAATGAAAAGATTACAGCTAGTAAAGTAATGCTCATTGATAGTCAGGGGAACAAGAAAGGAATTGTTCCAATATTAGAGGCTCTGGACGAGGCAGAAAAAAATTCTCTCGATTTAGTCCAAGTCTCTCCATCTGATTCAAACCCAGTTGTCTGTAAAATATTAGACTATGGTAAGCATATGTTTGATAAGAAAAAAAGTTTATCAGCCTCTAAAGTAAAAATTAAAAAAACATCGATTAAAGAGATAAAATTTCGACCATCCACAGATATTGGCGATTACAAAATTAAATTAAAAAAGATTAAAAGCTTTATTCTTGATGGAGATAAGACTAAAATAAGCGTCCGATTTAGAGGAAGAGAGATTCTTAACAGCGAAATGGGACTTAGCTTATTACATAAAATAAAAGATGAGCTTGCAGATATCTCTCAGGTAGATCAGGATCCTTCATTGGAAGGCAGGCAATTGCTTATGATGCTTTCTCCTCTAAAAAAGAAAAATTAAATTTATAAAAGATTATGGGATATAAACTTAAAACACATTCCGGAGCTGCAAAACGTTTTAAAAAAACTGGTACTTCTATTAAAAGTAAAAGCGCAAATAGAAATCATATTTTAACTAAGCAATCTACAAAAAGAAAAAGACATAATAGGGGTTTGAATAAGCTTTCTGGCGTTGTTTTAAAAATGGCTTCAAGATTAATTAAGGAATAAATATTATGTCAAGAGTAACAAAATCATTAGCAGCGAAATCTAGACATAAAAAGATTTTAAAAGCTACTAAAGGTCATTATGGAGCGCGAAGTAGATTATTTAAAACTGCCAAGCAATCAAACATTAAGTCTCTCCAATATGCTTTTCGAGATAGAAAAAATAAAAAAAGAAACTTTAGAGCTTTGTGGATCTCAAGAATTAATGCAGCATCTAGAGAGCTTGGAGTATCATATTCTCAATTGATAGATGGGCTTTCAAGCAAAAATATTAAGATTAATCGAAAAGTTCTCTCTGAAATCGCTATATCTGATAATCTAACTTTTAAAAAAGTTGTTGAAACAGCTATTGGCTGATAAATACTCTTTCAATGTCAATTGAAAATAAATATTACCCCTCTTTAATCGAAGTAGACGGTACCGAACATCCTATAAATCAAGTAAAAAATTTTATTTTAAATTTACTTAATAGCTATGGTTTTGACTTTATAGATGGACCTGAAATAGAAACGGAGGAGTTTAATTTTGATTTATTAAATATAAAAAAATCTCATCCAGCTAGACAAATGCATGATACTTTTTATATACAAAACAAGTCGCATCTACTTCGTACACACACTTCTCCTGTGCAAATAAGAGCGATGTTCTCTGAAAAGCCACCATTTTCATATGCCTCTGGCGGTAAAGTTTACAGAAAAGACGATGATTCAACACATTTGCCAATGTTTCATCAGGTAGAAGGAATCCATATAGATAAAGACGTAAATTTTGCTCAATTAAAAGATTTAATTTATAAAATAATTCATGACCTATTCGGAAAAGATTCTAAAATAAGATTTAGACCTTCATATTTTCCCTTTACAGAACCATCAGCTGAAGTTGATATTTTATCAGCTGATGGGAAATGGCTTGAAATTTTAGGTTGCGGAATAGTCAATCCTAGAGTAATTAATAATTGCAAGATTGATTCTCAAACATATTCTGGCTTGGCATTTGGTCTTGGAGTAGAAAGAATTGCTATGCTGAAATATGGAGTTAATGATATTAGAGATTTTTATAAGTCTAATTTAGATTTTTTAAATCAATTCAAATGAAGATAGCTTATAGTCACATAATCGAGTTTCTTGAAGAGAATCCATCAATTGAAGATGTTTCAAAAAATTTATTTCAACTCGGCCATGAAAATGAAATAATTGATAATTATCTAGATATTGAATTTACGCCTAATAGAGGTGACTGTTTGTCAGCTTATGGAGCTGCAAGAGATTTGGGCGTTTTTTATTCTTTCAAAAAAGATTTTGAAATATATGATGATTGCATAGACAATCTTTCACTCAATTTCCAAAATAATTCTGTTGAAGATTGTCCTTCTATTTCATTTCTAAATATTGAAATTGATCAACCACCAAAAGAGTATAAGCAGTACCTAAATTCTTATTTTAAAGAATTAAGTATTAAAAAAAATAATTTTTTTACAGATATCTCAAATTATGTAGCATATGAAATCGGTCAACCTACACATTGTTATGATTACCCCAAGGTTGGAGATTCTATTGAATTTATAAATATTGATAAGGAATATGAATTTGAAACTTTAATCGGAAAAAAAATTAAATTAGTAAATGAGAATTGCATTTTTTTAGCAAATAATAAACCTATTAACTTAGCTGGAATTATGGGAGGCAAAGAAACCTCTTGCAGTCCCAATACAAGAAACGTTCTCATAGAATGCGCATATTTTAAGCCTGAATCAATAATATCTAAATCAGTTAAGTATGATATTCATTCAGATGCATCATATAAGTTTGAAAGAGGCGTTGATCAAAACATGCAAGAAAGAGCATTAAGAAGATTTATTAAAATCGTTGAAGATCATTGCAGTATATCGAAGATAGAAATATTTAAAGAAGAATTTAAATCTCATCAATTTACTCAAATAGATTTAGATGTGAAGAGTATTAATAAAATCCTAGGAACTAACATTAGTAAAGAAATGTATATTAATTGTTTAGAAAGATTAGGATTTACTATTAAAAACGCTAAGGCTATTGTTCCTTCATTTCGCCATGACATATCTCATGAAAATGATTTAGCTGAAGAAGTAGCAAGAGTTATTGGGTTTGATAATATTGAAGCAAAAGAATTCTCAGCTCCAAAAAAAACAATAACAAAGTCAATAAACAAAGATTGCTTATTAAAAGATTTCTTAATTAAAAATGGCTTTAATGAGGTCATTAATATGCCATTTTGCAGTGAACAAACAGAATCTTCTATAAAAGTAGATAACCCTCTAGACAAAAATAAAATTTATTTAAGAACAAATCTAAGGCAGTCCTTAATTGAAAACTTATTATTTAATGAAAATAGACAAAAAGAATCAATTAAATTATTTGAAATTTCAGATGTTTATAAGATAGATTCTGAAATCAATCATAAAAAAATGCTATCAATTATTATATCTGGAAGAGTTGGTGAAAATTATCGTGATTTCTCAAAAAAGTTAGATATTAAATATTTATGCGGAATCTTTAAAAAAATTAATATTCATCTTAAAGAAGAAGATTTCGAGCAGATTAGTAGAGACAATCTAAAAAGCAAACAGAAAAGCAAAATCTATTTTTTGGAAATAGAAATTGATAAAGTATCTGGAGATGTCTTTGAAAATTTTAATTTTGCAGAAAAAAAACAGCCTAGCTTTAATAAGTATAAAAATATTTCTGATTTACCATGTTCAGTCAGAGACATATCTTTTTTACTGAATCAAGAAAAATTAATAGAAACTCTTCAAAACAAACTCATTTCATATAAGTCTGATAATTTAAAAAAAATGTTTATCTTTGATTTTTATGCAAAAGATTCACAATATATAAAAATTGGCTATAGATTTATTTTTCAATCTGACAAATGCACTCTAACTGTTGAGCAGGTTGACAATGAGATTAGTAAAATTTTGAGTTTAGCTACAAAAATTGACGGCATAAATGTTCCTGGCTTAAATTAATCTATTTTTTTATATTATTAGTCCCAAAAAAAAGATTAATTATAAATTTAAAATTTATTCTATATAATTGACTAAATATTAATGAAAGAATCAAAAATCTATATGAAAATAAATAAACTTTTACTCGTTGCACTTTCGTTATCAATTTTTAACATTTCATCTCAAGAATATGATGAAGACTATTTATCCAGTCTGCCTGATGATGTTAGGAAAGAGATATTAGCAAAAGCTGCAGATAAGGATGATTTTGAAAAACCTTTATATTCAACAAAAATTTCAGCATTAGATAAGGTTGATCCTATTGTACGAGGTATTTTTGGTGAAGACTTCTTTACTTCATATCAGTCAACATTTATGCCAATTAATGAACCAAATTTTGACGCCAGCTATGTTCTTGACTTCGGCGATGTTTTGAAAATTCAACTTATTGGCCAAAAAAACTCAATTAAGGATTACAAGATAAAAAGAGATGGTTCTATAAATCTGGACGATGTTGGCAAGGTATCTTTATCAGGATTAACTTTGGCTGAATCTATAGCTCTAATCAAATCTAGACTTAACAGTGTTTATATTTCCACAGAAGCTTTTATATCCATTGAAAATCTTCGCGACATTAATATTCTTATTACTGGTAATGCATATAAGCCAGGTATATACACAATGAGTGGAAATTCCAATCCACTGCAAGCACTTGTTATGGCAGGCGGCATAAACGAGTATGGTAGCTTTCGAGAAATAAAAGTTAAAAGAAACAATAAAGTTATAGAAAATATTGATTTGTATGACTATCTAATTTTTGGGAATTTCAATAATTATCAAAGACTTCAATCGGGCGATTTAATTTTTGTTGAAAAAACACAAAATCTTGTAACAGTTGATGGGGCAGTTAAGAGGCCTATGATGTATGAGATGAAAAAGAACGAAAATTTAGGAATGGCTATAGATTTTGCTAACGGAGTCAATGTAAAAGCTGATTTATCAAATATCACAGTAGATAGAATCATGGATGGATCAGTTAATAGAATTGAAATAGAAAGTTTCGAAGATCTGCAAGATATTGATACTCGCGATCAGGATATTATCAATATAAGATCACACAATTTTCGTGAAGTTACCATAAAAGGTGCTGTTCAAAATCCTGGAAAATATCTTATGAAAGAAGGTGACGGAATTCTAGATCTTATTAATAGATCTGGTGGCTACACAAAAAATGCATATCCATTTGGCGGTATATACAACAATGTTGCCTCAAAAGAAGTAGCAAAAAGGTCTGCACAAAAGCTATACAATGATCTCATTGAGCTAATTCTTAATCAAACTTCGTCAAACCCTGAATCATCTGATGTTAGCGCAATACTTGAACTCGCAAAAAACTTAGACAATATTGAACCAACTGGTAGAGTGAATACTGAATTTGATCTGGATAAAATTAGAGAAAATCCAGAATTAAATACATCCCTACAAAACCTTGATGAGATTATTATTCCTGAAGTATCGAACTATGTTTATATTTATGGAGAGGTTTCTAATGAAGGCACTGTAACTTTTAAACCTGGAGAAGAATTTCAATACTATATTGATAAACAGGGCGGTTTTTTAAATTCTGCAGATATAGATTCTATATATATTTTGCTACCAAATGGGGAGTCAATAAAAGCTAATCTTCAAAAAAATATTTTTATGAACAGCCCAAAGAAAATAGTACAAATATATCCAGGCTCTATAATTTATGTACCTAGAGATATTGATGACAGCTATTTAAGAAGACAATCGATTCAAGCTTATGCAGCAATTCTAGGTAATATTGGAGTATCTCTGGCCTCATTATCAGTTCTTAAAGATTAAGAAACAATTGTGATTAAATTTTTAAAAATTATTTTTTTAAAGGTTTATTTTATTGTTAACTTGCAAATGCTTCATGCTGATAGTTTTGAATATAACACCTATAACAATCATGGTGTGGTAGGCGTTATAAATATTCCTTCTGCTAGATTCTACAATGAAGCTGTTCACGGAATAACTATTTATGACGGAAATCCAGATCAAAAAATAACACTTTCATCTAATCCATTTGACTGGCTTGAGGCTTCATTTTTTTATACAAATATTCAAGATAAAGCTTATTGTGAAGTTGAATGGGATCCAGTGTGTAAGCAAAGTTATAAAGATAAAGGGTTCAATTTAAAAGTAAGAATTAAACAGGAAGACAAGTTACCGGCTGTTGCTGTAGGATTTTATGACGTTGCTGGCACAGGCCTATATAGCTCTGAATATGTTGTGAGTAGCTATGGCGTAGCAAATTTTGATTTTCATGCTGGCTTAGCTTGGGGAAATTTAAATGACAATGAAAATAGTTTCAAAAATCCACTTAGTGTCTTTAGTGATAATTTTTTAGATAGACCAACTCAATTTGCTGATAAAGGAGGCCAATTCCAACCTTCTAGATATTTTTCTGATGAAACCGCATCAATTTTTTATGGTTTTACATATGCACTTAATAAAAAAACATTATTAAAATTTGAAAGAGACACAACAGAAACTCCTGGTTTAGTTGGTTATAAAAAATCTAGTAGTAAGTTTTCATTTGGAATAGATAGAACTATAAATGATAATTTTAATCTTGGTCTCTCATATGAAAAAGGTAACTACTTTTCTTTAAAATTTATTTATAAAAATAATCCAAAAAAATCAAAAAAAGATTATGAGTATAAAAAAGCAGAAGTAAATGAGAATGATACAAAGTATATAAAACTTATTAAAAATCTTGAAAATAACGGCATAGGTGTTAATAGGATCACTGAAACTGCAAATTCAATAGGACTTGAATTAACACAATTTATTCATCCAGATTTAAATTTGATTGAAGATATTATAGAAACCTCATCAAAAGATGCTGGAATTGAAAAAACAGTAAAAAAAGATCTCAAAATTGCTGAACTAACTGCTATTTCAGAAATTGATTATGAATCATCTGAAAATGTAAAAGAAATTTATAAAAGAAAAAAAACAAGAAACTTTAACACAAATACAAATTTACAATTTAGACCGTTTTTTGCATCAAGAGAGGAGTTTTTTAAAGGAGCATTAATAGTTGAAAATAATAGCGAATATATAATAAGAGATGATTTATTTTTTTCAACCAATCTTAAGTATTCAATTGTAGACAACTTTGATGACTTAATTTATCCACCAGTTGATACATTTCCAGCTCAAGTTAGGTCAGATATCAAAGAATATCTTAAAAATATGAATGAAGGAATTCTCATTGGTAGAGCTCAGATTGATTATCATATAACTCCAAAGAAAAACCATCATTTAATGATAACTGGTGGCATTCTTGAAGATATGTTTTCTGGTTATGGTATAGAGTATCTTTACTTTAAACCTTATACGAATTATGCGGTAGGCTTTGAATTATTTGAGGTAACAAAGAGAGACTACAATTGGAAATTTGGAACCTTAAATTATAAAAATACCACCGGATCTTTAAATTTCTATTACAGGAATTACGGTCGCATACCTTTTGATCTTAAGTTATCACATGGTGAATATTTAGCTGGAGATTTTGGAACAACTTTAGAGCTATCAAGATCATTTTCAAATAGTGTTAAATTTGGTGTTTTTGCAACTTTTACAGATGTAACTGCTGAGCAATTTGGAGAAGGTAGTTTTGACAAAGGAATATTTTTTAATATACCTATTTACGGAAATGCTATTAACTATACTTGGAGGCCTCTAACAAAAGATCCTGGAGCAAGACTAGTAAGGAAAAATACCTTGTATGATTTGCTCGTAAAATTCAGACCAATAAATTAAATCACTTACGATTCTTGTAAATTTCCAACATTCGTTTAAAATCTGTATAAATAGTACACGTATAATTTTGCTATTATTTGCTTATACGTGATAATATGTTGGACTTTTCCATAATATTTTATAAGGTAGAGGATATATGAAAAATTTATTAGCATTTGGGTTGTTTTTCCTTGCATTCAGTTCTGCAAATTTGGTTTATGCAGAAACTGAGCTCGTTACAGATGATGAGCTTGTCAAGATTGAGCAAAGAGTTAATTCAATGGACTACAACCAGCTTAATGAAAGAAAAGCTTTCTTAATCGAAGAAAAAAATAATGTTGATTTAGACACTGCTGGCGGAAGAGCAATGTTTGCAAGAATTTCCGCTGAGCTAAATGTTATACAAAAGGCATTAATTGCAATAGCAGGCGTAGGGGCAATAGCTGCAATAACAGATGATGGATATGATGACAACGTTCCTCCTGTGATCACAATTGTCGGTGATAACCCTGTTACAGTTGAATTAGGAGACACATATGTTGATGGAGGAGCAACTGCATTTGATGAATTCCATGGAGAAACTCCAGTAACAAGCTCAAGTGATGTTGATACAAGCACAGTTGGTTCTTATACGGTTTCATATTCAGCAACAGATAAAGATGGAAATACAGCTACTGCTTCAAGGGTGGTAAACGTTGTGGATACAACCGCTCCGGTGGTAACAATTAATGGCGCTAACAATATTGATGTTGAATTAGGTGCTTCATATGCTGATGCAGGTGCAACTGCAACAGACGCATCTGGAGCAGTTACTGTTGTAACTTCTGGACAATTAAATGATAAAACTTGGTTCCCAAATATTGTCGGAACATACACATTAACTTATACAG
>MDTD01008981.1_pt1 | contig 10423 bp, 11 predicted proteins | sample 811221 | NCBI WGS metagenome assembly MDTD01 (sample SAMN05326646, study PRJNA326480) | marine metagenome | isolation source: seawater | place: Pacific Ocean: South West | collected 2011
CATAAATTTTAAAGAAAGAGAGAAGATTTTAAGATTTTTAGCCTATAGAGGTTTTAGTTATGAAATAATAAAAAACGCTCTTAAAGATTACGACTAATGGCTTTAGCTAATAAATACAGACCAAATTCATTTTCCCAAGTAATAGGACAAGATAATACTGTCATTGCTTTAAGGAATATCATAAAAAATCAATCATTTCATAATGGGTATATTTTTTCTGGAACACGAGGGGTTGGTAAGACAACATTAGGGAGATTATTTGCAAAAGCATTAAATTGTACAAATTATGATTCTGGAAAAGGAGAAACTTGTAATGTTTGCAAGAATTGTTTGGCAATACAAAAAAATTCCCACTTAGATCTAATTGAAATTGATGCTGCTTCGAGAACAGGAGTTGATGATATGAGGGAATTACTGGATTCAGTTCAATATAGACCATCTCAAGGAAATTATAAGGTTTATTTAATTGATGAAGTTCATATGCTCTCAACACAAAGTTTTAATGCGATGCTCAAGACTTTAGAGGAACCACCAGGTCATGTAATATTTATTTTAGCGACAACAGAAGCAAATAAGATTCCCAAAACTATTGTTTCTCGTTGCCTTCAATTCAACCTAAAACTAGTTTCTGATGAATTAATAACCAAAAATTTAAAAAGAGTTTTTGAAAATGAGGGAGTAACAACAGATGATAAATCAGTAGACTTATTAATTGAATTAGCGAAAGGATCAGTAAGAGATTCACTTACTCTTGCAGATCAAGCAATCTCACATTGCGATGGAAACCTGAGCGAGCCAGAGATATCAAAATTACATGGAGTTTTAGACATATCTTCAACAACAAAGCTCTTTGACGCAATTTTTAACAATTCAGTTGATAAAGTTGTTCAAGAAATTAAAAGATATAAATCATTAGATGTAAATTACGACATACTTTTTGACAGAGCATTAAGTTTTTTACATGACAGCATTGTTAATAATATTTCATCAGGGGAAGGTTCGGATAAAGATCTGCATTTGTATTATCAGTTTTTTAATAATGGCCTAATAGATGCCAAACAAACTGGAAATAAAAGGGACTGTTTCGATATTGCTGTACTTAGATGTCTCACATTTATAGACAGAAATAATAGTAATTTAAAAAAAAAGCCAAAATTAACTCAGGAAAAAGAGCCTAAGAAATTTTCTGAAAAAAAAGAATCAAATGAAATTGCAATCCAAAAGAAAGGCTTTCAATCCTCAGAGGAAGTAAGCATTGAAAAAGATGAAATTAAATTAACACCTAATAATTGGCTTAAATTTTTTGAGCAGCTTGATTTAACAGGACCATCAAGAGCATTCTTTTCAAACCTTGAGCTACAAAAAGTGCAAAATAAAACACTCTTTTTTGGTGGGTCAAATCTATTTACTGAAAGAATTAAAGAAGATGATAGTAAAAATTTAATAGAATCTTTAAAAAAATTAGGCTATGAGGGATATATGATAGAAATAGAATCATCTAGTGAAGTTACAAATACACCATCTCAGGATTGGATAGAAAAAAGAAAAAAAGATATCCAAAATTTTAGGGAAGAGATTGTTGGAAGCCAACTACTGACAAATTTAAAAGAATATTTTGGTGAAAATATAACAGAAGATAAAATTATTATTACTGATCATGAAGAATGAAAATAGCTTGCTTGCTCAATTAATAGAATCATTTAAGATTCTTCCCGGTATTGGAGAAAAATCGGCCCAGAGGATGGCATTCTATCTGTTAGAAAAAAATAGAGAGGGCGGAGCCAAGCTTGCAAAATTAATTTCAAGCTCTATGGAGCAAATAAGAAATTGTGTCTCATGCAGAACTCTTACTGAAGAAAAGGTATGTGATATTTGTTCCAGTGAAAAAAGAGAGAAAAGTTTGTTGTGTGTAGTTGAGAACCCTACAGATATTATCGCAATAGAAAGCTCTGGAAGTTTTAAAGGAAAATACTTTGTTTTAATGGGCAGGCTATCGCCAATTGATGGTATAACTCCAGAAGACCTAGGAATTCCAATGCTTATTGATCGTATTGGAGAATCGGAAGTAAAAGAGATAATCATTGCTACAAGTCCGACTGTAGAGGGCGATGCAACATCATTTTATATTAGAGATCAAATTAAAGATGAAAGTATAATAGTCTCAAGAATTGCTTATGGTGTTCCAATGGGGGGTGAGTTGGAATATGTTGATAACACGACTTTAAGTAGAGCAATACAAGGAAGAAGGAAGTTGGATTAATGACTATAAAATCTGATAAATGGATAATAGAGCAATCAGAAAAAAATAATTTGATAAAACCATTTGAACCATCTCAAGTCAGAGAGTGTGATGGTGAGAAAATTGTTTCATATGGCGTGTCAAGCTATGGTTATGATGTAAGATGCGCTAATGAGTTTAAAATATTTACTAACACACATTCCTCTGTAGTAGATCCAAAGAATTTTGATAAAAAAAGTTTTATAGATATTGTTGCAGATCAGTGCATAATTCCACCAAATTCATTTGCTCTTGCTAGAACAGTTGAATATTTCAAGATACCTCGTTCAGTTCTAACATTATGTTTAGGTAAATCAACTTATGCCAGATGCGGAATTATAGTAAATGTGACTCCACTTGAACCAGAATGGGAAGGGCATGTAACTCTAGAATTTTCTAACACTACAAATCTTCCTGCCAAAATTTATGCGAACGAGGGAGTAGCGCAAATGATTTTCTTCGAATCAAGTGAAGAATGCTCAATAAGCTATAAAGATAGAGATGGAAAATATCAGGGCCAAAAAGGAGTTACTTTGCCAAAAACTTAGGCCTCTCTTTTAGTATCAAGGTGTTAACCTTTCCATTTTTGAGTTCAACAAAACTCTTTATTATCATGAAGTCTAGATCAGGAGAAATAAAATATACTATTCTTCCTCCATCCATGGAAGTTGCACTGATTTCAATGCATTCATACTGACCGAAATTAGTTTTAATTAATTTATTGCCTAAAGTTCTGTACTTTCTTTCTACAACATCACCTTCGTCATTATCTATGACAAGAAGATTAAAGTTCTTGATACCATTTTTTGCATTAAGCCGCATTTGCAGGTCACTACCCAATTGATCAAGGATCTTTTTTTCTCTTTTTATATTAAGATTTAACTCTTTTGAAGTAGCTGAATTATCTTTGAATCTTACTTTAAAATAACTTGGATTAACTCCTGGCACATTATTCTTTACTTCTGTGTTCAATGAAAATACCTCGCTAGTATCTACTAGAAAATTTGAGTTTTGAGAATATTCAAATATTAATAAAGGTCTTAGTATAAAGCTTGAAGATGCTTTATTTGATGATTTCATTTCAAAATCTCTTTCCATATCAAAACTACCAAATCTATGGTGAGTGAAGGTAAATTTGGCTTCCCAACTTTTAAAATCTTCAGCAAAAGAAATAAATGAAAGTAAAATTAAGGCAATTGACTTTTTAATCATATCAGCTCCGATATTGTTTCAGGATATATTCTATTCTCTATTTGTTTAATCTTACAACTAAGACTTGCTACCGTATCATTTGGTTCAATTTTAAATGATTCTTGTCTAATTATCGGACCTGCATCCAATTTATTAATTACATAGTGTATTGTTGTGCCATGAATTTTATCTTTTGAATTTAATACTTTTTGATGTGTATTAAGTCCAGGATATTTTGGTAATAATGATGGATGAATATTTATTATCTGCCCTTCCCATTCATTCACCACTAATTTAGACAATATTCTCATGTATCCAGCTAAAATTACATAATCAGGTTTTATTTCGTCTAAATAATTCAATATTTTTCTATCAAAATCTTCTCTGCATAAATATTTTTCATGATCAATGATTTTGCAATCTATATTATATGTTTTGCATATTTGAATTCCTCCAGCTTTTGGATTATTAGTGAAAGCTCCGATTACATTATATTTGTAATCATTTTGATGCTTTAGAATTGATTCAAGGTTTGTTCCTGTTCCAGAAAAGAAAATTACTATATTCATACAAACATAAAATCCATATCTTTTTTGTTTTTAACATAACCAATTTCTATTAATTTTGAATTCGCATCAATAGCTTTTCTTGCATTTACTTCATCAAGTACAAAACAAAAACCAATACCACAATTAAAGACATTAAACATTTCTTCTTCTGATATATTTCCAATTTTTTTAATTTCCTTGAATATCTCGGGCATTGACCATTTAGCTCTATCTATGCATATGGTCTTTCCATTTGCAATTCTTGATAAATTCTCATTTAGACCTCCACCAGTTATATGTGCCATTCCGCTGATTGTGCAAGCCTGCTTCAATTCTAAAATATCATTAACATAAATGGTTGTAGGTGTTAATAGTCTTTCTAAAAGCAAATTATCAACATTTTTATTTTTAATAATTTCATTTATCAAAGAGTATCCATTTGAGTGAAATCCTGACGATGGAAGACCAAGAATTATATTACCTGCTTCTATTGCCGAACCATCAATTATTTCATTTCTATTATTGACGCCTAAAGCAAAACCAACCAAATCAAAATTATCATCTGTATAGTGATTGGGCATTTCAGCAGTTTCACCTCCAATTAATTCACAATTAGCCAATCGACAACCATCTAATATGCCTGAAATAATTTCTTTGCCCCTAGATCTATCTAACTTTGAACAGCCATAGTAATCGAGGAATGCGATTGGTTTTGCTCCGCTAACGATTAAATCGTTAACACACATTGCAACTAGATCAATGCCTATGGTGCTTAAATCATTGAGTTTTAATCCAATTTTTATCTTTGTTCCAACCCCATCACAAGCTAAAGCATAGATTGGATCTGAAAATTCATCAGGGGTTTCAATATATCCAGAAAAGCTTCCTATGTTTCCTAGGGAATAAGAAGTAATAGGTTTCTTTGTCAGATTCTTGATGTCATCAATAAAACTTTGACCTTCTTCAATATCAACACCTGAATCTTTATATTTATTTTTGTTTTTTGCCATAAAATAGTTAATCTTTAATTATGTTCAATAAGAAAATATTTAATTATGTTGCAATTATATTGTCTTTTATATCAATTAGTTTCAACTCCACCGCACAGATTTCTGATAATTTTATTCTCATATATGAGAGCTATAACAAAATTAATCAAATAGAAGAAATAATTAAACAATCAGACAACAAGATTATGAACAAATACGGAGTTAATAAAAAATATTTGCTCGAAAAAGAAATTAATCTTGAGCCAACTAAACACTTTATAGGCTATCAAATAAAAAAATTTAATGACCAAAGGTTAATTGAGCTTAAATTTAATAAAGATTCATTAGAAAAATTTTTCCTAGATAATTCTATTCCCTTCTTAAGCATCAAGGGGAAAGTAAAAATTTTTATAGGTGCAAATGATTCCTTTTTTCCACAATCAAATCTTTTTATCTATGAAAATGATTTATTTCAAAATGAATTAATAGATTCAAAGCTTTTATCTTCTCTAAATCAAAATATAACAATAGAGTATACATTTTTAGAAAGTTATCCTATTTCGAGTTATGAGCAAGACGAATTGTTAAAGGATATAGCTAGTTCCGAGAGCGGGAATTGGTTAGTCCTATTAGTAAATAGGTTTGATTTAAATAGGTGGAGCATTAAATTTCCTAAAACTTCCTCAATTTATCTAGAAGATGACATAGCTTTTCAAAATTACTTATTAGATCAAATATTAGAGGAAATTCTTGATTATGATCAAACAATTTCAAAGAATAACTATTTTATTACTTTTAATAAAAAACTTTCATCAGATCAAATCACTAATTTAATTGAAGCTTTGTCTTCAAGTAGCGATATTCTCAATTTTAGAATAAAAAAAATTTCGAGCGAAGGAATACAGATAGAATATGAAACTTATCTTGATGAGTTGAAAGCAACTGAATTATTTAAAGCACTTTATAGCACCATAACTTAATGGAAAATATTACAAAAAAAAATCAACTATTCTTTGATTTTGGTCGTGACTATGATGCTGAGTTAACAAATTTCTTTTTCTCAAAGAAGAATCAAGTTTTAAAAAATGAATTAACTGAAGTTATTGATTCAGGACGAAATAAAGATATATTTATTTCTGGAAAAAATGGATCCGGTAAAACCTTTTTGCTTAACTCTCTTTTAAATAATGAAAAATCAGCTAATAAATCTAATATATATATAGATTTATCTGAGCTTGATGGCTCAAAGGATTATTTTACTGGACTTAACCAGTTCAATTTAATTTGTTTAGATAATCTTGACAAGATAAAAGAAAAAATAGAGGTTCAAGTATTCAATTTAATAAATGATTGCAAACAATCCTCTACTAATTTAATTTTTGCATCTAGTTTAAATCCATCTGAATTATTATTTTTACCTGACTTAATTTCTCGATTAAAGCAAATTAACTACTTTCATATAAATGAGATTAGCGACGAAGAAGTATTAGATTGCATTATATTTATTGTTAATAAATTAAATTTAAATTTTTCTGAAGATGTAATGGAGTTCATATCAAAAAGAACAAGGAGAGATTTTTCTTCCATAAAGAGAACAATTCAAGATCTTGAAAAGTTTCTTTATTCAGAAAAAAAAGAGCCAACAAAAAAAACTGTTAGCTCCTTTTTTTCTGAATATAAGAATTAGTTAGCTATTTCACACTCAATGCAGTAGATTCTAATATTTCTATAGATATCTTTTGCTGTTAAATTCTTAACTTCGCTTGCCTCAATAAAGTTATTTATAAAATCAAATGGAAATGTAAAGTTTGCATCAGGTGCTGGAGGTATTACATGCTCGACTTCATAATCTTTGACATCTGAAGCTTGAGCTGCAAATAAGATTGCATCATTGAGGGTGCCTAACTCATCTACAAGATTTATTTCAAGAGCCATTTCTCCTGAATAAACTCTTCCTTTTGCTATTTCTCTAACTTTTTCAATTGGTATATTTCTATCATTAGCAACTTGAGAGGTAAATTTATCATATGTTGAATAAATACCCGCTCTTACTAAATTTTCGAATTCTTCAGGCCAATCCATAGCTGTAAGGTCAAAAGCACCCCATTTAGTTGTTGAGTAACCATCATAATTTATGCCCATCCATTCATATATTTTTTCAAAGCTAAATAAAGTACCGTAAACACCTATGGAACCTGTAATAGTATCTGGTTCAGCGTAAATTTTATCAGCAAGAGAAGAAATCCAGTAACCACCAGATGCAGCTAAGGTGCCCATTGATACAATTACAGGTATTCCTTTTTCTTGAGCTTTTTCAATCTCCCATCTCATATAATCAGAATCAACTACAGATCCGCCAGGTGAATTTACTCTCAGAACTATTGCTTTTGTGCCATCATCCTCATGAGCTTCTTTGAGCATTTTGACAACACCATCTGATCCTGCCTGACCATAAACAACTGGACCACCCATGATTGTGCCCTCAACAGTGACAACTTTAATTTTGTTTTCACTATTAGTTGGCATAGCTTCCTCAAAGCTTGCCAAATAGCTTCGATAGTAAACAGCATTTAATGCATCTTCATCCTCTTCTGCTGTGCCAAACTTTTCTTTCATTCGATCATCAAAGGAATCTTTTTCCTCAATGACATCAACTACACCCCAAGCTAAAGGTGATTCAAGAGGGTCGATGGTACCATCAATTATTTCTTTATAAGCTTCGTCAGCAAGCCATTGCAGATCTAGCCCTCTATTTTCATAGACAAAATCTTTCCATTTTTTCCAAAGAGGTTCATAGAAAGCTAAGTTTGCTTTAGCTTCATCACTCATCCTGTCACTTGTATAGGGTTCGGGCCCAGTTTTGAAATCTCCAGCAGCAAAAATTCTTGGAGTAATTAGAAACTTTTCGAAGAAATCTTTTAAATAAGGCTGTGACCCACCAAATCCATTTATACTTATGCCATTATAGGTAGGCACGCTAATCTCGGTGGCTGAGGAAGCCAGAAGATAGGTAGCATCATTTAAAAAATCAGATCTAACAATTACTTCTTTTCCTGAATCAACTGCTTCCTTGATTTTTTTTGCGATTGGTAATGCATACACAATACTTACTCCCAAACCTGACGGATCAAAAATCATTGCATCAACTCTTTCATCATTTTTAAAATCTTCAAAATATTGGAGCATATCTTGATATGGATAATAGATTGTTTCATTTTGTAATGGAAAAACTTCACTGTCTAGATCTTCCCACCATTGTGGAGGAGGAGGTGTAGGAGGCTGATCAACAACAACTCCTTGTGGAGAAAACACTACTACTTTTCCTGTAGGGTCAACTTCTTTTGATTCTTCCCATAAAGGACTAATCAAAACTAAAACTAAATTTATTGCTACGAATAAAAATATACCTGTAGCTAAAGTAAATCTGATTGCTTTCCAAAAATAATCTCTACCCAATGCTATGTAGCCCCATATTAGAACTAAGAAATTGCTGAGTTTTTGTAAAAAACCTTCTTTTTTCGTTTCCTTCTTTTTCTTTGCCATAAATTACCTCTTTAGATTAGAAAGTACATAATGCCTTAAAAGCATATCTTCGGCAAATATAATTTGTTCGTATATAATGTGTTTTTATTTTTCAATATGAGAATTTTATTAGTCGCATTAGCCATTTTACTTTCTTCTTGTCAGAGAGAAGATTTAGATAGTCAGAAAGGTGATTTAGAGATTTCGCAGGGAGGGTTTTTATCATCTCAGGATTTGAGTGACGAAGTTGTTGTATTGAATATATGGGCAGACTGGTGTCCACCATGCATTAAGGAGATGCCTTACTTCAATAAACTAAATAAACTTCCTGAAGTAACTGTGCTTGGTTTTCATTTCGATCAATTTGATCTACTAGATGAAGCAGAATTACTTGTTTTAATTGAAAAGCTAGGCATGGATTTTGCTAACTTAAAAACTGATCCTAGAGATATATGGGGCATAGATATTCCAGAACATGTACCAACAATAATAATCATTAAAGACAATGTGGTAGTAAAAACAATGATAACTCCTCAGACCTATGAATCACTTTTGGAAGCTATAGAAGTTAGCTAATTACTTTTGATTTAACTTTACCTTTAGCAAACCTTGTTTCCAAAACATCATCTTTTTTTAGCAGTCTTGCATCACTTGCAATCTTGCCGTCCTTTGTAAATGTTATTGAGTAACCACGATCAAGTATTCTCTCAGGGTTTATAACACTTAGTTTCTCTTTTAAAACCTTAAATGTATTAACTTTTTTAGATAATAAAGCCTTAATTTTTGCATTCATTTCAAGTAAATTTGAATCAAGTCTCAAATACTGTTCTTGAAGTCTTTGTTTTGGAGAACGTAAAAGCCTTTGGAGCGTCATAAGTTTTTCTGACATTTGATTTATTTTTTGTTTGACCTCTTTAATAAGAGATTGATTCAGAAATTTAAAATACTCATCTAACTTGCTGGCACCTTCACTCACAATTTCTGCAGCTGCTGTTGGTGTAGCCGCTCTGATGTTGGCAATGAAATCAGTCAAAGTAAAATCTGTTTCATGTCCAACACCACTTATTACTGGAATATCATATTCAGCTAGGAATCTACAAAGTATTTCGTCATTAAAACTCCAAAGGTCTTCAATTGATCCGCCACCTCGACAAAGAATAACTACATCAACTGCATTTTTTTTATGGTATCTACTAATTTTTTTTAGAGACTCTTGTACCGATTCAGCTGAGCCATCTCCTTGAACTTTAGTTGGAGCCACAAGAACTTCAACATGAGGCGATCTTCTCTGTAAAGTCGAAATTACATCTTTTATTGCAGCTCCATGAGCTGATGTAACTACAGCTACTCTATTTATAATCTCAGGCACTTGATCTACATTCTTTTTTTTAAATAAGCCCTCAGCATTTAATTTATTCTTCAATTGTTCGTAACGACGCATTAATTCGCCAAAACCAGCAAGCTCCATTTTGCTGGCTATCATTTGATATCTACCTGTTTTTTTATATATAGAGAGTTTTCCTTGGAGTATTACTTGATCACCTTCTTTGGGCTTAAATCTTAAATTTAAATTTTGAAGCCTAAACATAGTACAGCTAAGAACAGAGTCAGGATCCTTTATTGAAAAGTACCAATGACCAGAAGTGCCATACTCACGAAAATTTGATACTTCCCCTGAAACCCAAAGAGGAGGGAAGGCTTCACTAAGAAAATCATTGGCTGTTTGATTTACTTCAGAAACAGAAAGAATTTCTCTTTGGTTCTCTATAATTTGATCAGAGTAGTCTTCCATATAAAATTATTATATTCTATTCTCTTCGCGAGTTTAGCTCAGTTGGTTAGAGCACCTGCTTTACACGCAGGGGGTCGTAGGTTCGAATCCTACAACTCGCACC
>MDTD01056871.1_pt1 | contig 10423 bp, 7 predicted proteins | sample 811221 | NCBI WGS metagenome assembly MDTD01 (sample SAMN05326646, study PRJNA326480) | marine metagenome | isolation source: seawater | place: Pacific Ocean: South West | collected 2011
AGCTACTCATTAAAAACAAAATTATTACAATACAAAGATATAACCTTAGATTGCCGTACCGATTTCATCTATCACACGCATAACCATTGGACTAAGCCGTATTTAAGTACCTATAGCAAAGTTTTGATAAACTAACCTGGTTAAGTAAAAATAAACAGGAATATTGCGTTAATCAAACGCGCTTGATCCGTCGGCAACTAACGAGAAACCATCATGTTAAACAAAGCCAAAGCTGCATTCAAAAATCTCTTGCTTACAGTAGTAAGCCTTCTTGTTACCTTGGAAATATTCAGCGCAATCGCGACACGTTTTTTTGATCTTCCGGCTAATTTACCAAATTACAAAATCCCAGCTTTTAAACCGTTTTGGTCCGACATTAACCCTATTTGGGGTGTTTGGCATGAACCGCACTCACGCTATGACCATGTTCGAAAATGTTATAGTGCAGTCTATACGGCTAATTCCCACGGGATGCGCGACAAGGAACGCGATATTGATAGTCGGGAGAAAAGGATAGTAGTTCTTGGCGACTCATTCACAGAGGGATTTGGACTAAAGAATAAACAACGTTGGACTAACATGCTTGAGGAGACGACAGGCATAGCGCACATGAATTTCGGTAATGCGGGCATATTCGGCCCGACACAATACATGTTACTCTACAAGAATTTTGCGAAAAAATTTAAGCATGATGGCATTATAATAGGGCTTTTTCCTGGCAATGACTTTCTTGACGACAGCCCCAAGTTTGGCCGTTCTGCGTTCGGCCACCGCTATCGACCCTATCTTGCCGAAACAAGCAGTGGTTATAACCTTTATTACTTCAACGAATCCGAACTCGGTGATGCACCGGAGCGTCAAAAAAGAAAATCATTTTCGCGTGGTACTCGTCAAGTATTTCGAAATTTCACGCACTCGGTAAATGTAATCGAATACATAGTTGGATTGGTGCGCCACTGGAGTGGAGCAAAAATACACGGTCGTAAATTCATATTCAATTATTCTGGATATGCCGATTACAATGATTCCGACTGGAAGCGTTTCTCATACATTTTTGGAGAATTGCGAAAATCTGCAGGTAAGCGACCTATACTCATCGTACTAATTCCAAGGCCTGGTGATTTTCTTTACATGAGGCAAGGCAAAACCCTTAAACTACAACGAGACCTTAATGAGCTGATATCGCAATACTCCAATACTAGCATGATAGACCTGCTACCAATTCTTTCAAAGCCTGAGGATTGGACGCGTTATTATCAAATTTGCGATGGCCATTGGACTCCTCTTGCTAACCGATTGGCAGCTAATAAAATTGCGGCTTCAAAATTTTACCAAGCATTACACGCTTTTTACCTCAATCGAGTTAAGGTCACGCAAAACAAATAGCATTACTGATTTTTAACCTCATGGAGTCAGCCCCCATCGTTTTCAATGCGTTTTAAAAGAAACTTCCGGCACTTGTTCAGCGTTTTGGACCACGCATTATAACATTGGAAAACAGCCTCACGGGCAGTTAACGCCAGCCCATAGCCATACTAAATTAATTTGTTTAAGGTGTGGTCCGCTATTAGAAGCAGAATTGAAGCGTTCAATAATTAGAGGGTTTTGAGCATGAATGGTGGTGAAGTAGTTGTTGATGTAATGTTATCGCGAGATGTGGATACGGTGTTCTTTGTTCCAGGCGGAACTAACACTACGATTTTAGAAGCACTCAGCCGCCATCGAAATAAGGTTCGCGCAGTTCCCACTAGGCTGGAGTCCTCTGCGGCTTTTGCTTGTGAGACCTACTCAAAGTTTGCAAAAAAACCTGCTTGTATGCTTGCAAGCCGTGCACCAGGTGCTTGTAACGCAACTGTTGGAATTCACACAGCTATGCAAGCTTCACGACCGCTTGTTTTCTTTATTTCAAATATTCCAAAACCACAGCAAGGGCGCGAGGCTTTCCAAGAAATAAATTATCATCTCATGTATCAACCGATCGCTAAAGCTGTCTTTGATGTCCACTCCTACGATGAAATTGCTGAAGTCACTGCACGGGCACTTGATCTCTCAATAAGCGGCCGACCGGGCCCTGTTGTTGTTGCCATATCAAAAGATATTCTAGACGGCCCCGAAGGCGAACCTATTATCCCGGCAAAGCCTGCTCATGTTCGCGCAGGGGCCGATCCAACCGCAGTTAAAGAGGCAATAAGTCTGATTGACGCTGCTCAACGCCCCATTCTAGTGGCCGGAGAAATGATTAGCTGGGAAATGGCGACCCAGGCATTGGTAGATTTTGCAGACGCAAGTGGTGTTGGGGTTCTCACTGCCTACCGACAGCAGGATACATTTCCAAGCGATCATGTGGCTAATTTTGGCCACCTTGGAATCAATCGACTTCCTTTTCAAGAAGCTGCTCTATCCGATTGCGATTTGCTGATAGCCATGGGCACTCGGATGGATAGCGTTACCGTAAACGATTACACTATGATCCGACCCGATCAAAAGTTGGTAATGGTCTATCCCGAACCATCAGAGTTTTCTCAGTGGCAAGCCAATGTCGCAATAGCATCAAATGTAGTTCCGGCTCTTGAGGCACTCACAAAAGGGGTTGCGACTCCGTCTAAGAAGAGAATCCAATGGCGAGATAAGGTCCATCATGAGGAAGTTGAATTCGCCCAGCCAGGTGAGATCGAAGTTGCTGGAGCAGTAGATATGGCGAAAGTAATTACGCACTTTATTGAAATGGTGCCGCAAGACTGTATCAATATATCGGATGCTGGCAGTTTTGGGCGTTGGATATCTCGTTATTATCGGTTCAACCAACCGGATATTGAGGCCTCACCAGTGTCCGGCGCGATGGGCTATGGTGTGCCAGGTGGGATAGGTGCCCAAATTGCAAAACCCGACAGAACAGTATTTGTTTGGGTCGGAGATGGAGGTTTTACTATGACAGGGCATGAGTGCGCTGCCATTGTACAAGAGGGGCTTCCGGTCAAAGTTATAGTTTGCGATAACAGCGCTTGGGGATCTATTCTAACCCATCAACAAAAACGTTTTGGAGCCGATTTCCATTACGGAACATTGCTAGATAGCCCGGACTTTGCAAAGCTTGCAGAAGGCTATGGAATGGCGAACTTTAAAGTTCAGAAGACGGAAGAGTTTCCCGATGCTCTGACCGGAGCAATGGCTCATGACGGGCCAGCATTAATCCACTTAGTGCTAGATAGTCGTGATGTCTCGCCGTTTTCAAGCAGTACGCAGTAATTGTCTGGCAAGGTAGTTGCGTATTTAGTGCTTGCACCCACAGAGTGCGCTTTCAACTGGTGAAGATATAAGGCCGATTTAAACAAAAATCATGCCAATGATTTTTGTATTTTTGGAGATAGAAATGACGAACAAAAACGTATGCTACTAATTTTTTTGTCTTTGTATGAGGCATTATTGATACGAGCGAGATAAATTTATAAAGGGCGTTTATAGAGATCATAAATGATAGAAGCGCGACAAAAAAATAATCTTCACGGTATTTGGCTGATGATTATTGGCTCAGCTGTACTGGTGGCCAGCGACGCAGTAAGTAAAGTTTTAACAGAAACGTATCCGGTTTGGCAGGTGTTGACCCTGCGCCATATAGGCGCGCTTGTCGCTATTCTTGTCTACGCTCGGCTTGTAACCGGCTGGGAAGCGTTGCGGGTAAATTACTGGCCTGGTCAAATCCTTAGAGGTACAATTTTTTTTGGAACAGCAGTATTTGTTATATGGAGTTTACAGGTACTGCCGCTTCCCACGTTTACAGCAATAGTCTTCTCTGGACCATTCTTTGTAGCGGCACTATCAGTGCCGTTACTCAATGAGCAGGTGGGATGGCGGAGATGGATGGCGATCCTTGTTGGTTTTACTGGGATGCTTATCATCGTGCGCCCTGGCGCACAAAATTTTGAATGGTTGCTCGTTCTCCCGATCTGTGCTGCAATTTTCGCTGCATTCCGTGATATTATAACACGAAAGATATCTATCTGTGAGACATCAATCGCTATTCTTTTCTGGTCCACCATCATAGTTACCTTCGCAAGTCTCTTTGCTATCCCGCTTGGCTGGAACAGGCTTGGCTGGCAAGATGCGGGTCTATTCTTTATCAATGGTATCCTGAATGCGGGTGCTCATTTTTTAATTATTGAGGCATTGCGCCACGGAGAGGCTGCGCTAATTTCACCCTTTCGGTATTCAGCACTTTTATGGTCAATCCTCTTTGGCTTGGTGATTTGGAACCATATACCCGATACGTGGGTGTTCGTAGGAAGCGCAGTGATCGCAGCCAGTGGGGTTTACATGATAAAACGCGAAGCTCACTTAACCGCAAAAACACATTAGGCTGCCACTGCTTGTTCTTGCCACCTTTTAGTTAAGTCAAGAACGCGGTCCACGTCTTGATCATTGTTATAAAAGTGTATGCCGAACCGCAATACCCCGCGTCGGATTGAAAGCCGAACATCATTGGCCCACAAGTAATCAAACAGCGACTGTAATTCACCACTGCCTGCGCTTTCGTGATTTTCCAGATCCATCTCGCCTACTGTAACAATGTGTGTACGAAGTGGGTCGTCAAGATCTCCGCAAACTTCAAGGCCGAGTTGATGCATGCCGCTAGCAAGTCGGCGCGCCAATCGACAATTTCTTTCTTCAATTACTGCTGAGCCAAGCTCAAGCATACGATCCAGTGCTGGTTCAGCTGCAGCAGCGGCAGGAAAATTATAATTGCCGACCTCAAAGCGTCGTGCGCCCGGCATCAGGTCGAATTCTTGATCGCCGGCCGCTGCCTCGTGTGTGTCGTCACCGAGGTTAACACCAAACCTCGCCAAACGTTCCGGGCGAAGGACATTGGCTGCCTCCATTCTACAATACAAAAATCCCATGCCGTAAAGACCTTGAAGCCCCTTCTGTGTGGAGACGGCCATGGCATCCACCATTAACTCTTCGACATCTGTCCGCAAAACACCGCAAGACTGCACTCCATCTACCAGAAAAAATACACCACGGTCCCTACAGGCCTTCCCAAGTTTAGGCACATTAGTCCGCATTCCAGGCGAGTATGTTACGGTAGAGCATGTTACAAGCTTGGTGCTGGGTGTTATGGCATTTATCATGCCCTCAACATCAATCTGACCGTTTACGCTCGGTACATCAATTATTTTCACCTGCGATTTATCACGAACGTTGTACCAAGGGTAAACATTATTTGGATGTTCAAGATCAGACGTAAGAACAACATTGTCATTAGGTTTAAAAGGAATTGAGCCAGCAATTGTATTCAGACCATCTGAAACGTTCTTCATAAAAGCAATTTCTTCCGATCTTGCATTGATTAAGCGAGCAAACTTTTCCCTGACACGTTCAATAAGGCGAAACATTTCCGGCTTGTCTCCACCTTCGTACAACTGCGAGTCAACCAGTTTATCAAGTGCGGCTCGAGTCTGAACCGAGACCAGTGACCTAGCACCTGCATCAAAATAGGTGAGCTTTTTCGTTGCCGGATAATCGCTACGGATTTTCTCGAAGACAGCTTCATCGTTCATCATACATACCCTTTTTTAAAACTTGGGTTTTAATTTAACAGATTTTCCTATCAAATGGGAGAAATGATACGGTAACCATTATTATATAATTATAAACTATGTGAGCTTAACTCAGAGGCTCTTCGAATATGCACAATGACATTATTAACCTTTTGCAAATAGGTTTTGATGCCCATCAATCCGGCAACCTTGACCGAGCCGCCGAATTTTATCGCAAGGTATTGTTGGATGCGCCCGATAATGCCGACGCATTGCATCTACTGGGCGTTGTTCATTTGCAGCAAGAAGATATAGCCGGCGCAGTATCAAAGATTAAACAGTCTATCAGAGAAAATCCTAGAAACCCCGAGGCCCTCAATCATTTGGCTACAGCGTTGCAAGGTCTGGGGAAATATGATGATGCAGTGCTTGCGCTAGAAAGTGCCATTAGCCTAGAGCCAAATTTTACGGAGGCTTGGTGCAACCTCGGCGATGCACGTGATAGTTTGGGCGATTTGATTGGTGCAATTGACGCCTACCAAAAATCAATAAATATTGCACCGGAATCGGCCACGCCTTATGTGAATGTAAGCAATACATATCTAAAAAATAAACAGTATGAAGAAGCTCTGAGCATGGTCGAACACGTCCTAGGAATAGACCCCGAGTTAGCGCCAGCTTGGCTGAACAAAGGCAATGCACTTCGCGGCTTAAAAAAACCCAAAGAGGCAATAAAGGCTTACAGTAAAGCACTTGAAACAGACTGTAATCGAAGCGCCATCCATTGTCTGATTGCCGACTGCTTCCATGACCTTGGGTGTAACCTCGAAGCACTCACTCATTTTGAAAAAGCACATCGGCTAGACCCAAAAGATGTAGATCCGCTTATAGGGATAGCATTCTGTCAGATTCGTAATAGGCATTTGAAAGTTGCTGAGTCAGCATTGATTGATGTGCTTGCCATGGAACCCCAGAATTGTCGTGCTCTTGCCTACTACACGATTCTGCTTCAACTGGATGAGAGAACCGATGAACTAAACGTATTTGCCGATTTTGATCGTGACGTTTTCGAATTCACCTTTCCAGTACCAGAAAATTATAAAAACCTCGGGATATTCAATCAAAAACTGTGTGCTGCACTCCAAAAAGACAAAAGCCTGGTCTCTGAGCCGCCCGACAAAACCACACGCGGCGGATCTCAGAGCGGTGAGCTCACTTCACAAAGAGATCCAGAAATAACTGCTTTTCATGATACCTTAAAAAAAGTTCTGAACGATTTTCTGAGGGATATTAAACCCCAAAACGAACATCCACATTATGGCTCCATTCCAAGTGATTATCGCATTCAAAGTTGGTCAACTATTCTGGATGCCGAAGGGCACCAACTTTCACACTTGCACCCCACAGGTTGGCTGAGTGGTGTTTACTACGCACAGGTGCCTCCAGAGCTTTCAAAGAATGACCCCAAGAATAGAGGATGGCTGGAATTCGGAGGGTCAGGGTATGATCTCCCAGCACATAATGGACCGGTAAAATTAGTCGCACCTACTGAGGGAGGATTGGTACTTTTTCCTTCGTATTTTCTCCACCGCACAATACCTTTCCAGTCAAAAACCCAGCGAATAAGCATAGCTTTTGATCTGATTCCCTATAAACAAAGTGTCAACGCCTCTTGATGGAAGATAAAGTACGCCCCATTTTAGAAGCTGGGTTTGGCGCCCATCAAGCCGGTGAATTAGAAATAGCTGAGGGTAATTATCGTCATGCCCTTAAAATTAAACCGGATAATAGCGACGCACTTCATCTACTTGGTGTTGTATTAATGCAGAAAGGTGACATTGAACCTGCTATACACTCCATCAAGAGTTCGCTTGAAATTGACCCTGAAAACCCAAGTGCATTAGATCACCTTGGCGTGATGTTAGCAGACACTGGCAAATTGAAAGAAGCGATTGTTTGCTTTACGCAAGCTCTTCACCTTGCACCCGACTACGGTTCGTGTTGGCGCAACTTTGGCTTTGCAAAAGAATTAGCGCGAGACTGGTCCGGAGCAATTGAAGCTTACCAAAAAGCTATCGAGCTCGAACATAACTACGCTGCTGCCCACGCCGGATTAGGTGGCGTCTTATTACAGATTGGGGCTTTTGAAGAAGCATTAGAAACCTTTGACACTGCGATTTTACTCGATCCCTCGCATAAACCAACTTTGGTAAAAAGGGCCGAAGTACTGCGCAGGCTAAAGCGTTTTAGCGAGGCTATAATTGCATATCGTGAGATTTTTTCTCAGCCCGCAGATAAACCATCCCTTGCCCAATACCTTGGGTTTTGTCATGCAGAAGATGGCAATGACACCGATGCACTTACTGAGTTTAATACTGCGCTAAGATTACAGCCTAATATGGTCGATTCAGCTCTTGGCGCCGCGGGTTGTCTTATGCGCCAAGGTGATCTCGAAACAGCGGCGATGAGCTTAGATTCTGTTCTAAAGCGTACCCCAGGCCATACTCAAGCCATGGCTTATAGAACAATACTTCATCAATTAGCAGACGAGAAAGATAAGGCTTCCCAAATTACTAATCTTGATCGTGATATTTCAATTGTAGAGTTGCCGTTGCCCGAGGGTCATGTCGACAAGCTAAACTATATTAGCGAATTAGCTGAGGCGTTAAATAAAAATCCAACGCTGCGAACGGACCCTCCCGCAAAATCAACCCGTGGCGGACAACAAAGCGGTGAGCTTTCGATCTTTGATAACCCCATCGTGGAAAGTTTTATCTCGACACTTCATAAATTTTTACAAGAATATTTGATATCGCTTGCACCACGACCAAATCACCCACATTTCCGAATAATACCGAATAAATATCGCCTAGATTGTTGGTCAACCCTATTGAATGCGGAGGGCTATCAACTGCCCCACAGTCATCCAAGCGCATGGCTTAGCGGCGTATATTACGTCCAATTACCACCCGAGATTAAATGTGCAGATGAAACTCACGCTGGATGGATCGAATTTGGTGCTTCTGGATATGGGCTACCTGACCATTCAGGACCGCTGCGGCTTATAACGCCGAAGGTTGGGCACATGGTACTGTTCCCATCCTATTTTTTGCATCGAACTGTGCCGTTTCATTCTGAGACACAAAGGATCAGCATAGCCTTCGACATCGTGCCCATATAGAACTTTGAAACTCCGAGAGGAAGCAATGGCATTTGAAGAAAACATTAAAGAGCTTGAGAAAAGGCGTAAAAAAGCAACTGCAATGGGAGGTGCTGAAAAACTCAAAAACCGGAAAACTTCTGGTTATCTTAATGCTGCAGAACGCGTTGATTACCTCTTCGACAACAAAACTTTTCGAGAGACCGGTTTGTTCGGGACTTCCTATCTTGCCGGCATGAAGGACCAAACTCCCCGTGATGGCAAAATCTGCGGATTCGGAGAGGTGAGTGGCCGCAAGGTTGGAGCTGTAGCATATGACTTTACTGTAAAAGGATCTTCTTCCAGTTACACCAATAATAAAAAAATGTCCCACATCAAAGACACAGGAAGCAAGAGGGGTATACCCGTGGTTTTTCTAGGAGAGTCTACCGGTGTAAGAATGCCCGATGTCATGGGTGAAGGTATGGGATTCACCGCTGAAGGAGCTCGCTTCCTGCGGCGCCGAAAAGCACCATGGGTGTCAGCCCAACTTGGGATGTGTTTCGGCTCAAGTGCTTGGCACGCAGTATGCTCAGATTTCAATGTTATGCGTAAGGGTGCAGTGATGGCTGTTGCTAGTCCACGCATGGTGTCAAAAGCCGTTGGTCACGATGTAAGTGGAGAAGACTTGGGTGGCTGGCGTATTCATGCATTCCAAACCGGTTTTGCAGACGCAGTAGCAAACACCGATGAAGAGGCGATTGATGTTATAAAACAATTTTTGAGCTATTTGCCCAGCCATCAAAATGAGACTGCACCGATTGCCCCCGTTCCAAAAGGCTCCGGCGAAGGTTGCAAAAATATTTTGAAAATGATGCCTGAGTCGCTCGCCCAAACTTACGACGTTCGTAATATTATTAAGGCAATTACAGACCAGAATAGTTTTTTTGAGATTAAAGAACAATTTGGTCGCTCGATTACTACGGCATTGGCTCGCATTGAAGGCCAATCTGTTGGCTTTATTGCAAATAACCCACAATTTAAAGGCGGCTGCATGGATGCACAAAGCTGCTCGAAAGTGACAAATTTTCTTGTTCTTTGTGATTCATACAATGTTCCCCTAGTGTTCCTGCAGGATCAACCAGGCTTTCTTATCGGTCCAGACATTGAGAAATCTGGAATTATTGGAAAGGTAATCAACTGGATGAACGCAATGTTACAGACCACAGTGCCAAAGATATGCATCATCCTTAGGAAAAGTTATGGTAGGGGGTTTATCAACATGGGAGCTGGCGGCACTGCCGAAGAGGTAGCAGCGTGGTTCACAGCTGAGGTGAGTTTTATGGACCCTCGCTCTGCGGTCTCTGTAGTTTACGGAGAAAATTTAGAGAAAGAAAACCCTGATCAATTTGCACAGCATCTGGAAGAAATGGCCCGCGACACTTCCGCCTATGGCCTCGCCTCAGTTTATGGTGTCAAAGAAGTTCTAGATCCGCGCGACACCCGTGATTACTTGATTGATATGCTGGATACCCAGCGAAACCGCCTTTCAAATGGCATAGGAGAACATTTGCTTGAGGCTTGGCCCACCAGTTACGTATGAATGCACAACGCAAATTGAAAATAAGTCAATCCGTGAACGAACCAACTAATAAGCATTAGAAATCCCTACATCGTTGCAAGAGGACCCCAACTGAAACCATTTTAAGCCCCCAAATTGTTGTAACTAACACAGGCCAAGCCCGTGACG
>MDTD01165554.1_pt1 | contig 10423 bp, 7 predicted proteins | sample 811221 | NCBI WGS metagenome assembly MDTD01 (sample SAMN05326646, study PRJNA326480) | marine metagenome | isolation source: seawater | place: Pacific Ocean: South West | collected 2011
ACCTTTTACAAAGAATATACAAAAAATAGGCAATAAATAAATTGAAGATCTAAAGCCACCAAAAGGCCATATCTTTAAAATAGCCGCTATCAAGTTTATCAAGATACCAATTGTTGAAAATAATAAAAAATTAGGATTATTTCTTAAAAGAGAATACGCACCTATCAAGAAAAATAAAATTGAAATAGATAATGGAAATTGAAAAAATCCTAAATCTAATTTATTAGACTCTCCAAAGTACCTTATAAAGGAATATCCTAACCATCTGAAAAATAAAAACGGTCCACCCTCTGTTGGTGCGTAATATGCAATTACAAAATTTTGCATTCCTGGATCTCTCCATCTATAAATTTGAATAGCTGAAAGAATAACTCCAGGAAAAAAGAAGCAGATGTTGAATAGAGAGCGTATATCTTTTCTTTTTAAATACTTCACAAAATTTATAAGAAGCAGAGATCCTATTAAAGGCCAGCTTGATAAAGAAATTAATAATAGAAATCCTAAAGAAAAAAAATATATTTTTTTTGATTCTGATTGAATTTTATAAAATAGATAAATTGTAATAATCGATATTGCTACATCGGAAGTGTACGGTTTAATCCTAACGCCGTATTGGATAAACATAGGGGAAGAAATAATTAGCAGTAGTACAACCAACTTTTCTGTATTGTTTAATATATTTTCTGGAAGTACCCAGACCAACAATGCCAATAGATTTGAGAAGACTAAAAAGAAAACTATTGTGTTTTGGGTAGAGAAGTCTAAAATTTTAAAAACTGATTGTGCAAAAATCGTAAAGATAGGATGAGAAACAGCACAACATCTTAAACTATCAAGTAGTGAGTCGAGTCTAGACCCTAGCAGCAACCAAGAATCGTCTCCATAAAAATATTGTTGAGAGTTTAAATTAATTACTGATTTACCTGTGAAAATAATAAAAAGTACAGGTAAATAAAACTTTATATTAAGTACAAATTTTCCTTTGAATATACTATTTCTCATTGTTTAACTGTTCAATTTAAATTATTTACTAAGGTTAATAAAATTAATTTCTTTAAACAATATTTCGTTTTTTAATTTTCAAACTTATACGATTATTAATTATTTAAAAATCAAGAGAATTCAGATTTAGCAAAAATATTTGGCCGGTGTAAGTTGAAATAATAATATTTCCGAATTTATCATTTTTTACGACTACTGGAGCGCTTGAAATCGATTCAGATTGTGTTCGGAAAACTTTATCTCCAGATTTATTAATCATAAATATTTCAAAAGTGCACTGGTCAAGAAAAAAGAAATAATCGTTCCAGCCAAGTAAAGATTTATTTTTATGAATTGCACCTCCAATATTTGCACATCTTCCTTCTTCAGATGAGTGTTGGTAAATTGGTTCTATTTCATAGTCCCAAAACTTACCTTCTTCATCTTTTGCGTAATAATATCCCCCCTCTTTGTGTGGCCAACCAAAGAATTTTGGATCATTGGATGTTAAATCAATAAAGTTAATTTCTTCCACTTTGTTAAGTCCGACATCTGGTGCAAAAATAAATCCATCACCAACTGCAAATCCCCATGGGTTTCTGAAACCAAGCGCAAGTATATGCTCAATTTCATATTTGCTTTTTACTACAGGAGAAGCCAACACAGATTTTGGTCTTGTGTTACCTCCAACAGGAGTAAAAATATCTGGATTATATTTAGGTGTTATAGCGGGAATGACTTCGTAATCATTGTTCATTGAAAACATAATTAACTTTCCGGAATAAAGATCTGTTCTAAGAGATGTTTCATTTAGAGCATATAATGTATCTTGATCACCAACACAAAAAACCCAAGTGTTAGAGTTAACTCTTTCAATGTTTCCACAATTTAGCCAGTCCAAATTTGCATTCTGTGGGGAAATAAATAAATCTTTAAATTTTTCAACTCTATTCTCTGAAAAATCATAAATAAAAATTGAAATCGTAACTCTTATATCCTTATCTGTATAGCCAGCTAAAAAATAGAGTTGGTTGTTTTCATAATTAACTGGATTGATTGAGAGAAGACCAGTTTCCCAATTTTCAGTAGTCCCAATAAAGTTACTTAAATCAATTAATGGACTTACTTCATCAGTTTTAGAGTTTGCAATGTAAATTGTTGATTTTTGATGTCCTACGAGCAAGTAGGATTCTAAATCAGGTATGTAATCAATGTCCGATACATAATCGTTAAAAACACTCAAGTCATAAATAACTTCTGCTTGAATAGCTCCTAAATAAGATGTTCTTGGGTATTCGCTTGGCAATTCATTTTCTCTACTCTGATTATTAAGATCAACCTTACCAACAATTAAATCAATTTTAGATATACTTTCATCTACTAATCCTCCTTGTGGCAAACTAGCACCCCAGACTTTTCCAGCACATTCTGGTGGTCCAGTTTCGTATATTAAATTGATTACAAAATTGAGATTATTTTCATTTTTTAATTCTTCAAGCTCGTTTAATGCTTCTTTTTCTGAATATATACAATTACCGTTATAGGGAGGTAGATTAAAACTACCAGATACATAATTTTCTTTATTGTCTAAATCTAAAACTTCTTCTACAACATTATTATCTTTTGTTGTGTTGTCTACGACAGTTTCAATAGATTGTAGAGAGTCATTACTGCTAGAAGAACAAGCAAACAAAATAGTAAGAAAGATTATGTTTGATTTTTTCATTAATAAATTAAATTTTAATTTATATTAGATTTTTTTCAAAAATAAAAAATACTTATAAATTATTTGTCAACCACTAAAACAATCTCATCAATGTTTTTATCTATAAATGATCCTTGATTCAAGTTGGTTCCTATAACCTTACCTTCGCAATCAAGAGAAGATTCTTCATAAATTATCTTAATTTCAAAATCTAAACTATTACTTAATTTCTGTTCATTTATAACTTTTTCTGCTTCTTCTAAACTGTATTCACATAGCGAATTAAACGGTGGCAAGCTGAATCCGATTCGAGTGGGTACCTTAAATATCGAGTAGTCTCCATTTGGAAATAATAATTCTCCGCACGTAATTTTGTTGTTTTCGCGGCCAAGGAAATACTCTAGATTCATATCGTAGAATAAATCACATTCTCCTTGAAAAAATCGACCTCTCAATTCTAATTTTTCATACCAGTTTGGAAAGTTTGAAAGGCTATTTGTTATATACTTTTGTGAAACATAGGTTGGTATCCCAGTTCTTAATTCAATTCCTCCTGTGTAAAGTTCTTTGCTGGGTTCAATTAAAATAAACTCGGGATTAATTTCCATTAGTATTTTTTCAGTTTTTTGAACCTGCTCATCAATAGTGTTGTATTTATTTGCCTTAGAAGTATAAATATTTATTAAACAAAATAGGATTAGCGATGAAAAAATAATCACTCTACTTATCTCTAGATTATCTTTCAATTTTTTAATAAGAACACAAAGAATTAATAAGTAGAATACTGTATCGTGTCTAAATAAGAATAGACTTGCTAAATTTCCTGGATTGCTTAATTTCGAATCAAAATAATGAAGGAAAATTGAAGTTGGGAAATAAATTATAAAGAAATTCAAAATGTAATTCAGTTTTTTATTTTCTGTATTCCTTGTGAGATAAAAGCTTATAAAGGTAAAAACAAAAATATTAGTAAATCCATTTGCCCAGTTTCTAATTAAAAAATCATTAAAAACTATTCCATCTACTTCAAATGGAGCGACATGAAAAGCTTGAAAAATAAATGCATATACCCAGCTACTCGGTTTATTAAAAGCATAAACAATTTCGTTACTGCCAAATAAAAATTCGTATCCTGTTGGAACTATTACTGGTAAAGAAACAACTGATATAATTCCAAAAAATTTTGTAAAAGCTTTATTTTTGTTTATGAGCTCAAAAATAGTTACAAATCCAAACCAAAATAAGCCAATTTGAATATGTGTAAATATGGAGAGGATAGTAAATATTGTAAACTTTTTAAGATTATCTTCATTCCAATAAGACAATGCAATTAAAGAAAAGGAGACAGCGAATCTGTCTTCTTCGAATATTCCAATTATCTCGTTACCGCCAATTAAATCCTGGTTAAGTACAAATATTGAAATTACTAATATTTGATGTGCCAAATTTAAATTTAAAGATATGAATATTCTATAAATTGCATACGTGACTATAAAAATTGAGAAAGATTTTATCAAAATATACCCAACTTCAATACCAAATAGATTTACGATACCTCCTGTGGTTAAATCATAAAGAAATGTTCTTGATGAATTTGGGGTCATAAATGCACTATTATCATTTCTTCCAGCAAATAAACCAAAGTATCCTCTTGAAACTTTGAACCATTCGCTTGGAGACCAGCCTGAACTAAATGGAGGAGTTCGAACAAAAACAAAACATAAGATTATAAAGTAATTTAAATATTTCATTATTCCAATTTCTATAGGTTTTGATTTTCTTAAAGAAAAGTTAAAACAGAATAAAACAATTAAAACTAAATAGGCCATTTGAAGATAACTGTTTTGAGTCCAGCTTTTAAAAACATCAAACAAATGGTACAAAATAATCAATAATGAAAATCCACTAATTGTTCCAAATTTTTTTAAATACAAAAAACTAAAGAAATAAAAAGCTAATGATGCAAAAAGAAAAATTCCTGGTTTTTCGATTTCAATATTTTGATAACTTGCAAATACATACTTTTTTATGATATTGATTAAACTTTCCGGTTGATAAAAATATAAAAAATAAAAAACTAAAAATACTAAGAAAAAAGATAAATATGTTTTCTTGTTGATAATTATTGCTTGTAAATTTTTCACTTTTGTAATTTTAACAGTAATGTTGAGTCATTTTATTACAGACGCTTTTTCTCTAATTTAAGAAAATTAGCAATTTTGATATCAATATATTATTATCTACAAAATAATGAAAAATTTAAAACTTAGTAGATTTTCATTATATTTATTATCTCTTTTTCTAATAACAGCTTATGTGTATCAGGAACAATGTTTTGATATTGTATTAATTGAATATTTAAGACATTATTTTTTTGATGTTGGGAGAATCGAAGACGTAACCTATCAAATTCAGTTTGTAAATGAAGGAACTCAAAGTAATTATTGTTACTTTACAATCCAAGAAAAATATTTTGATATTTATGAAAACAAGTATTTATACTTTACCTACTTTCCAAGAATGGCAAGGATAATTTTTAATCAATCACTTGTTTTCTTTATAGCAAGCTTTGTTTTAGTAAGAAAAAATACAATTATTCAAAATTTAAAAAATATTAATTTACATTTCGTACTTGTACTTTTCTTAGGTTTAATTATTTCAGTTTATTCAATAAATCGTACTACTAGTTTTTTTGAAAATGACTCTATGCTTTATTTGTTTATAATTTTTTCAGCTCTGAAGTGCTTTATTGTTTTTCAATATCTTAAAGAAAATAATTTTCACCTCAAACTTCTGATATTTAGTTGCTTCCCTTTAATTAGTACAGGATTTGGTATACCTTGGCTTTTTGACTTTCTTGTTTATTACACACTTTTTTCAATGCTTGTTATCAATAAGTACAAAAAAGAAAATGTACTATATTTAGTTATTTTTTCCTTAACTTTTTCTCTAATTTACCCAGCATTAAACTCTCCAAGTGTTGAGACTCAGATTATTGAGAATAATTTTGAATTCAAGGCTGAATCTGATTTCAATGAAGTTAGTACACAAAGAAACACATTTTTAGAAACAAAAGATTTAGAATATTTAGCTAATTCGCAAACTAGTGAAGATATAAGAAATGAAGTTTTTAATTTATCAAGGAACTTAAAAGAGATTAAATATCCTGATAGATATATGTTTTTAATTTCTATTTTTCCTGATATTCAAAACCATATCCCTGCGTTAATTTGGTATTTGTCTTTTATATTATTATTTTTTAACATTTTCAAATATCTTAAAAATAATCAAATCAAACATTTATCCGGATACTTAGAAAACTCAGCAAAACTTCTAATAACTTACCAGCTTTTGTCAATCTTTCTTGGGGTAAATACTTTTTTTAATTCCTTTTCAAGTTTTTTATTCAGCCTTTCTAGGAATGCAGAATTAATTACCTTTGGAATAAATCAAACTTGGAGAGGGGTTGCAAGCCACTATGAATTATTTTCCAATCTACAATTAATATCTTTTTGTTTTTTCTTGTTAACCTACCATGTCACTAGAAAAAATATTTATTTGATATTCAGTCTTGTCTCAATCTATACTACGTTTCTTTCACAATCAAGATGGAATTCTCTTTTAGTTTTTATAATTTTAGTTTTTATAATGATCAACTTTTATAAAAAGTTTCCATTACAAATAATTTTTGTAATTTTATTTTCAATCTTAATTATTCAAAATATACCTGTTTTTGAAAGAGATGAACCATTTTTTATTTATCCAGATGGAGTAGAAGAAAAATACAAACACAACCCATCTTATTCACTCGGAATAATTGAACCTATTACAGATAGACTAAATAGAACCCTTCCTTGGAAAATGTTTGCCTCAGGTTATGAACCAAACAACATTTCTCTAACATTTGGACATGGGCCTGCTTCTTATTTAAATATTGTAAAAAATTCAGAAACATTAATAACGTCAGGTCCTCACTCGAGCTTACTTCTAATATTTAATAAATTTGGCTTAATGGGGATATTTGTTGTGTTAATAATTTCATATATTTTTATTAAAGAATCCTATAAAAAACTAACCTTTAATGAATTTATTTGGCTGATGGTTGTTTCAATACTAATGGTTAGTTTAGAGGTTAAAACGGACACACTGCTACTAACTGATGGGGTCGCGGTTTTCTTCTTCAATTTATTTATAATAAAATTCTTTCAGAAAACCCTAATTAAAAATAATTTGGACAAAATGTAAAACATTATTATTAATTAAATAATAATTTCCAAGATAATATTTGAATAATTGGGTGATAGATTCATAATTAAATTAGATTCCTCTCAAACATTATATTTACCTAGATAGTTACCGAGAGATTAATGTATATCACTCTGAAGCTAGGATGCTTAGAATTCCATTATCTAGTCTGATGCTAGATCCATGAAGCATTTTAGAATAATTGTTTATTAAATCTATCAAAAGATTTGCAACATCAGAGGTTGATAAAACTTTTCCACTGGGGAGTTTATTTTCAAGTTTTGCAAGTTCATTTTTATCAATACTGTTAAACAACATTGGAGAATCCATAGCTCCCAAAATAATTTCAAATGCTGAAAAATTATTTTTAAATGTTGCTGTTAGCCCTTTTACAAGTCCAGATAATGCAGATTTACTTGAAGCATACAGTATATTTTCTTCAGTAGTAGCTTGTGCATGTACGGACGAAATTATGCATACACTTGATGTTTCAGTAAAGAGTTCTTTTAAAGTCATTGTTAGTAAGTAAATAGATTTAGTATTTACAGAAAATATTTCGTTAAAGGATGCCGACAAATTTTCAAAATCGTGATCTGAATTTTTTTGAACTGCAGCACAATGAACAATAGATTTAATTTTCTTATTCTCAACCAAGTCTTTTATTTTTTTACAGTCATCCTCCGATAAATTACCTAAATCAATATTTAAATTTGTTGTAGGTGCTTTATCTTTATCAATTCCAATTGAATTTATTCCCTCATTGTTTAGTTGTGAAACAATAGATTTTCCCAATCCAGAGCTTGAGCCTGTAACTATATAAATCTCTTTATTATTGTTCATTTAACCACTCTAATATCAAGTTTGTTACTTGACTATTTACAGATTTATTCGCTTCCAGTGTATTAGAAGCATTATGTGAGGAATATATAACCTTATTTGAATTTCGAATTTTACTAGACATTTCTATAGGCTCTACCTCAAAAACATCAAGAGCACATCCAGAAATTAATTCCTCTTCCAAAGCGTCTACTAAGTCATTTTCATTGATAATGCTTCCTCTAGAAACATTAACAATGTATGGTTTCTTTAATAGGCTATTAAAAAAGTCACTGTTTAATAGGTTTTTAGTATCTTGTGTTAATGAAGCAGTTATGACCAAAATATCACAATTTTCTTTTATGTATTCGATGCCCTTTTTCTCGCCTAAGTTGTTTTCTAGATTTTCAACAAATGGATCATTAAAATAAATATTGGCCCCAAAAGATGTCAAGATCTTTGCAGTTTGTTGACCTATTCTTCCAAAACCTATAAAACCAATATTTTTATTCATTATTCTTGTGCCTGTTGGCTTATGCCATAAGTTATTAACAAGAATTTGGTGATGAATTTCAGGAATATTTTTTAAAAGTGAACCAATTAAAAAAACTGTGTGTTCAGCAACGTCTTTATAAATATCACCAGGACTATTTAGTACTTTCGGTTCTTTCTTTGTGATTTCTATGTTATCTACTCCTGCCCCCCACTTAATTATTAGCTTTAGATTTTTACATTCATCTAATAATGAATTATCAATCTGATCATCTCCTACAACAGCGATTGATGCATATTTCAAGTTTAATTTCATTTCATCTAATGAAAATCCTTGGCCATTTGGTTCCATGAAGTCAATCTTTACATCATGTTTGCTTAACAAATTATTTAAATTATCTAATTCGGAAGAATACCTAGGACAAGTAATTACAATATTCATGTATTTTTTTCTAAAAATATTCTTGCTAATTCAAAATCTTCAAAATTATCAATATCAATATTCTCAGGAAAACTTATTTCAAAAATATCAGATTTATCATTTATTCTATTCTTATTACTATTAAAATTTTCTTTAGTAAAAATGTAAAGTGCTGAATTTTCAACATACAAAGGCTCCAAGTCTTGGGTCTGAACCAAGTTGTTGATATCATGATTTATAGGCCTCAAGTCTTTGTCGTAAAATCTCTCATGTAACTTATTAACAGAAAAAATATCTCTCTTCTTATCAAGATGAAATTTAATAGCTTTGTCTATTGTATGTGTTTTTAGTAATGGACTAGTTGTATGAACTTGAATAATGCTTTGATTGGTACACTCATCGAGGCTTGATTCAATTATTTTATTCATTGAAACTTTGTCTCCAAATAATTCATCTGGCCTTTTACAAAATTTAATTGAGTTAAAATATTTTGACACCTCTTGCACAGTGTAATTATCATCATGATTGATGACTACTTCATCAACAAATTCTGAATTGAGTAAGCTATCAAGTATCCAGAAAAAAAGCGGTTTTGAGTTAATTTCTAGAAAATTTTTATTTGGAATCCTTTGAGAATTTCGTTTGATAGGAACTAGAGCTGTAATCATAATTTAGGTGGGTAAAAGTACATTTCTGTCATTTTATTCTTATCAATCAATTTATTAAAGCCGTTATATGTTCCATTAAATTGGTTATATCTGTATTTTAAAATATCACTTATATTTTTAAATGGTAATTCTGAATATCTCCTTTTTCTAATATCGTACAAAACTCCTCTAAAAAGGCCCTGTATGCAAGCAATTAGAGTCGAGTTATATAATCTTAAATTATGTTTACTTGAATAAATATTGTGTTTATGAAAAATAACTTTCAGTGCCTCTGCTTCTCTTCTGTATCTGTTTCTAATGGTCTTGTAGTTTTCATTGTGCAAATGTTGAACATCAGCTTCATTTGAGTAGTACAGTTTCCAACCTTTAGATGTTGCATAAAGACCAAAATTTATATCTTCTAAACCAGTTAAAGTTTCGTCAAATTTTATTTCTTCCCATAAATTTTTTCTATAAGCAGCATTTCCATTATTCAAAAAAATATCTTCTTTTAACATAGATTCGCCTGAAAACCACTTTTCTTGAACTGATGCTTCAGAAAATCTTGTATTTTCGTGTGGAGATTGTTTTCCATACACAATTCCTATATTGTCATCTGAAAAAGGCTGTGTTATATTTTTAAGCCATTCCTCTGAGGTTGGAAAACAATGAGCACTCAAAGATATTACAAGCTCTCCTTGAGCTTTATCAAAACCAATATTTAAAGACTTCCCAAAGGTAAACTCTTCTTTTTTTATATGTGTCAGATAAACATTGTTTGTACTTTTTATAAATTCCTTAATAGTATCTAATGTACCATCGGTGCTGCCAGAATCTACAAAAATTATTTCATATTCCTCTAAAATTTGTTTTTGAAGAATTGGAATCAATATTTTTAGATTATCATTTTCATTTAAGCATCTAATAACGATGGAAATATTAATTTTCATGAACTTCTATCTCATACCATGTTCTAAAGATGTTATTTTCAGGAATATATAATAGGTTGTTATCATATGCTTCTTCAATGTCTTTTAGTCCAGCCGTGCAGGGTTCAATAACGTTTACATTAAGATTATTCCAACCTCCTCGAGTCTGAAAAATCCACAAATAAGG
>MDTD01182384.1_pt1 | contig 10423 bp, 15 predicted proteins | sample 811221 | NCBI WGS metagenome assembly MDTD01 (sample SAMN05326646, study PRJNA326480) | marine metagenome | isolation source: seawater | place: Pacific Ocean: South West | collected 2011
AAGCCTACTATCTCTAAAGATGATGCTAAAGCTATCTCAGATGAATTGAAGAATGCGGTGATACAAGCGGCACAGAGTGTTGGTGCTGGTAATGTTCCTGCTGAAATTGCTCGAATGATTGGTGAGCTTACGGATCCTAAAATGGATTGGAGAGCATTAATCCGCGTTTCACTTGAAAGCAATATGAAAAACGATTTTACTTTTATGGTTCCTAATCGTAAAAGTCAATTCAATAATGTTGTGCTTCCGGCAATGAACAAAGAGCAAATGATAGATATTTGCATTGCAATGGATGCCAGTGGATCAATTGGACAAGGTGATTGTACTACATTCCTAAGTGAAGTAAAAGGTATTATGGATCAGTTTGGTAGCTACAGAATCCGTATTTGGAGTTTTGATACCGCGGTATATGCATATGATGAGTTTACACATGATGATGGACGTGATATTACTGAATACAAAATCGTTGGTGGCGGTGGTACTGACTTCGTTTGTAATTGGGACTATATGAAACAAAATGATATTATACCTGATCAGTTCATTATGTTTACAGATGGTGAGCCTTGGAGGAGTTGGGGTGATGAAGATTACTGTGATACATTGTTCTTAATTAAAAACAAATACAGTAAACCCGAAGCACCATTTGGTCAGAGTGTTTACTTTGAAGATAAACAAGCGGCATAATGAGGATAGTGGAACAAAAAAATAGTTTGAGTGAAGAGGACCTTGTACATTTACAAGGTTCTTCTGTTATGTTAAAGATGCTTAAACAACGTTTGGTAGTCGAATTTGATCAACCACCTAACATTGAAGAGATAGACTTCAGTGGTACAAGAGGATTTTATCTTGTTAAAAATTTAGGTCATAAGATATTTCAGTTTTGGTTTGAAGATCCTAAAGATTATGAGGACTTTAGAGCTAATATTTTAGCCTATAAAATGAGCAGTACTGTCAAAGATGATAAATAACTGCGTACTTAATTCGTTATAAGGAGTAAACAATGGCGAAAAATAAAACAGAAACTGCAACAGAAGCACCAGCGACAGCGGCTCCTGCAGAAGCTGAAGCACCTAGTTTGGGTGTAAATGATTTGCAAAATGCGGCACAAATTATTGATATTGCAATGAGCAGAGGTGCATTTAGAGCAAATGAAGCCGCACAAGTAGGTGCAGTTTACAATAAGATTGATGCATTTATTAAAAGTGTAGCCGAACAACAAAACCAAAATGCAGAAGCACCAGCTTCTAAGTAAGGAGGTAAAAATGGCTAATATGAAACATATAGGACAGGTAGCTAATACAGGATTGAAATGTGTTGTTGTCTTTAGAGAGATTTACGATGATAATGGACATGTCACTGAGCCCGATAACTGTTTGATAGTTGAAACTGAAAGACTACCTGACATGGAGCACGATGATATTGTTCGTGTTGTTGAATCACCAGCAGGACAAGAAGCAAAAGAATTTTATGAAATTGCTCATAGAAGTATGTTTGCTGATGGTGTTAATATGTTGGTAAAATTAAATCAGATGGGTTATTTAAAAAAGTATCCAACTAATCAAATTCTAATGACTCCCAATAGTTCCACTAGTATTAAATTAAGCGAGATTAATGAAATTGTTCGCAAACAAAATACAGGAATGAGTCCACAAGATATTGAAAATAGTATGGTTGACGACACTGACTCAGCACCTAGAACTGCAACTACATTAAGTCCTAGTCAAACTATTGACCAAGCAGTTCCTACAAGTGAGGAAGCAATGGATGATACTGCTATTGCTCAAAACATGTTAACTCAAGCTGATACTTATGAAGCAGAAGTTCTACGCCTTCGCGAAGAAGCATATGCCATGGCGCCGGATCTTAAACCGAAACGTGGTCGCCCTAAAAAGGCAACTGCTGATGCCAATACATAAGCGAGATCGAAACTTTCAGAATATTGTAAGTGAACTTGATATCAAAAGCATTCCAACCGAGTATATACAACTAATCGGATTGATTTGTGAAAACGGAGACAGGATACAATTCAAAGGTGACCAAATAAAAAAGTTTCCTGGAGATGATCTTGTTGAAGGTTTAATTAACTTTGTTGAAGATAACGGTAACATACCTAGTCCCGTTATCGACGTTGAAATTATTATCGATTATGCTAAACTTGAAAAAGACGTTAGTAACAAAACCAAAGCATTGTTAAAGGACAAATAAAATATGAATGTCAAACTCGTAAGCTATAGCAAACCCACTGAAGAATTTGAGAAAGAAGGTCTAGTAGACCTACAAGAACTAATTGCTTTTTGTGCCAAAGTAAGTAATCCAGCGGCACAAATTAATACAGAAACTAGTGAACGTTTAATTAAGTATTTGATTAAACATCAGCATTGGTCACCATTAGAAATGGTTAATGCTGTATTAGAGATTGAAACTACCAGAGATATTGCACATCAAATTGTTAGACATCGCAGTTTTGCATTCCAAGAGTTCAGTCAGCGTTATGCCAATCCTGCTGAAATGGGTGAACAGTTTGTTACTCGAGAAGCAAGATTGCAAGATCCTAAAAATAGACAAAATTCAATTGGTATCGATAATGAAAGTGATTTGCATTATGAATGGCAAATGAAACAGCAAAAGGTTATCGATATTGCTAAAGAAACTTACGAGTGGGCTATAAAGGCAGGTATTGCTAAAGAACAAGCTCGTGTAGTTTTACCAGAAGGTAATACCAAAACTAGACTTTATATGAACGGCACATTGCGTAGTTGGGTGCATTATATCGAATTGCGTGGTGCCAATGGTACACAAAAAGAGCATATGGATATTGCTCATGCTTGTGCTAAAGTTATCAGTGATATTTTTCCTCTTATGAATGATTTGTAAGATTAAATACATGCATGAGTATTACCCTTGTAGCCAGCCCTCGTACAGCTAATCATATGCCTAGTCCTGCACTAGCGGCATTGAAACCCTGTGTGGAAAATGCAGGTTTTGATTGTTACACGATAGATTTGAACATAGAACTGTATAATGATTTAAAAGAACATTACAGTGTATATGGAGAAATCGATAATTATTTTCAAACTGACTTCCGTTATCTGAGTCAAGACATACTAGACTTAGAACCACTTACAAAAATGAAATATTCACTGAGTGATAATGCACTTGAACTGTATACACAACATTTAGATAAATGGGCAGATTGTATACTGGAAAAAGACAATGAATGGATTGGTATTAGTTTGTTGAGTGTGAACAGTGTATTATATACCATTGACCTTGCAGAAGTTATTAAAAACAAATCACCCGATTGTAAAATTGTATTAGGCGGCCCAGGTGTAAGCACATTTGGTATTATGGGTTCAAGTAACTTAGGTGAATTTATGGTACTCACTGGACTTGCGGATAGATACATATCCGGTGAAGGTGAATATAGTTTAGTAGAACTTTTGCAAGGCAAGAAAGATATTGTACAAGAACAAATAGACAATTTAAATATTTTACCTTACCCAGACTACAGTGATTTTGATTTCGCAAAATATGGCTCAAAAAAGAATGCAGTAGCAATTACTGGATCAAGAGGATGTGTTAGGACTTGTACTTTTTGTGACATAAGAAGTGCATGGAAAAAATATAGATACAGAAGCGGTCAAAATATAGCAAATGAAATAATAAACCATCATCAGAAGTTTGGCAGTAAAGAGTTTTATTTTACTGACAGTTTAGTAAATGGTAGTTTAAAAGCATTTGAAGACTTCTTAGATGCGATAATACTTGCTAAAAAACAAGGTATAATCACAGACGACATAAAATGGAGTGGGCAGTTTATATGCAGACCAATCAACCAATTCAAAGAAGAATGGTTTGAAAAAATGAGTCTTGCAGGTGCTGACATGTTACAAATTGGTGTCGAAAGTGGCAGTGAAGCTGTAATGCACAATATGGGTAAAAAACTAAGTAATGATGATATTGACTTTACTATACGCATGTTGTCCAAATATAAGATACAGTGTGATTTACTAATGATAGTTGGATATCCTACAGAAACTGACAAAGACTTTAATATGACTTTAGACTTATTAGAACGACTTAGTCCATACAGTGAACAAGGGTGTATTATGGGAATAAACTTAGGTAAAACAATGGTTGTGTTACCAGGTAGTCCGGTAGGAGAAAATATGAGTCATTGGGGTATAGAATATGATGACAATAACAATTGGATCAGTACACTAAATCCTGGACTTACATTTAAAGAACGTGTAAAACGTAGAGTATTAGCACAAGAAAAGTGCCAAGAACTTGGCTTCATGGTTAGATGGCCTTTAACTACACTAAGAACACTTAGTGAAAATCTGAAACTTAACAAAGAAACAGCTTAAAATGGAACTTGTAAACATACTTGAATCAGAAGATCGTATTCAACATATAGAAAATTTAAAACAACTTTGCCAATGGATAGAAAAAAATGAGCGTCATCGCAATGCTAAAAATTATTATAATTTGGATAAAATTGTAGAAAATTTTGATAGCTTTGAAATTATATATGATGACAAAAACATTGTAGCATTCAGTGGACTTTGGAATAACAAAAGTTATCCTAGTAATATGGCACGTTGTTGTTCTAGGACTTATTATCATCCAGACTATAGAAACAGTGGAATAACTCGTTGGGGAGATAATGCAAGAAAAGAAAAATGGAGTGAAGATTGGTTTATACCATATGAAGTTGCCAAAGCTAGAGAAATTGGATATGAATATGCATTTATTAGCATTGAATTAAGATTGCGTAGACGTAGTATGCAAAGCCTAATTAATTATTTGAATATCAAAGGAAACTGGATTATGCACGAAGGTATGTGCAATGTTTGTAGACAATACAGTGACAAAGGAAACTATATGGGTATAAACCCTGATATCAGTTGCTGGCAAAATGTTTGTTATACTATATTAAGTACTCAAGCTGGTAAGTTTGAATTCCCTACAATGACAACAGAAGAGTATAATAAACAATACGGAATAGAACAGAATGCTAGGTTAGCCACTGTGTGAACAATTTTTCTGTATAAAGTCTACTACGAATATTGTATTCCAATCTAATACCTCGTTCAAAATTAAGATGCGTCCAACTGTGATCCCAAGGTATATCTAAGTTTTGATTTCTCAAACTCATAATATCTGGTATATCCCTACACTGTCTAGGATTTAAAAAACCATGATATCCATCTATTACATGTAAATCACATTCTACATATTGTGCAAAACGTCTGGCTTGGTCTGCGGGTGTCCAATTATCACTCCTGCCAGTGACAACAGTAACATTTTGAGCTTTTAACATCTGAGATGTAATGGCAATTAATGCTGGATAAACCGTAAATGTTTTGTCAAATTGATTGCTACAATTAATAGCCGCTGTGCCTCCTGCACTTATACCAAACACCAAACGTGTGTCAGTATTATAATCATCCAATACATCTAATATATCCTGTGCTCTATCTTCAAAACTAGGTATGAATTTTTCACTTTCATTCCATATTTGATATTCAATTCCTCTGCGAGTATAGTGATCTATCATTGCACACTGATAACCATTGGCACATGCAATTCTGGCAAAATCTAAATCTATATCACTCATGCCTCCACTGCCATGACTGATCACCAATAATGGAAGACTTTTGTCATTTTTGTCTGGACTCAAATGTATGTAATGTTTTTTAACTTCTATTTTATCAAACATTTCATGTCATCCATTAATTGTAATTGTATAAAATACTGGTCCATGTTTTGCACAAACTCTTTGGCTTTTGTGGTTTTGCTTTTTAATGCTAAGTTGTACATTCTATCTAACCAAATTCTTTTGTCAATGTCATTGGTCTTATCTTGTATAAACTTAAAAAACAAATCAACACTTCTGAAAAATTTATTGTTTTCCAATGCTTGATAATTGTGAAATACAGTTGTTTTTAAACAGTTGAAACTAAATTTATATATAGTCGACTCCTCATGAGTAAATTCTAACTGCCAGCCGTTGTCATAACGTTGTTTATTTCTTTCTGTAAAATCACACACAGTTGGATCATCAAATCTTGCTTGCACACATGCATATATCAGTTCATTTATAATACGAGTTTGATCAAACCCAGTCATGTTGTGTTTGACTTTTTGCCAATTATCAAATGTTATCATAGCCCACTAATAACAAGATGTATCCTATCTTCTCTACTGGTGTTTACCGCAGAATGATATTCTTCTGTATCCATAAAGTAACACACACCATCCGACGGTATATGATAATGTCCATGATCTCTGTAAAGTATAAAACAATTTTCATTTGTAATTATTGCAAAATGATATCTTACCATGCCTGGATCATTGTGCATCCACATTGCTCTTTTTGGAAGCATTTTCATTAACCGCATTCGTCCTATAGTGTGAGGGAAGTTTTCAAATATATATTCAAACACTGTACCTCTAAATTCAGGATTGAATTCAGTAAAGTCTTGTTCTTTTAGTCCATACATCGGACAATGATCTAATCTACTATCACCTGTTCCCTGATAAGGATCAGGCGGTGAATCTTTTGTATTTTGAAAGCATATTTGATTTTCTTTGTTAAAAGGATACTTTTCCATAATACGGTTTGTATCTTCTATTAATTGATTATGATCTACACTAAAGTCTATTGCTCGGATTAAATTTTTCATTTTTGTTTTTCCTATAAAGTATATTGGTAGTTAAGTATATCTTCATCACCTTTAAACCATTCATATACTTCTTCTAAATTATTTACAAGATTTCCTTTGTGACCTTGTTTGTATTTTATTTTCTTAAATGTGTGTACTGGTTGTTTGTCATAACCTAGTAGTGGGAGTATCTGTTCAGCATCATTTTGCCAATCTTCATAATATATGATATTGTGTATTTGACCTTGCTTTCTATAGTGTTCAAACAATTGAATAGTATCTTTTAATGCTTCTATATAATATTCATATTGATTCTTTTTTACTTCAAATGTGGGTAAATCTAAGATATGATCTTCAAAACCAATATGCATGATGTGTGTATTCTTCATCACCAGGTTACTTAATATTTGTTCTCTTGCGTCTCTTCTTGCACAAAAAATAAAACTGTATCCATCAAGCAAACTGGTATCATTAAAATGTTTTACAAAAGTCTTTGTTTGTATTTTAAAAAAACTTTTGTGTTTGTTTGCAACATTTTGTCTTAGCAATTGGCTTCTTTTTTTTACTTCTTGTAAGTACCTTTCACTACCTATCTCAAATGGCTTTGGATTGTCATACATTTTTCTTCGCTGTACAAACCCATCAATTTGATCATACGTTTTAACATATGTTCCTTCCGGTAATGGAAGTTTGTAAGGTACATTGACATCTCTTCCGTTTTCATCGAAACGCATTAGTACTTCTGCTATGTTTGTAATCTCTCCGCAATACTTTCCTCCACTCCTTGGTTCTTTTAAATCCAAAACTTGTGCTAAAGCCTGTCCAACAACTGTACTTCCAGTACGATTGTAACTCAATATTGCAAATGTTTTCATGTTTTATATTTTCCTCTTAGGTATTTTACTGTCAGCACTGCTAACACAACTTGGACTAATACAAGGCATAGGCTTATCAAATAATTTAAATCCTGTTTCGATGTTGCCAAGAGGAACATCATAACAACTGTAACTCCGTTTAATACTTCCATCGGGTTCTCGTATGATAATGCCTTGGTAACCGCTGTTACAACTCCAGCCTTTAAATTTATTAAAATTAAATGCATTAAACCGTTCTGCTTGATCCATATACCATTTTTTGCCTTTGCTATCTGTAAACTCTATTTGCATGTGCCAAGGCACACTTTTATCGTTATTACCTATAGCATAAGTCGGCAGTTGGAAACTAGGCCTTGGACGAAGTGCCCATTGTCTCTTTGACTCTGTATATGCCATTTGCGGCATACCGTTCCACAATCGCTGTAGCATTTCGTCTGTATAACCGTCCACGACTCTACTTGCCGTTGGGTCTGATTGGGGTTTGAGTGTAACATTGATTCCTTGCTCGTGGAAGAATAGGGCATTATCCCAATCTTTTTCAAACCATTCAGGAACCATAACCATATTGATTGTAATTTGTACATCGTACTCCTGACAGAAGATTAGTTTGTCGGCAAACTCTTGCATCTTCTCTTTTGTATTTAAGTGTTCTGTGTGTAGGCTGGCTGTGATACTTGCTCTGTGAAATGGTTTTGCATATTCAACATATTTTTCAAACCATTTCATATTGCGACTGCAATTTGAGGTCATATGGATAGAAGAATAATTGGTATTAGGGACATCATTAGCAAGGTGTAAGAGGATTTCCAAATAGCCAGGGTGAAAAGTAGGTTCACCGCCAGATAAGCTGAAATGAAAACTATTAAATCCATTGCCTCGTGCCTGCCTTTTTATTTCGTCGATTGTTTTGAGACATAGTTCTGTAGGTCTATGATCTTTCCTGTCGCTTCTTGCGTAGGGCCAACAGTAACTACATTTGTAGTTGCAGAATCTCCCAAGGAGCCAACTAACAGTAAACAGGTCTCTATATAAGAGTGTCCGCTGTCCGACTTGAACAATGTCGTCATACGGGATTTTGGTAAAGTCATAACTACTCCATTTTAATTCTTCAGCCGATTGTTCCATCGAGTCTTTTCTCTAAGTATTTAATCACTTGTTCCAACATTGCATCTGGCTTTTCTTGTTGAAGTTCACGCACTGCACCCAGTTCATGTTCTAAAAATTCTCTAACTGTCCAACTTTCATAATCATCGTTGGTCATGTGTACTTTAAAAGCCATCTTTAACCTTGTTCCTAAAAAGTTCTGCACCTTTTGCTACATTGGCAGTCCAATCTTTCATTGCATTTTCATCAGCCATATCACTAACGTATTTCCATGCTCTAAATTTTATGCCATATTCTCTGGCTACATAAGCTAATGCCCAGCCTTCCATATCAACACAATCTATATCAGCTTGTGTAAACCAAGGATCATGTTCCATAACAAAACTATCACCTGTGCCACAGCGTATACCACCATAAGGAGTTTGAATATCTCCCAACAATGGTTGTGTAAAAGGAATACTTCCTCTTGGTGCTTGTGGCTCTGCACACATGTCTCTTTGTACAAAAGCACCAATTTGATTTAATCCTGTTACATTTGGGTGTAGTCCTCCTGCTGTACCATAATTCCATATTTCGTCTGGCTTGTGAAAAGCACACAGATGTTTGCACAGCGTTGTAGCGGCTTGTACTTTGCCAACTCCTGTGTAAAGTATTTGAAAGTCACCTTGTGGTGCTTTGGGTAGTTCAGCTTCTAAGGCTACACATATTGTTATCATGTTCTATTTTCCTTGATTATATTATATAATGTTTGTGCTATCACTTTATGTCCTTTTTGATTTGGGTGACCGTCATCTAATGCATTTTCTATCTTTTGTTCAGCTACTACGTCTGTTCCTAATACAGGTACATTGTACCATGCTTCAGTAGACCAATGTTTTTTAGTATCATCTGCATGTACACTAAAATGATATTGATCCTTTACTTTTTCTTTAAGCCAAAGATAAGCAAATTGCACGTTTTTATGCATGTTTATTTTTGCATCTACATCATCATAACAGTCTTTATAGTAAGAAGTAGCTATTTCCTGTATACGAGTAGGACCGTCTTTTCTAAACAATCTATTAACTGGATTGCCTGTATCTTCTACTTTAGCGGACCATGGCCCTATCCTATCAATTCGTGGCACGTCATTTCTTACAATGCAGTGTCTAGCAGGCTGTGACCAACAAACTATAACAGTATCAGTTGGTTTAAACTCAGTCTCTAGTATATTTAACATTATTTCTTTACAGCTTGCTCCTGGTACTGCTCTATTAACACATTCTAATCCTAAATGTTCTGCTAGTTTGCTTGGATAAGCATATGGGCTTGCGTAGTCAGGCTTTGCTCTTCCTGTTTCTTTGTCTTGCCAATTATTATAATCTTCTTTAATAGACAACCCCCAACCAAACGTATGACTACATCCAAATGAAACTAATTTCATTCTTTTCTTTCCTGCATAGGATCAATACTGATCTCATTTACATTAACATCTTCTGGCTGTTCTAGCAACCATTTTATGTAATAAGCGGCTGTATCTCTTCTTAGTGTACTTCTAGTTGGATGCTTGTCCTGATTGTTGTCCAAGGTACCCAAACTCAAATAGCTTACTCTTGGACCACTGTGCCAAACACCTACCAAACTTAAACTATTACAATAATCTCTAAGTGCTTTTTTCTCTGCACTATATAGCCATGCTTGTCCTTTCTTGGTACGATCAGTTGTTGAGCCAATACATACTATATGTGCTTTCGTTTTGGCTTTATACACTGCCTTGTATACTAGATCCAGTAG
>MDTD01196022.1_pt1 | contig 10423 bp, 7 predicted proteins | sample 811221 | NCBI WGS metagenome assembly MDTD01 (sample SAMN05326646, study PRJNA326480) | marine metagenome | isolation source: seawater | place: Pacific Ocean: South West | collected 2011
ATTTCTGACTTTGGTCAGTCTGTTTTTGTCGCTTACGATCTCTTTGACCTGGATTTTGCCTGGTTCTGCCGGGGAAAATAAACCGACAGTCTCCTCTCCTGCCGAGAGCCAACAGGCACCGGTAAGAGAGGTGGTTACACTGTTTACCGGTATCAATCGCTCCCGGGAAGTTTATGAACATCTCAAAGAGCTGGCACCGCATATGAAGGCAGATGGAGACCGGGACAACTGGACACGAATTGTGGTCGTTTTAAAGCAGAGTGGCAAGGATACTACTCTGACAATCAATAATGACAGGGAATACTATGCTGGAAAATCGTGGCAGGTGCAGCGTATGGGAATGTACAATTATTTTTCTAAATTTCCCGAGGCTCAACACAAGCAACGGGCTCTGAGGTTGATCCAGCGATTGAACTTTGCCGTGGCTGCAATTTTGAAACCGGCCAGGTTAGATGGCGACGAGCGATTGAAATTAATTTTGCAATTGGCCCAGAAGTCGAGGGCGGTTATGTTTGCTCCGGGATCACTGATGGACTCTTACGGGCGCATAATAATCAGCGCCGACGGATACTCGGATCCTGAAGCCAGGGTAGACCTCTAAGAATTAATCCTCGAAATAAAAAGTTGTCTAGCAACTTTGGCCAAATCGTCTCCGTATGCATAAATAGTAAAAGGAGACCTGGTAGACCCTATGGCGAGAGTGCTTGGCTGGCTATACGTTAGCCGAAAAACCGCTACATTCGTTTCTGAAGAACGTAGCTATATGGCGGATCAGTTTGAGTGGCAAGCTCTAGCTGATCAATCCACACTGGAATCATTTCTTGCTCGATTTAAGCCCCTGAAGGAGGATGCGAAGTCCAGGCATTCTCGATATTATTTTGAGTTTGATGAGGTAGAGCTTTCAGATTGGTTCTCTGAAAATATTTCATAGAAGCTTAGCCGGTCATTTTTATGCTGAGATGGCAGGCGAAAACTCTCCTCTTCTCTTCTTTAGATACCTGTTGATCCGAAACAGGAGTGGCTGTCTCTCCTTCAAGGGCAAATTTGTGGAACTCCAGGTTTTTCTTCCCTATTAACGCATTCAGAATGGCCAGCTTGCGAGTACCTTCGTCATCTTTGTTGATAAGGATGTCTAGGCTGTCGTCAAAGGCGAAGATCACAACTATTTCGCTCTCCTGTTCCCTGAAGTTTAAAGGAAAGCCGCTATAGTTTTGCATAACCCCGGCGCTTACAATGGAAATAGCTTCGGTGGGAATGGTCAGCTGTTCGCCTTTTTCCAGCTCAGAAGAGTTATCGGCTCCTGGATAGAGCAATTCAACAGGTTGCTCCGGCCCGGCTTGGAATAAGGCAATCATCTTGCAGTCGCCTAAGGCTTTTAGTTTCAGTCTGACAAAGTCGCCGATAAGAAGCGGAGCATCCGGATTGATACGCTCATAGCGCTCGCTGTCGAGGCTCTGACGGTGCAACTGGACTTCAATACCTTCTCCCGATGAGCCTATGGTGGAGATCATTCCGGCAACCGATTTAAAGAAGCCTGATAGTTTATTCGGATCTCTTCTTCTGTCGGCGGGAGTGGCTCTTGGTAAAGGTTTCGACTCCCTTTCCGGGGCTTCTTTCTTCTCCGGTAGCGGCAGGGAAGCCTCATTGCTCGTTGTCTCTTCCGGGATTTCATCAACGTTTTCTGTCAATCTTTCATTGACGGCTATCGGCTTCATCTCGAACAGGGTCTCATCCTCTTTTTCGTCGGATATGTCTGATTCAACCTCTGCTGTTATCGGTACTTTGTTTCCTGGTTTGGGCATCTCAAGACATTCGTAGATATTCTCCGCCGAGATCATTAGACCGGGATGGATCCATTCTTTGTAATTTTCAAAACCGTCGATAAGCCAGCCGGAATTGATACCGATCACCTTATCTTCAAATACTATTGGCGCTCCCAGGGTCTCAATCGGTAGCCCGATGCTGTGGATGTACTGGGTGCCTGATTCATGCTCGGTGGGGTTGAGCACGTAACCCATGTCCACTGAGCCTTTTCCTGTGTGATTATCTGCGGATAGGCAATATACTTCCAGGCCCTGGGCCAGGTCCAGCTCGCTGGTGAGTGAAATGGTTTTGATCTCTTCCATGGAAGGCGGATCGAAGGCGCCAATTTTTGCCTGACCGGAATCAACCAGATATTTTAGAGCGTTTAACACGGTGGCTCCGTCAAAGCTACAGGATCTCACCACCCGGGAGATGGGGACCGGGAATTTTATATGATTCCAGACACAGGCTACCGGTGGGCACTGGGCCTCGGTTAGATTCATGAGGGAAAGCTCTTCGGCTGTTCTCACAATCTCAATGTTTTTGCCTCCCACGCCCTGGTAGAGTTGACTCGACTCCTCCAGAATTCCGTAGGCACCCATGAGCAAACCGGCAGTGGGTTTTTCGATGGCCGGGAAATTAGCCCATTCGGGATCCAGCTCCCGTTTGAAGTGAAATTTCATCTCTCCGTCCAGGGTGCAAATAAGCTTGTCCAGAGCTTGTTCATTGAAGAGGTTCTGGTACTGAATATGGGTTACTTTCTGGTCGGATAGGCAAAATCTGGCCACGACCCTGTCCAAATTGTCCAGCAGCATCATGGTTCCGATGTTGCGAGCGTTCATGAGGGTTTGGATTATAGAGACTATTTGCAGGTTGTCGGCTTGACCTGTTAAATCCGGCTCTTCGTCGATTTTGTTGTAGTGGACTTTGTTTTTGAGCCGGGTCATGGTGTCTCGACCCAGGTTTTTCAAGTTGTGGGTCAGTCTGATACCGGCAATATTGTATGGTGAGTTTAAAAGAGCATGGTTGGGAAAGAATTGAGATTCTTGCAGCTTGCGTTTGCCCATCCAGCGATCAAAATTGCTGTGGAACTTGAAATCCTTTACTCCGAATCGATTTCCGGTGATAGGAAAATGAACGGCCAATGACTCGGGGTTATCTACGAAAGGTAGGATCAAGCTTGCCAGGGTTACGACTTCACCGTCTCGTAGCATCCAGGCGGAGCCGATAACGGCACTCTCTTCAGCCGTTCTATCCACCAGCCAGGCTGTTGCGCTTAAATATCCAAGGTCGCCGGGATACAAAGTGAGACTCTCCAGTTGATCATAATATCGTATACCACTTATATGGTTTGAATTACTCGGACGCTGGCCTGGAGATGGTACCATTATTTTATCGTCGGGCTAACGTCAGGCTAATCTGTTTAATCCAGAGGTATTTCATGATTAATCTAGAATTCTTGAAGAGCGGTCAAAAGGGTAAATTACTATCGGTCACATTGTCAGTTGTCGCTCTTGGTCTTGTCACCGGCTGTCAGCAGGCAAGGGTCGCAGGAAGCTATGATGGTGCTGCCAAGAATCTAGCGGTCAAAGCCAATATGCTCAGGGTGCAAGAGGCTGCCGAGAACTATTTCAGTGACCACACTTACATGTATCCTCCCGAGTTGAATGATGATTTCAAGAGTTATTTCCCTGGCGGTGATCCGGCCTCTCATAAGCCTGGCTCTCCACTGACAAATCCTTTCACCGGTCAGCCTGAATGGCCTACCATAGGAACGATTCAGGACTTGAAGACCGCCAGAGCCGGTCTTCCCAAGGCCATGCCCAAGGGGGCTATCGAATACAGTCCCATCAACGGCGGAAAGTCCTATGCCATTCGAGGCGGTGGATTCGATGATAAGGAAGTTCCCCACGTTAACTCCAACAGTCCTCTAGTATTGTCTCGGGACAACTACAAGAAAAGCACGAAATAGTATTGGTATCGAATGCGGTGCTTTTGAATTTACTTTTGATATTGTCAGGGCTCGTGAGTGCCTGGTTTCGCAATATACAAAGTTCGTCTAATTTTTGTCAAATACGGGTAAATACCTATACAGTACCTACCCGAGTTTTGTGAACGACCTTGCCGGAAGAAAGTAAAATTGAGAACCCGCGTGAACGGGCAGAGAATGGAAGTGATCAGGAGATTGAAAGCTCCGGCTCCGAGCGTCTTTTTGATGAAGTGGACGCCGGAGATGTCCGCTCCGACGATACCCGAAGCCGTCCAGTCGAAGACGTCGCTGTGGAAGCGGATAGTGAGGAGTTGCCTTCCTTAAGTCCGGAGCTTTCCGAAAAGTTATCGGCTTATTTCCCGGAAGCCGGTGCGGAACTTCCCGGAGCTGATGAGCTTAGCGGCCTGCTCGATAGAGCTAAAGAGCCCCTTGGATTGGAGTATGCCCAGGGTGCGGATCACATGGGCAAGTTCGAGAAACAGACGGTGACCGGCCAGCAAGGCGTTTCTGAGACGCAAATTTATGAAGACGGCACCGGAGTCGCCAGGGTAGGTGGCAAAGAGATTCCGCTGGATTTTAGTAGCGCGGAGAAGATATATCGCGCCACAAGAGAGCCGTTATCCGGGGAAGATGGTCAAGTCATTTCTTCGGTGACCGGAGATGACTTGCCCAATGAGCACTTTTCTCGAATCGACATGATGGCGACCGGCACCCAGAGAGTAGAACTCAGCAACGGCGACGTGATACATAGACCTCCGCCTAACCCCGATGGTGTCAAATGGATCAGGGATATCGGTGGCACCGATGGTGATAGATCGGTAATCGCCTACACCGATGGCCGCAGAGAGTTGCGCTTCTCGGGGCAGGGTCCGGAAGGGGTGCGTTCCGTAAGTTATGATTCTGAGGGCAAGATTATCGCCCTTGACCGAGATAAACCACAAGGTATTGAGATGGGTCAGTCCGCTCAATTTGAGCGACCTCATAGCATAAATTCCTATGAGGGGGCGGAGCCCTACGGACAAATAGAGCAGGATGTTGATATCGAAACTGGTGCGGTCACTACGCGATTCCCAGACTCGACAGGCAAGCTGGAGTCTATTATTTACAGACCCGGTGAGGAAGAACCTTATGAAGTCACCTTTAAGCCTGGTCAGGAAGATGAAGCACTGGCGGAGAAAATCAAGTCAGGCGAGTTCAAAATACCTGTTAACTTCCAGGCCCAGGGTGATGGCCCTGAGTCTATTAATCTCTTCCCGGATAAGTGGAGCTCTCTTGAACCTGTTAAATCCGGTGATGGAAGTGCCTCTGTAACTCCGGAAGGTAGGGTTGAGTTTGAGTTTGATAATAGCGACGCTGACGGTCGTACCAGATTAATTCAGTATCCTGAAGGCGATCCGCAAAATCGAATCGAGCGCACAGAATATGATTCGACCAAACGGGAAGACGGTCTTCGTTCCAGCACTCTTGTTCGAGGCAGAGACGGTTCGGTTCGGGAAGTAAAGGACCATGTTGACGCTCCTGGCGAAGAGGTGGAAGATTTGCCGGAGAAGCTGGAGGGAGAGAAGCGGGACTTTGAGCATGGTTCCGAGAAAGGAAGCCTGTATATAGATGAGGCTACCGGTTATCTAAATGGAATCAAATTTGAGGGAGGTAATCGTGCCGGCCAGGAGTACAGATTTAGCCATGACCAGAGCGGCAATCTGACCGGAATGGAGGTGACCGTTCCCGGGGAGAGTGGCGAATCAAGTCAAGTTAGCCTGAGAAGAGATGCCGAGAATAATTGGACAATCAGTCCTGCCGAAGCCGGGATTCCCGGATTTGAGAATTTGCAGGTCGGAGAAGGTGGAATTGTCAATGGTTCCTTGAAAGTCAAAGCCAATGGAGACATTGTATATGATACCGGAGAGGGTAATATCGAGACCATGCGAATCAATGGTACCCATGACCGGTATGACATGAACAGCTATGAGCGAATTCGTGAGAGCGCGGATGGGAAGTCGGAGACTAATTACTGGGACGGATATGAGTGGCGCTCAGGGAGCAAAAGTGAGAATCAGGATGGCACCACATCTGTAACCTTCGAAGGTGAAGGCAAAGTCAGGCAGATTATTCGTGACGCCAGAAAAGGCGAAGGCGAGGACGCCGTCAGGAGTGACCGGGTCGTAGTGGTCCGGAATGATGGTACTGTATTTGATGCTGATTGGTCAGCCCGTCAAATGACCAGATCCAGGGGCGAACAGAAAGTTGATCTCTTCGATTCCGGTGCCAGAAACGAAGATGGAAAGCCGATCTGGATGCATGGGCAACGACTTGATTCCGGATTGGTCCGTTTCCAGCCCACTTCAGAAGCGGAGCAACAGGGTATAGCTTCTGGCCGACTGCCCCTGGGCGTGGAATTTCATGAAAGTGGTTCAATAACTTCCCACTACGGCAATGGTGCTAAGGTGCGCTCGGATAGTCGCGGACGAATAGACAGAATTGACTACGCCGGAGGGGAGAACATAACCGTGGAGAGAGACGGTTACGGCCAGGTGATGAGGTTCTCTGATCTGAGTGGTAGAAACTATGAAAGAGAGAGACGATTGCCGGCATCGGAGGATGGTAAAGAGTTCACCCGTTGGAACATTCTTGATGGGGAATCAAAAGGGGAGCACCTGGACGCGGCTCTCACCCTTGGCCATGATGGCATGCTCTCTCTGGAGCAGGGTAATGAAGAGACTCTCTCGATTGAGAGAAACGGACGAATTGTTACCAGAAGAGGTGAGCAGATTGTTCAGGTCCGGGATTCGCAGGGACAGATCTGGGTCCAGGAGGAGAGAGGGGAGACCGGCTCTTCTGATGCCGACTCCGATTCTGATCCAGATTCTCGGAGCGATAAGCCCTCTATCTGGACTGTAAGCTCTAACGGCAAGTCTTCTACGTTTGAAGGTGAGCTCGAGCTGGTTCCGGACAACGGTAGGGTAGTGATACGCGATGGCGAAGGCGGAAGGCACGGTATTGAGCCGGATGGTGCTCGCACAACCTACAACAAAGATGGCGTTGAGACAGAGCGTGCCTATGAAGACGGCACCGCCATCACCAGATCGGATCTGGGTTTCCTGAACGAGATTAAATTCAAAGGTCCGGATGGCGAGATGATGACTAGATCATTCGTTTATCAGAAAGGCTCAGATGGTGTTCTTCGATTTGTCGGAACCACCCTCAACGGTAAGCCGGATGAAGCTGTTGTGGATGGAGCTCTAAGGGAATTAAAAAATGGAGCCGGATTCGACAATGTCAAGCCGGAAGACCTGGGAGCTTACATAGACTATGATGATCGAACGGGTCTGAAATCGATCAGGCAATCTAAAGATGTTGAATCAAAGTCCAAGGCGATAAAGTATGTCGATATTCACGGGCGAGTCGAGGAGCGCAACGAGAACGGTGAAATCATTGAAAGATAAATGTCTAGCCTTTCTTTTTCTCCGCCAGTCTCAGCACTGTAACCGGAATCGCCCAGTAAATATTCTCGGATAATTTAAATGCCGCAATTTCATCCGTGGTCAAATCAATATACGCACTAATTGTAGTGCCCTCATTCTCCCTGGTGAGTTCCGGTAAGTAAACTCTTCTTTTCAATATGCATCTATAACTTCTGTCTTTGCCTTCCAGAGTTATCTCGTAGCGCTGCTCATCCACAATCTTTGTGGCACCGTCATCGGTGCTGATACTTACTTTCTCTATAATTGGATTGAGTTCCTTCAGAATCAGCTCAGCCGGCTCTGAATAGTTAACTACCTGGGAATAGCGATCGTAGGCGAAAGACTCTTTGTCTCCTTTGAAAGCGAGGATGGCAAAAGCGAGGGGAACGCAGGCCACGCTACCCATGTAAAAATATTCCAGGGTTCCGAGAGTTCCCATATCCAGCAAAAAGAAAATGAATAGAATAGCGGCTAGACCCGACACTATGGTGAGACCGATAAGTACGAAACTTCGTCCTTCCGAATCTATGGAATCTGGGTGGTAATTTATTTTTCTGCCGGCCATTGTCCTAATTATACTTCAAAAAACTAGCTTTCAAGGTTGCCAATCTGCCAAGATAGTGAGCAGTTTCCGGTTTTGTCTCCCTTCAGTTTAAAAAGATCTTCCAGTGATATCTCTTACCATCAACAACGTGCCTGTCCTCTTCGCCCAGGGATTTTCCAGGGAGGACTCTGAAATCATACTTGACTTTGTCCGGGAAGCAAATCATCTCAGCACCACTTACCGAAACACAGTTCTTTTCATAGATACGCCCGCAACTACCCACCTGGTGGATACTGTTCATCACTTGAAAACGGAGGGGGTACGGGTTATCTTCCGCGATCATCATGGAGTGGCCGGAGAGCCTGAAAATGTTCGGGACGAACAGAAGCAGAAAGCCTGCCAGAAACTAGAACAACTCCTGGGCGATGACTGTGTCATAACCTTCCGAGATTTACACCCTGCTTGCAGCACCCTGGTGGAGGTTGGGGAATTCGCGGATGCACTGGCGATAATCGCCGATCCGGATGCCGATGGATTGACCGCGGCCATGAAAGCAGCCGGCATTTCCTACCCTGAGCTGGACGAGGATGCGGCGCTTTTGGATAGCGAGCCTGCCGTGCAGATGAAAGGATCCAGGATCTCTTCTTATCTGGCCATGGGACTGGCCACATTGCCATCCTATGATCCGGAGAGGCCTAGAGAGAGGGAGCGAATTCAACAGAAGTTGTTTAGCGATTGGGTGGAGGCGGTCCAGGGGAGCGAGGCGGCAATGGAGCGGCTGAAAGAGCTTGAAACTCGCTATCAAGAAGCCAGAGCCGTGGCTTTGCGACTCTCCGATTCAGCGCAAAAAGTGGCTGAATATACAGTTCTTGTGGATGCCACCGGAAATGAAGTGTTCGATGTCGGCACTCTAAACGGAGTTCTAGAGGGGCAGGCTGATACACGTATAACCGTGCTGAAGAAGGATAAGGGGCCGATCGCCGCGCTCCACGGTATTCAGTACAGTCTTTCCGTTGCCAGACCATTTCACCCGCAGATTGATTTGCGCAAGCTCTTGCCCTCCCATGCCAATAGTGACCCTGCCAGTGGTATTATAAGCAATGTCTCATTCCTCCTCCATGTGTCTGAGTCCGTATGGCATGAATTTGTTCTTCCCGGGTTGAAGTCAGGCGTATATAGGACCTGAGCAGATCGACTTAATTTAAGTTGATTTATTTGTTAGAATCAATCCGGTGAAGTTCATCGAGGGATTTGGTTAAGCCTTGGCGAAAATTCTTGTTGTGGAAGACAATCTTGATTTGAAGGAGATGCTCCGTACTCTCCTTGAGCATGATCATCACCGGGTGGAGACCCTGAGTGATGGAACCGAAGCATCTTACGCTCTTCAACTGGACAAATTTGACTTGATAATTCTCGATTGGGAGCTTCCCGGAAAACATGGGGTGGATTTGTGTCGTGAGTTCAGGGGGCGCGGAGGTTTGACGCCGGTTTTGATTCTCACCGGACGTCGAGAGATAGATGACAAAGAAGCCGGCTTCGATTCCGGAGCAGATGATTACCTGACCAAACCTTTTCATCCACGCGAACTTCTATCAAGGGTTAAGGCTCTTTTGAGAAGAGTTGGTGCCCAGATGCAAGATGATGTTTTGAAAGTTGCCGACCTGGAAATGGATCCGGCAAAGTTTACCGTCAAGCGTGGGGGCAAAGATTTAAATCTTCTTCCCCGGGAGTTCTCCTTACTTGAATTTATGCTTCGCCACCCGGAGCAAGTTTTTAGCAACGAAGCGCTTCTCGAACGAGTCTGGCAATCTGACTCTGAATCGACGGCTGAGGCGGTGCGCAGCACAATGAAGCGATTGCGTAAAAAGTTGGATGGTGAATTCGATATCAAGTTGATTCACACCGTTCACGGTGTGGGTTATATTTTGAAAAGTGCGCCTTCAGGCGGGGATTTGTCTTGAAGATAGTCTATAAAGGCCTGGCTTTTATCAGTTTGATACTGGTAATTCAGCTCTGTTTTGTTCTGGCCCTTTTGAATCTCATAAATGAAGCGGAGAAGACCGCAGGAGAACAAGCCCAGGCGAAATTGATTGTGGGCCATACCAATCATTTGATTCATACTTACTACGACGCGGCCAATACTCTGAAAAAATACTTTCTATCCCGGGATGCTGACTCCAACGAAAAATATGAAGCAGTACTGGATAAAGTGCCCCAGGAGATAGCATGGCTATCAAAAAATCTTAAAGGTGACCCCGAAGCTAAAAGTGCGCTGAAGAGAATTGAGACAAAGTCAAAACGAATCTCGAACTTTTTGAGAGAAGCGAAAAAGACTGCCGATGAGGAGAGTATTGTCACGGCGATTCCAATGCTTGGAGATTTCCGAGAGAAGATTCAACCTCTATTCGACGGTCTGGTGGTGGACGCTGATCAACTTATAAAGAAGCAAGAGAAAATCCTGGAGAACAACCCTGCCAGGCAAGCTGAAGAGCGAAAACAGTTGAGGCAGATTTTGTACTATGGTATCGCTGCTAATGTCATAGTAGCAATCTTTTTGGCTCTCTATTTTCTTACAAGCATTGTGCATCGGGTTGATATCCTGATGGAGAACACGAGAAGACTGTC
>MDTD01052119.1_pt1 | contig 10422 bp, 10 predicted proteins | sample 811221 | NCBI WGS metagenome assembly MDTD01 (sample SAMN05326646, study PRJNA326480) | marine metagenome | isolation source: seawater | place: Pacific Ocean: South West | collected 2011
AAATATATAAGGGAAAAAGATGGCACTATTTAAATCATTATCAGGATTATCAGGAATGTGGTCACAAGATATGGCTATAGATTTAGGAACAGCAAACACATTAGTAGTTTTAAAAAGTCAAGGAGTAGTATTAAACGAACCATCCGTAGTTGCAGTAATTACCGACGGTGGAAAAAAATCTGTTTTGGCGGTAGGTGACGAAGCCAAAACAATGTTAGGTAGAACTCCAGGAAATATAGCTGCAATTAGACCGTTAAAAGACGGAGTAATAGCAGATTTCGTAGTAACAGAGGAAATGATTAAACACTTTATAAAAAAAGTGCATAAAAAAACTGCTTTTGCTAATCCAAGGATTCTTATTTGTGTTCCAACTGGATCAACACCTGTTGAGAGAAAGGCTATTCAAGACTCTGCTTTAGCTGCTGGTGCAAGAAAAGTTCAGCTTATCGAGGAACCTATTGCTGCGGCTATAGGAGCTGGACTACCAATTTCAGAGGCAACTGGCTCAATGGTAGTGGATATAGGTGGTGGAACAACCGAAATCGCAGTTATGTCCCTAGGCGGTGTTGTTTATTCTAAATCTTTACGAGTGGCAGGCGATGCAATGGATCAGTCTATAATCAATTATATGAGGAAGAAATTTAACTTATTAATTGGTGATTCTACATCAGAAAAAATTAAAAAAGAAATAGGTACTGCAGTTCCTACTGGAAATAATACTTTTTTAATGAAAGGTAGAGATATTAGATCAGGAACACCTAAAGAAATTTCTTTAACAGAGGAAGATGCTTGTGAAGCTCTAATGCCAATCCTAAATCAAATGCTTTCAGGAATTAAAGAAGCTCTTGAAAATACCCCTCCAGAATTATCAGCTGACTTAGTTGACATGGGTTTAGTTTTAACGGGAGGTGGAGCCTTGTTAAGAAATATAGACAAATTAATTTCAAAAGATACTGGGCTTCCAGTAACTATTGCGGATGACCCGTTGTCATGCGTAGCTGTTGGCACAGGAAAAGCATTAGAAAATGAGGAACTATTTTCTACAATGCTATCTGAATATTAATGGACAAAGAAAAAAATGTCCTCAAGCAGAGATGATTTTGGAATAGCTATTAGGTCGGCTCTATTACAAAAAGGAGCTAGGCAAAAATTTTCTTTAGTTTCACTTTTCATTGTAGCGGTAATAATTTTTCTATTAGATACTTATCAATTTAAATTTGTAAAATTTTCTAGAAGCATCATCAACGATGGAATTTATAGACTAACAAATATTTCTACTGCACCTTTAAAACTTTTACCTTTAATTAATGATAAAATTAATAACACAATTTCTGCTTTGAATGAAAATAGAGAATTAAAAGTTGAATTGGAAAAACTTAGAAATAAAGAATTCCAAGTAGAGTTTCTAAAAAATCAAAATGAGAGCCTTAGAAGAATCTTAGAGTCAGACGTTAAAATAAAGGGAAAAAGTACATTAGCAAAAGTATTGTTAGATAAAGATAGCCCTTATCTTAAATCAATAATCATAAATAGGGGATCTAAATCAGGAATAAACAAAGGAATGCCAGTTGTTGATGGGAATTATTTAATTGGTAAAATTGTTGAAGTTAATTATTTATCTTCAAGAGTGCTTTTGTTAAATGATCTTAATAGTAGAATTCCAATTACATTTGGAGATGAGTCAACCCAAGCAATCTTGACAGGAAAGGGTGGGAATAAACCAGTTCTAGAATATTTGCCAGAATTATATACACCAAGAAATAATTTAACAGTTTTTACTTCTGGAAAAGATGGAATTTTTATTCCAGGTATACCGGTAGGAGAAACAGAGATCGATGGAAATGATCTAAAAGTCAAGTTATTTTCTGACCCTAATCAACTATCATTTGTAACCGTTCAATTGATCAGAATGAAAGAAGAAAATTTCTAATGGCTATACTATATAAAAATTTAAGAGCAAACATATTGAATTTATTTCCTTTATTAGTGCTATATTATTTATCAATAAGTGAAATTGATACACACTTTAGTAACATGTTTGAAATATTATCATTTAATTTACAAATTATAATTGTTTATTATTGGATGTTAAGAAATTCCAGCGTTCTAGGTAATGGGCACGTATTTTTTGCTGGGATAATAAATGACGTTGTAATGGGTTTACCTTTAGGTATAAGCTCTATTTCTTATTTAACTGTATCTTTTGTTGCATCTTATGTGCGTCAAGTCACAGTGAATATTTCTTTATTTACTGACTGGTTTACCTTTTTATTAGCAATTTTCTTCTCAAACTTAGTTTACTTGACACTAATGTTTAACTTTTCGAAACTAGAGATTTCATTTGTGGATGTTTCTTATAACGCATTTTTTACTTTTTTATTTTATCCATTTATTTGGACAATTTTTAACTTTTATAAAAATATTATGGTTTTGAGAGCTGATGATTAATTTTGGTTCAGGTAATACAATAATAAAATCTAAACTTATTAGCAGAAGGATGTTTATACTTAATGCTGCTAAAGCTGCAGTATTCTTTGGTATATTTGGCAGATTAGTTTCACTTCAAATAAATGAAGCTAATAAATATAAAACTCTTTCTGACAAAAACAGATTTAGGGAATGGAAACTAGCTCCTCAAAGAGGAATTATTAGGGATTATTTTAATAGAGAAATTGCCTCAAACGAAAAAGTATATCAACTACACATTACTCCAGAAAATTCTCCTAATTTGGAGACATTATTTTTTAGACTAAAAACTATTCTAAATTTAACTGACAAAAGAATATTTTACTTAAAAAGAAAAATAGCTAAGCAAAAACCATGGGAACCAATAATAGTGTCTGACAACTTAACATGGTCCGAATTTTCAAGGATAAATTTATTTTTACATGAATTGCCAGGCGTTGAACCAGTTGTCTCGGTTGCTCGTTTATATCCTGATGACTCTACAGCACATCTAGTTGGATATGTATCTCAAGTGAGTCAGAAAGACCTTCAGAAAAAACTATATTTAAAAGACATGTCAGTTGGAATAGCTGTTGGTAAAACTGGTCTCGAAAATAAATTGGATAAAGATATTATCGGAAAAGTTGGATTCCAAAGATATGAAGTGAATGCTTTTGGAAAACGCATAAAACAAATACAAGTTGATCCAGGTCAAGCAGGAGAAAATTACAGAACAACAATTGATCTTGATGTTCAAAAATTTACATCTGAAATTTTAAAAGATAAAGCAGCTTCTGTATGTGTAATGGATATTTATAATGGAGATATTATAACTATGGTATCAGCTCCGAGCTATGATCCTAACTCGTTTGTTCATGGAATAGATAAAAAATATTGGGACCAACTAATTAAAAATGAGAAAAAACCACTTAATAATAAAGCTATTGCAGGTTTGTATCCTCCAGGATCAACTATTAAAACCATAGTTGCACTAAGTGCTTTAGAAAACGATGTCTGGAATCCAAAAAGATATATTAATTGTAATGGTCTTACAGAACTTTATGGTGAGAAATTTCATTGTTGGAAAAAGAAGGGACATGGCCCAATGAATATGAGATCTGCAATTCAAAGATCTTGTGATGTTTATTTTTATGAGGTAGCTAGAATATTAGGTGTCGATAGATTATCAGCTACTGCTAAAAAATTCGGTTTAGGAAAAAAAGTTTTAGATGGTTTTATAGAAGAAAGAGCAGGAGTGGTTCCAAATACCGCTTGGAAAAAAAAATATATTGGTAAAAACTGGTATTTAGGTGAAACTCTTCACTCTGGAATAGGTCAAGGTTATTTTCAAAGCACACCTTTACAGTTATGCTTAATGACCGCACAATTAGCTAATGGTGGATTTGAAATTAAACCAAGAGTTTTAATTAACAAAAAAAATAATAGATTAAGAGATTATATAAAATTTAAAAATGAAAATCCTAATGATCCTTTACCTATCGATATGTTAGTAGCCAACTTTGATCTTAAACCTCTATTTAAAAATCAAGAAAATATAAATTTTGTTAAAGATGCAATGTTTGCTGCCACAAATGAGGCTGGCGGTACTTCGTATAGATCAAGGCTTAGTGATAAAAAATTTATGTTTGCAGGCAAAACAGGTTCTTCTCAAGTAAAACGATTTACAGAATTACAAAGGGAGCTTGAGGTAAAACAAGAGGACATAGTTTATAAGGACAGAGACCATGCTTTATTTGTTGCGTATGCTCCTGTATCTGATCCTAAATATGCCATCAGTGTGGTAGTAGAACACGGAGGATCTGGTAGTAGTGCTGCAGCGCCAATAGCAAAACAGGTTATAAAGAAAGTTTTAGAGAGAAATGAGACAAGAGAGAAGTTTGAAAATATAGTAGGGGAGGAAATTTAATGTTTCAGCCCCGTTCAATACAGTCTTCACTTTCGTTTAGAGATAAAATTATGATGATTGATTTTACACTTGTAGGATCAATTTTTATTTTAGGTATTATAAGTATGTTTGCAATGTATTCTACTGACGGAGGAAACTTTGATTATCATACTAAAAGCCACATTGTGCGTTTTAGTGTTTTCTTTTTAATGTTTTTAATAATTTCTTTTTTTCAAATTAGATTCTGGTATCAAACAAGTACACTTTTATATGTAGCTTTTTTTATATTGTTACTTGGAGTAAAATATTTTGGACTTACTTCATCCGGCTCTCAAAGATGGCTTAATTTTTATTTTATGAATTTACAGCCGTCAGAATTAATGAAAATTGGATTAATATTATTTCTAGCAAAATATTATCATAGAATTTCTACTCAAGATGTAAATAAACTTAAATTTTTATTTTTACCAATAGTTGCTCTGGTCGCTCCAGTTTTACTTGTAGTAGCTCAACCTGATTTAGGCACATCAATTCTAATTGCATTAGGTGGTATTACAGTTTCTTGGTTAGCTGGTGTTAGAGTTAAATTCTTTGCCTATGCCTCAATTTTATTTATTTGCTTAGCACCCATAGCAATATCTTTTTTAAAACCCTATCAAAAATCAAGAATATTAACGTTCTTAAATCCTGATAGAGACCCCTTGGGCGCTGGCTATCAAATTATTCAATCTAAAATAGCTATTGGGTCAGGCGGGTTATTCGGTAAAGGGTTTTTAAATGGGTCTCAAAGTTACCTGGATTACTTACCTGAAAAACATACTGACTTTATATTTACACTGTTTTCAGAGGAATTTGGGTTTGCGGGTTCTTTATTTATTCTGCTACTTTATAGCCTTATTATTTACAGATTAATAAATATTGGTAATGTTACGAGAAGTAGCTTTGGTAAACTCTATTGTTACAGTTTTGCTACTGCATTCTTTATATATGTTGCCGTAAATATGGGGATGGTATTAGGTTTACTACCTATAGTTGGTGCTCCTTTGATATTATGTCCTATGGAGGATCTTCAATGATGGCAATTATGTTTGGATTGGGCGTGGCTATGTCATGCAAAATTTACAAGGACACACCAGTTAATTAATTTATAAATAGGCTAATATCGGACCAAAATGAACCTAATTTTTAAAAATTAACTCTTGCTTTAATAAGTTATAGATGATCTAATTTTATTAATTAAATTATGTTTGGTGATAAAAAATCGTTAAAAGACTCAGAGAGATCCTTAATAAGTGAGACTGTCAGCATTGATGGTACTGTTAATAGCTCTGGGGCAATAGATGTAGCAGGTTTAGTCAAAGGACCTGTCTACTCAAAAGAAATAGTCATTAAAGAAACAGGATCTATATCAGGCGGGGTTGAAGCTGAAACTGTGGAAATCCACGGTCACCTTGATGGCAAAGTATCAGCAGATAATGTTGTGATAGGATCTTCAGGAGTAGTAAAAGGCGACATTGAATTTTCTAATAATTTAAGAACAGAAAATGGCGCTGACATAGAGGGTTATATCAAAAAGACAGCCGCTAAAAGTAAAATCACAGGAGATTTCTTATTTTCAAAAACGAAAGAAGAAAAGAAAACTAAAAAGAACGGCAAACCCGAAGCAGTTGTAAACAAAGAGAGTGAAGCTTTAGTCTAATCTATCGCACTGTAAAAATTCATAATAATAATTTATAATTATTTGATGAGTAATTATAGATGTAATTCAGCTGGCATCATTGGAGCAGGCATTCAAGGAGTTTGCATAGGATTGCAGCTTGTTAAAAAAGGGATACCAGTAACAATTTTTGACAAAAATGATCCTGGAAGTATGAGCTCGTATGGTAATGCTGGCCATTTCTCACCTTACGCAGTTGTTCAATTAAATAGACCAGATGTTATTTATGATATACCAAAGATGTTGCTAAGTTCTTACGGCCCTTTGGCTTTAAAATGGAATTATATACCAAAAATGCTTCCATGGATTTTTAAATATTTGAAATCTTCTACAAAAAAATCAATGATGCATACTACAAAATATATGCACCAAATTTTAGATCTTTCTTTGAATGCATATGATGAAATTCTAAGTGAAATTGATACAACTAATTTAGTTGAGAGGAAGGGTATCATTTATATTTGGACTAATAAGAATTTAAAAAGTAGAGAAATGGAAATAAAAATTAGAAATGAACTAGGTGTTAAACAAAGACTTCTTACTAAAGAAGAGATATTAAAACTCGAACCAAATTTAAACCCAGTTTTTGATGCAGGTGTAATTTACGATTATGCCTATCATGCAAGAGATCCAAAAGAGATCACAAAAAAACTTTTTGATCTTTTCATTAAACTTGGTGGCAAGTTTCAAAAAAAAGAAGTACTCAGTGTTGAACAAACGAGATACAACCAGACACAAATTAAAACAAATTCTGAAAATTTTAATTTTGAAAAAATTGTTTTGGCATGCGGAGCTTTTTCAAAAAGACTCACTGACCAATTAGGTGAAAAGATACCATTAGATACTGAAAGAGGTTATCATATACACTATAAGGAAATGGACCATCTCCTTAAAAGGCCAGTGATTTTTTTAGATAGAGGTTTCGGAATGACTCCTATGAACCAAGGCTTAAGAGCAGTTGGAACAGTTGAGCTAGGAGGTTTTGACAATCCAATCTCAAAAAAAAGAATTGATTACATTGACAAGTGTGCAAAAGAATTATTACCACAACTCGGAAACTACCAGGATGAATGGTTGGGTTTTAGACCAACACTACCTGATTTTTTACCAGTTATAGGACCATCATTAAAAAATAAAAATATTATATATGCATTTGGACATCATCATTTAGGCTGGACTCTTGGGGCAATAACTGGAAAGATTGTTTCAGGAATAGTTAATGAGGAGAAAACTAATTTAGATTTATCTCCTTACAGTTCCGCAAGATTTAACTAAGGATTAAATTGTCAAAAAATTATTTAGCTTATACTTTATTGGTATTTGCAACTTTTTGTTGGTCGGGAAATTTTATAGTTGGTAAATTTGCTTATCTATTTGAAGTACCGCCTCTAACACTTAACTTTTTAAGATGGGTTTCAGTTTGGATAATATTGATACCTTTTACTTATAAAGAAATTTATAACAATTGGGAGCATATAAAAAAAAATTGGATAGTAATAAGTTTTATGGGCGTTATTACAATAAGCACTTTCAATTCTGTTGTATATTTCGCTTTAACTCATACTCAGGTAATCAATGCAGTTTTAGTTCTTGCAGCAATACCTGCAGTGACAATAATTATTTCATCACTAATGAAAGTAGACAAAACAAATATTCTTCAATTAATTGGTTTATTATTATCAGTAATAGGTATAAGTGCAATTATTTCAAACGCTGATCTAAAAAAGATTTTTTCTTTAAGTTTTAACAAAGGTGATCTATGGATGTTAATTTGTGTCCTTTCCTGGTCACTATATTCAACTTTACTTAAGAAACATAAATTTAATTTTTCTCAATTTACATTAATACAATTAATGGTTTCAGTTGGAATAATATTTTTAATACCACAATTTTTTTATGAAAAATCTATTGGTTTAAACATTAATTTAAATAAAGCTTTTTTCATAATTCTTTTTTATGTTGTTGTGTTTCCTGCATTAGCCGCCTATTACTGCTGGCAAAAAGGTGTAGAAATAGTCGGACCAAATAGAGCAACGATGTTTATTCAGTTAATGCCATTACTGAGTGCTGTTTTAGCAATATTGATATTCCAAGAAAAATTTGAATTTTATCATTTTATTGGAGCTTCTTTTATTTTGTCAGGTATTTATTTATCTAACAGGAAAATACATGCTTAAAGTTGCAGTCTTAGATGATTATCAAAACATTTTTACTCAAATTATTAATGTTAATGAATATAAATCAAAATACGAATTTACAATATTTAATGAACCTTTTCAAAATGAATTAGAATCAAGTGAGGCTCTAAAAGACTTTGAAGTATTATTTATCATGAGAGAGAGAACAAAAATAACAAAATCTCTTCTTTCAAGTTTGACAAAATTAAAATTTATAATGACATCTGGAATGAGAAACAAAGCTATAGATTTAGATGCTGCGAAAGAAAAAAAAATTATTATTTGTGGGACTGAAATTAATTCTAATCCTGCAGCAGAAATTACCTGGGCTTTAATTCTTGGATTAATGAGAAATTTGAAACAAGAAATAGATAATATGTTTCAAGGATACTGGCAAACTTCTATTGGTTATGAGTTAAAAGGGAAAAGATTAGGTATTATTGGATTAGGTAAAATTGGTTCTCAAGTTGCTAAAATTGGCCAAGCTTTTGGTATGGAAGTTTCAGCGTGGAGCGAGAATTTAAATTTATCTGAAGCCAATAAAATAAATGTTTTACCAATGAGTAAAGAAGATTTAATAAAAACATCAGATATACTATCTATACATGTTGTACTTGGTGATAGATATAAGAATTTAATAACTAAAAAAGAGCTTCAGTTAATGAAGAAGACTTCTTTTTTAATTAATACATCCAGAGGTGAAATAATAAATGAAAAAGATTTAATTGAAGCTTTAGAAAATGATTATATAGCTGGTGCTGGAATAGATGTGTATTCAAAAGAACCTTTACCTCAAGATCATAAATTACGATTTTTACCTAATGCTTTCTTATTGCCGCACTTGGGATATGTTACTGTGGAAAATTATTCTAAATTTTATTTTCAGATGATTGAAAACCTCAACTCATGTATGAATAATAAGCCGATTCGAGAAATTAAGTAAAAAAAACTTTACAATTTCTGGTTGTTTTTGATAAGCTCAATGTGAGCAAATAAATGTTTTTTTAGTCTAAAAAAAACATATAAGCATTTGAAAAGGATAGAGGGAATTTTGAGGAAAATTTTATTAAGTATTGGATTAACTATATTACTGACTGGTTGCGCCGAGACAGTAGCTATTCTTGGGCCAGCATCTACAGCAGTTGGCAGCGGAAATATCGCAAGATCAACTTTCACTTCTGCTCTTGATTACGGAATTAAAAAATCTACAGGGAAATCAAGCATAGAACACGCTATTGGTTTTGCAGAAAAACATAATCCAGAGAGAAAAAAAGTAAAATGCGTCAACTTTCTCGAGGTAACGGAAACAGAAGTTTGCTCAGTATTAAAAAAGAGAGTTTCTGAACTTAGAAAAAAAATAGACAAAAATTCAAAAATCAAGATTCTAGATTAATTCACTGGCTGACATTCAAATTTTTTGGTAGTTTTAATTGTGAAAAAAAAATATTCAATTGCTAGCATATTAAAAAACTCATTCTCTGATAATGAAAATTGGGGAAAAATGTGGAGAAATCCAAATCCAAAAAAACATTATGATGTAATTATTGTAGGTGGTGGCGGGCACGGTCTAGGAACTGCTTATTATTTAGCCAAACACCACGGAATAAAAAATATTGCAGTGATTGAAAAAGGATGGCTTGGAAGTGGGAACACTGGCAGAAACACAACAATTATAAGATCAAATTATTTATGGGATGAGAGCGCCTATCTTTATGATCATGCAGTAAAATTATGGGAAAATCTATCTGAAGATTTGAATTACAATATGATGTTCAGTCAAAGGGGCGTCCTAAATCTTGCGCATAACGAACATGATATTAAAGAAATAAAAAGAAGAGTTTCTGCTAACAGATTAAATGGGCTTGATACAATGTGGTTGGATAAAAATGAGGTAAAAGATCTTGTTCCAATTATGAACACTGATAATTTAAGATATCCAGTTCTTGGAGCTGCATACCAACCTAGAGGCGGGGTAGCTAGACATGATGCTGTAGCTTGGGGATATGCGATGAGAGCTGATGAATTAGGAGTAGATATAATTCAAAACTGTGAAGTAAAGGGAATTAAAACTGACAATTATAAAGTAGAAGGAGTTGAAACAACAAAGGGTTTTATTAAATCAAGTAAAATTGGTGTCGTAGCTTCAGGTCACACAAGTGTTCTTGCTGCAACAGCAG
>MDTD01115753.1_pt1 | contig 10422 bp, 7 predicted proteins | sample 811221 | NCBI WGS metagenome assembly MDTD01 (sample SAMN05326646, study PRJNA326480) | marine metagenome | isolation source: seawater | place: Pacific Ocean: South West | collected 2011
AAACGACAAATAAAAAGTTTTCAGAAGGGACATCGAGGCGGTGCGGGTGATACCTGGGGAATGACAATGCGTGCAATGGCCAGCGTCTTATCGACTGATGAACAGCTTGATGCCGTTGCAAAATTCATAAGCAAAATGAAGCCCTCTCATCATGAAAGTACTTTACCTGGTGATGCCAGCCAAGGGAAGTCTTTGTATGCTGTTTGTGCAGCTTGTCATGGGGCCGATGGTAAGGGTTTGAAAGCACTCAATTCACCGAGTTTGATTTTTCAGCATGATTGGTATCTTGCAAGGCAACTAAATAATTATAAAAATAATATTCGTGGCGTTCATGTAGACGACATTTACGGTGCTCAAATGCGCCCTATGGCTTCCACACTAACAACAACGGCGGCACTGAATAATGTGTTAGCATACATAAACCAATTATCTAAGGCGGCCTCAAGTAAGTAATTGGTATAGCCAATTTGAAAGGACACAATGAGCCAACTGATTGTCAGAAGTGCTTTTGATACTAAAAAGATTTTAGCAACTTTGGAGCGGACCAAAAGACAAGAGTGTTTTAATAAACTGGAAATTGCATACAATTTGTTTAGAAACCGAGAAGAATGGTTGGCAGGACCTACGAGAATAGAAATTCTCAAAAGAACTGCTCAGATCGTTCGCGAGCGTAGGAAAGAGTTAGCTCTTCAAGCAGCAGAGGAGGGTGGCAAACCACTGACCGATAGCTTGGTGGAAATTGATCGAGCTGTGAATGGTATTGAGATAGCAATTCAAGAGATTCCGCAAATCAAGGGTCAAGAGATTAAAATGGGTATCACAGCGAGCAGCGCTGATAGAATGGCGTTTACACGGCGTCATCCCAGAGGAGTTGTTCTTGCCATTAGTGCCTTTAATCATCCTTTCAATCTAATTGTGCATCAGGTAATTCCAGCTATTGCAGTTGGTGCGCCTGTCTTAGTTAAGCCAGCTAGTTCGACTCCTTTATCTTGTAAATCATTAATAGAAATACTCTATGAAGCGGGTTTACCGTCTAATTGGTGCCAGATGTTGTTGTGTAAAGCATCAGTAGCTCAGGAAATAGTCAGTGATTTTCGGGTTTCTTTTTTGAGTTTTATTGGTTCTGCAGAGGTGGGTTTTCGATTGAAAAAATTATTGCCTCCCGGAGCTCATTGTGTGCTAGAGCATGGGGGAGTCGCTCCCTGTATTCTGGATACTTCGGCCGATTTTAGAAAAGCTATACCGAAGATTGTAAAGGGTGGGTTCTATCATGCAGGTCAGGTTTGTGTATCTGTGCAAAGGCTGTATGTTCATCAAACTCAGATTGAAGGATTCTTAAAAGATTTTGTCTCAGAGGTTGAGAATCTCAAAGTAGGTGACCCAACCCTTAATGATACTGAGGTAGGCCCTCTTATTAATCCTAATGAAATTTTGCGGATAGATAACTGGGTAAAAGAGGCAATTGAAAGTGGGGCTAAGCTGCTTTGTGGTGGCAAACCATTAGGAATGACTACCTACGAACCCACCGTTTTGCTAAATCCGTCAGATGATGCCCTGATTAGTACCAATGAAGTATTTGGTCCGGTACTTGCCGTTTATGAATATGCTGATCTTCAGGAGGCTTTTGATAGAGCTAACCTAGTACCTTACTGCTTTCAAGCCAGCATCTTTACAAAAGATTTGGATCTAGCACTTGAAGCTACTATTAGCCTGAAAGCTCAAACTGTCTTGGTTAATGATCATACCGCCTTTAGAGTCGATTGGATGCCCTTTGGGGGCAGCGAGCAAAGTGGATATGGAGTTGGAGGTATAGGACCTTCTATGAGAGATATGACGTTCGAAAAAATGATGGTTTTTCATTCCGATAAAATTGGCTTTCAATAGGATCAAGTACATCTAAAACTTAATGTATATCCTGTTGGAAAAGAATTTCTTCCATTACATCTGCGTGATGAGCCATTTCCAGAAGTATCATTGAGAATTTTGATAGGCTCAAATCCTCGATTTCATCGATAGTATGTTTTAGGCATACAGTAAAGTCATCTTCCATTACTATTCCAGAATGATGGATACCAAAACCATAACGAAGAATTTCATGCATATCTCCATCCGTAGTGATCTTCCCTATTCTAGAGAGTATAAGTGCTCCAGTGTTGTTAGAGTTGATTAGAAAAGGTTCATCAGGTACTTGTATTATTCCAATAGTAATTGTTTGTTGTCTATTATTTTTCTTTCCTACACGTAGAGATAAAAGGATTTTGTTTCCTACTAATCTAAATTGGGCAATTCGATCTTCAAATTTATTCAAAAATAGTTTAACTAAATTGTCTAGATGTTTGTTGCCGCTCTCTATAGATTCGATCTTATTTTGTATCATATGCATAATATTCAAATTGGATTTTTATTGCGTGCATATCAAGGGAAGCGGAATACTTTAATGACCTAAATTACATTTACATATGCAACTACAAATGTCTCTGAAATTTTGACAAGTTTCAATACTTATTATGGTTCCATGAAAATAGATAGTTCCTAATGCAATTACCACTAACAATATAATACTGATTTTATAAAGTATTTGCTGAAAATGTAGATTTCCGATTAATTCCAAAAAGTCAGTATAATCTTCATACATTCTTACATTTTAACTTTTTTAGGTTGCACTGGTAAAACCATTTACTTATAGATCTAGCGATAAGGCTTTATATTTTGGTTTATTATAAGCTAAATATTCTATCTCCAAAAGCTTGCTGAGATAGATCTTCATGGAAATAAGGCTTATCAAAATTTTAATAAGCTGTGGAATACCTTGGTGGAGCTGGATCAATATATAAACGTGAACAGAATCGAGAAGCCTTCCATAGATGATAATCAAGGTTGCTTAGCCTTGAACTTAAATCTTTCATCTTATTATCAACTTCGGCAGGAATCTCGGGATAATGTTTAACATACGGGGTGTAGTTGTAAGTAGTCTCAATACTCTTTAAATTATCAGCTTGATTAGCGCTTTCAATAGCGAGATGAGCAAGATTTTTGAGTGCCATACGACAATCTCTAATCAGTTCTGGTGGAATTTGTATTTTCAATTTTCCCTGTAACGGATAGGGGGAACTTGAGGCATAATAAGTTTTGTGACCCTTGAAGTAGGCTTTTCTTAAATGATTAAGCAGTTTTTGATTCCCTTTTCCTGTAATTTGTAGTCCATAATCGTTTTCGTATTGTCTGATAGCTCTTTGAGTTATTGGCCCTTCAAATCCTGCCTTACTACCCACACGGTAACCAAGATGCTTTAGGTAAAACTGAATATCAGCTGTTAATGGATCTTTAATTTCTGTCAAACTCCATAAAGTTTGCGGAAATAATAAAGATATAACAAGGCAACAGATTCGTATGAGTTTCAACATAGTATGAATAAGGTCTGCTTTTCTTTCGGAAATTGTACTTTACACCGATAGCCTTTAAGTGAATTATTTACATATATTATTACGTTTTAACATCCTGTTTTTTTTACTACTCAATACTTCTATTATCTCTGCAAATGAGGGCCTAAACAGTGTTAATCATCCTCTTTTAAGATTTTCGGATACGATTAATTCAGACAAAAATCTTAATAATGAACAGAAAAAACTTCTTCAATCAAAATTAAAAGAAATTGAATCTGAGAAATCGAAAATCCAGGTTTTAGAAACTCAAATTGAGTTTCAGAAAGAATTTTTGATTAGTAGTAGTGATAGAGCAAAAAAACTTAAAATTGAATTATCGAAACCAACAGATATTGTAATACCTTCAAATTGGAAAAAACTTAATATATCGGAGGTTAAGCAGCAGCTGTTGAAGCAGGAATCTCAGGAAATGAGTAGTCAGAAAAGACTCGAGGATATTCAGCAAGAAATTAAGCAAATTACTTCAGAACGCTTAAAATTGCCTCAAAGAGTAGCAAATTTTAGAGCTAAGCTAGAACAATTAATATTCAATTTAGATAAATTTAAGGGCAGTGAAACAGAGAGACAAATCCATAATGATTTTATAAAAACGCATCAGACTCGTTTAGAACTTGAAATTATTTATGCAGAGAAACAGCTGCTGAACTATGAAAAAAGGCAAGAATTTCTCAAATTAAGTGAGCAGAGTGCAGTTCGTAAAGTTACTAGAGATCAAGAATTGCGGCAGTCTCTAAAAGATTTGGAACATGCACTTACAAAAGAGGAAGCCGAGTTGGCAACTCATCAGGCTAAAATGACTCGTCAGCGAGCCGCTACCTCTGCCCCTCTGATACGAAAATTAGCAGAAAGTAATATGTTGTTAGCGAAGAGGCGTACTGACCCCGATGGTTTAACTCGCAAAATTCGACAAGCTGAGAATGAATTACAAACATTGACGCAATTAAATTATCAACTAGAGCGTAGTCAACAAAAATTAGCGGAGAAGGTTAATGTAGCTGGAATGACTGATGTCATTGGTATTTTATTTCGTAAGCAGCGTTCAGAACTTCCCAATTTAAGGCAGTACAATTTATTTAACAAACGTCGAAGAGCTGAAATTTCAAGCATTCAACTCGAAATTTTACAGATTGAAGAACAATTACGAGATGAGCGAAATATTGATTCTCAATTGATTAAACTAGCTAAAGATGTTGATGTTAAAAATCAAGAAGAGCTTCGAGACATATTAAATAATGCCAAAAATTTGCTTACAATTCGCGTTCAGTATCTTGAGAATTTATTAAAAGACTTAAATAGTTACTTCTTGGTAATGGTAGACCTAGATGCAATTAGCCATCAGTATCTAGCTAAAGCTACAGAGCTTACCAGTTATATTGATGAGAACATATTATGGATTCGAAGCAATAGAGTTCTTGGCCGTCACGACATTATCGAGCTAGTAAGTGTTCTTGAGTGGTTTACAAGATTCGACAATTGGTTATCTGTTTACCGAGTCTTGGAAGAATCCTTTTCTCGAAATATTATTCAAACAATGCTTTTCTGTATTTTGTTGCTTCTTCAAGTAGGTATTCGCACCCGCTTACTGAGATTGTTGAAAGTTTTAGGAGATGACGTAAAACAAAGTTATGTAACTAGTTTTAGAAAAACTTTAAAGGCATTTGTAGTTACTGTTCTTCTTGCACTACTTCTTCCTACTGTATTTGGTGGTATTGCATGGTTTTTGCGTGAGGCGGACCCTAATTTAGGTAGCGATTTTTCCAATGCGGTTGCTCGCGGATTTGTGTTACTAACAGGTTACAGTCTTCTATTAAGGTTTGTAGAGAGTTTGGTTTTACAGAAGGGTCTAGCCCAAGCACATTTTCTATGGGTTTCAAAGGGCGTGGAACTAGTTCGAGTTAATTTGAGATGGTTGGTACCTTTATTTCTGGTATCGGTGTTTCTCTATGGTACAACTCAAGACCATCCACACCCACAGGCTCAAGATACGTTGGGTCGAATGATTTTTATTGTTATACTTTTTGGTCTGGCGTTATTTATCCAGCGGGTATTCAATCCATCGAATCCATGGATGCAAGATTACTTTAGCCGTAGCAAAAAAAGTTGGATACGAAAATTTTCTTGGGCTTGGTTTCCAACAGCTGTTTTAGTACCGCCTCTATTGGCAATTCTTTCAGCTGCCGGATATCAATATACTGGTTTGCAAATGATGCTCAGATTTCAGTCTACGGTAATTCTTTTATTAGGAATTGTTTTGTTTAAATCTCTGGCGTATCGCTTGACCTTTAACTTACGACGTTCCCTTGCTATGGAGCGTATTGAAAAAAAAGTGCAAGGTTATGGAACCAGTCCTGATGAAGCTGCTGCAAAAGAGGCTGAGACTGCACATCAAACTGAAATACCAGTGATTCATCTTCAAACTCAGCGCTTTTTAAATGGTGTTAGCAGTTTATTATTTTTGTTGGGAGTACTGGGAATCTGGGTTGATGTTTTTCCGGCTTTCGGCGTGCTTAATAAAATAGAGCTTTGGTTTGATTTGCAGCAGTCTACAGCAATAACATTGGGCGATATTTTCTCTTCAATATTAGTTGTGATTCTAACGGCTATTGCGGTAAACAATTTACCCGGTCTTCTTGAAATTTCAATTCTGCGAAAATTTAACTCAGAGCCAGCTCAAAGTTACGCTATTGTAACGGTATTTCGCTATAGTTTGATAGTAATAGGTGTGGGGGTTGCATTTGGTCAAATTGGAATAGGATGGGGTAAGGTACAGTGGCTTGCGGCAGCATTCACCGTAGGTCTAGGTTTCGGTCTTCAGGAAATATTTGCCAATTTTGTTGCTGGCCTAATAATCTTATTTGAACAGCCTATTCGTCTTGGCGATACTGTAACAGTTGCAAATACAAGTGGCACAGTATCGAAAATCAGGATTAGAGCAACAACAATTACTGACTTTAATCGTAAAGAATTAATTATTCCTAATAAAGAGTTTATTATAGGCCAATTAGTTAATTGGTCTTTGAGCGATCGACTATTACGATTACAGATTCCCGTAGGTGTTTCGTATGGAACAGATAGTAGAAAGGTGGAAAACATTCTATACGAAGTTGCTAAGAAGCATCCATCTGTTGTGGATGAGCCTGAGCCTAGAATTATCTTTCATAATCTAGGTGATTCTGCTTTAGAGTTCGACGTTCGAGTATTTATACGAGACTTAGAAATTTTTCCCGTAGTGAGAAGCCAGATAATGCATGATGTTTACGAGGCACTAAATCGAGAAGGTGTTACGATACCCTTTCCGCAGCAAGATCTATATATTAAGGAGATTCCGCAGATTTCGGGCTTACCAAAAGTTAAGAACTGAAATTTATCCCCGGGCAATGTCTTTACTATTCCCACCAGTTTTTTCCATAAGTGTAAGTTCGCTTATTACCATTTCTTTGTCCACGGCTTTACACATATCATATATGGTCAGGCAAGCAATACTCGCACCAGTAAGAGCTTCCATTTCAACCCCAGTCTTAGCGCTAACTTTAGCTAGGCATTCAACTAAAATATGATCATTTTTAATTTCAAAATGAAGCTTTACAGAATTAAGACTCAATGGATGGCATAAAGGGATTAGGTCAGAAGTTTTTTTAGCAGCTTGGATACCGGCAATATGAGCAACGGTTAGAACATCACCCTTTTTATGCTCATTATTAATAATCATTTTTAAGGTACTTGGCGCTGCATAAACTTTGGCTTGTGCCATTGCATATCTTTCCGTAACCGATTTAGAGCCTACATCAACCATGCTGACCTTGCCCGATTCATCCACGTGCGAAAATTGTTTGGAGCTCAACTTAGTTCCTTTTGCCAATCATGTTGTAGTAAGTAATGAGTTAGACTTTTAGAATCGAGTCTTTCGATAATTGCTTCTGTCTGGCTTGGATTTAGACGCTGAATACTCTGTAATTGCGCCCCAGTATAGTTTTTCATGTCGACGAATTTGTCTATTGTATTTTCAAAACTCTCTTCCAAAAAGGTATTTAAGTAAACGGTTAGAAAATCTGGTGATTGATTGAAATTTTGTTCCAGCCAACACTTGAGACTTGTACGTAAAGATGAATTAGAACTGTTTTTAAGAAAAGTCTGCCACTCATCCTTTCGGGTTTTACTATTGATAATATAATTTAGAATAGTTCTGATAGTTCTTTTGTTGATTTTTTTTGCGACCATACCTAGATGAATTAGCATTTCGATTGCATGGTCGGATCGACACTCGAAAAGAGTTTTGAAGATTTCTAGTCCAAATTCGTTACCATGACTATTGAAGCGATGGACCAAATACATGTAAAACTCCATATCCCCTTGGTGCACCAAAAGTTGAGCGGTTGCTATTCGTCCAGCCTCATCTTGCTCCATCAGGAATAATAAATCTCTCTCGGAGGATATGTCTTCAGAAGCTTCAAAGAATTTTGTAAGTTGGGGGCGCATACTCAATTTGAGCTCTGTGTTATGAAATAATTCGTCTAATATACGATATTGATCTTTGGCATGAGTGAGAAGAAAGCCGTAAAGTTCAGCTTGTACTTTTAATTTTGTGAGTGGAATAAGTTTACGAACTATTTCAGCAACTTCTTTAAAAATAGTTTTTGTTAGAGCGCTGTAGTTGATAAGAACATTTTGCGTTTTACTCTTTTGAATTTCTAAAATTTCCCTTAATAATTCTACTAATTGAAATTGCTGAATAATTTGAGTACAAAAATCGGATTGCTGCTCTAAAGATTCTAAAATCCACTTTATTTGAGATTGATTTGGATCAACTTCTAGCTTCAACATAAGTTTGTAAATATTTTTACTAAAACATTTACATATAACGAGCTTTTCAATGAGAAGCTCACTAATTGAGGGTGAATGATTCATTTGCTTTAAAGCAATATGAGCCCATGTATCCCAGTCTTTTTGTGAGCTTATTTTTTCAACAGTATTTGATAGCCAATGTGGCTTAAAACTATGGAATTCCGCAAGTTTTAAAAAACCCTCCAGAAGGTATGGAATATCATTGCTTTGCTGCATTCGAAGTTGGAGCCATGATTCAAATTCGGGTTCAAAAATTAGATTAACCCAAGTTCCTGATTGAATAAGCACAGACTGATTTTCAAGCATAAGCTTTTTAAGTATTGGTAGAATATCTAGATGACCAATATTTGGTAATAATCGAAGACTTAATTTTGTTTTGGATAAATCTGGAAGGATGAAATTCATAGTTAAATCTGGTTGTACTTTGTAGCAGTACTGTAAGGTTTTTGCACTATTGTATCCCCAGTTTTTGCATGCGTTTAGTAGTTCACGAATCTGACTTTTGGGCATTTGTGTTTGACCATGAGTTTGTAACAAACTCTTTGAATAAAGTAGTCCATCTTCTTGTAGACTTTCTCTCAGATATTTGTAGTCCCAGGGTTTTCTTCTTGGAACATCTTGAAAACCTGGCAGTCTGGAAATTTTGACATCACAATTTTTTTGGAAGTTTAAATCTTGTAGACCGTACATTGATTCTCTAGATTCAAAATTCATGCTAGATATATGTCGTTTTTCGAACATCATCGTATAGAGTCTTTGAGGATTTTCAGGAATTGTATTATCCAAAATTGTTGAAGTTTGAATTTCATTAGTAATCACTACGCCCGCAAAATCAGGCAGTTCATGAGGTTTGTTGAGGTGACCGTTATGAATGGCTAGTGCTAAGTGCACTCCCTCAAGTTCATGAAACTCTGTTTTCCACATAGAATGTAAATATAGAAGAGGAAGGTTTGATCGCAAACTCTGTTCTGAATCTGTTATGAATGGAATGTTCAAGATTTGAGAGAGGACAATAGCAATATGATCCTCTTCTGAACTTGTAGAACTTACACCTCTGAACTTAATGTGATTGACAGCGCATATATCAAAAAATCGCAAAAAAGTTTCATATAATCTGGATAAGTCGAATTTGAATTTGTCGTATACAGGGTCCTCATCAACACCATTATCTTCTAGACTGCCTAGTAGAATACGGCCCCATCGTAGATACATTCGTTTACGTAATCCTAAGAACGGAGCACCTCTCTGAAGTCTTCTGAGTGAACGTTGCAGAGAAGGCCGGCGTCGCAACAACTCTTTATTTTCTTTCTGGATTTTTACTGCTAATTGTTGATTTTCAATCTCCAGAGCCATGAGAATTTTTTCCTCCAAATAATCTTCATGAAAAAATTCATTTCGATCCATGGTTTCCTGGAGTTCAATGGCACGGTCGTACAAGCCTAACCTTCTATAAAGTTTTAGTACATTTTGAATATCTTGATTCACATCTCCATCTAACTTGAACAAATGATTTAGGTAAAACAAAACCATTTGATATTCATTCAGGCAGTCATGCGTTTCAATTAGTAGACGTAAAGCTTGCTTATTTTTTTGATCTTCAGAAAAAACTCTCTCGAGATACAGTTTAGCCTCTATAAATCGATTTAGTTTAAGATGGATTTTGCCCATTAAAAATCGAGTTGGTACATCCATTTCATCGAGACTATAACGCTGTAGAAGCTTCAGCGCTTCTGCGTATTGACTTTTATCATATAAGCCTTGAGCAAGCTCCCTATCATTCTGTTGGTGAGAGCTTCCCGGTATTTTTCGAATTGATGTCATAATTCTATTTTACAAGAAACATCTGCTATATCGGGAAGAAATACTGTAAAGAGTGACGTAGATGTGTCTTCCAATAGTACCAGTCATGTCCCCCTATAGAGATGCGACTTTGGTATTGAATACTTAGGCGAGTTAATAAATTTGTCATGAGTGCGGTCATTTGTTGTCCGCCATCCAGATTGCCGCAACCGAGATAAAATTGTGTACCTTGAGGATTGCATTGCATCATTTCATCAAAAATTTTGAAGTCTCGAGGCCAAAAAGCGGAACTTTCGCCACCCGCTAGGCCATAGACATCAGGATGATGAAGGGCTGT
>MDTD01019987.1_pt1 | contig 10421 bp, 10 predicted proteins | sample 811221 | NCBI WGS metagenome assembly MDTD01 (sample SAMN05326646, study PRJNA326480) | marine metagenome | isolation source: seawater | place: Pacific Ocean: South West | collected 2011
AGAGAAGAAAAATGCTTATGAAAAATTTTTGATTTAAAAATATACTCAGAAGATATATCCGGCTTAGGCGATAAATAGATATTTTCTGTTTTTTTAAAAAAAATACTGATTCCACAAAGAGATTGAAAAAAGGCCTTCATGGATAACTCTCTTCTAGCTTTAAATTTTTCTTCCATAGATTTATCTAACATTTTTTGTACCAATAAATCTCTACAGATTGGCCAAAAATATATATCATCAATCACTAGATGTTTATGATCAATTTTTAACTCTATTGAATTAAGTTTGGATATTATGTTGTCAATCCTCATTAGAATATTTAAGAAAAAACTCTGCAAGGTCAAAGTCAAATTGATTATCAATATCTATCGACCTTTCTCTTGGCATGTGGTATCCAAGTACTTTACCTTTGTAGAAGCTCTTAGTTTTAATTAACTTTTCAGTCCACATCCCATAAATAGCTCCATTTGGTCTAAACACATTTGGGTGATCCTGAGAACGTGTATTCCCTGTTTGCCAAGGTTTTGAACTGTGATAGTCTCTAATATATCCTTTATCATTTGTAAGAATTCCAAGGCTTGGAGGAAATTCCATATCAGTGACAGAAATTATTCCATCAACATTAATATTTAATTTATCTACAGCATTCTTAAAATCAGATTCTAATTTTAACGGGGAAGTAGGAAGACTAAGCCAAGTTTGATCATTATTTTCATCTATAAGCTCCATAACGGTATCAATAACTTTTGAATTGTCAGCAGCTAAATAACTCGGTCTTTTGTGAATCTTCACTTGATTTTTAAAGTGAGATTCTACAGTCTTTAAAATCTTTTTATCCTCTGATGAAAAAACTATTTCATCAAACTTATTAGAACTAATAGCTGCATCAATTGTGTAAAAAACTAAGGGTTTCTTATTTAACTTTTTAATATTCTTGTTTGGCAATCTTTTAGACCCTCCTCTTGCCGGTATAATTAATCTTCTCTTCATTTTATGTTTTATAACAGTGGAGTCTGATTATCAACCTCTCCAAATTATCTTTTTTTATAATTCCCCCTCTATGGAGTGTGTCAGAATCAAATACAATTAAACTTCCTGCCTTAGACTCAACTGGAATTAATTTATATTTCAATTTAGTTTTCAATTCATCCTCTTTAACTCTATTATCAATATTTCTAAATTTTTTATCAAAAAAAAGTTTTTTGTAAATCAAATTTCTGTCATATAGTTCATGTGCCTTTTTAGAACCCCATTCTTTAATTCTTCTTTTTTTTCCATATTTATTTGATTTTGGGGCTATAAAAAAAGCTCCATTATCAGAATTTATATCAGATAAATAAATAAAGAATTTTAATGCACTCTTTCGGTCAAAGTGAAGAAAACCATTATTAGCTAATTCTTTAGTTTTTTTAAAATCGTAAGTGCTAAAAACATTTTCACCATAGTTTACTTCTCTTTGATTTGAAAAATTATAGTACAATTTTTTCATCCATTCAGAGTTAAAAACCCTGTATATCTCTGAGTCTTTTTTAAAGTCTTTGATATGAGGACCTCTATATGATACCCCAAAATTATACTCTACTCCATTTTTTTTAATTTTTTCCATTGTCTCATTTACTAATCTTGAAAGTGGGGATTTCTCAAGATAGTTTTCAATTATAAACACACCATCCTCTTTCAAGGTATTAATCATAGTATTTAAAGTAGAAGATTTATTTAGTTTTCTAATCATTAAAAAATATATTTAGGTTAGACTTTATGTTTTTTAAAGAGCTTTTAATTTCTTTAAATTCAGTATCATTTAATTCTGGCATTGGCATTCGCTCTTTTCTAGAAAAGAAACCATCAGCCTCAAGAATTGCTTTGTTACACCTATGCCAGCCATATTTTTTTACTACTGTTTCAAAAAATGGATCTTCAATTTTACTTATAATATTATTTATCAAATCTTTATCATTTTCATTCCAAGCTTTCCAAAAAAGCTCACCTATTCTTGCATCAATAATTGAGATTCCATTTAAATAAGCTCTAGCTCCATATTTTTTGTAATCCAAAAGAGTTTTTTTTCTTCCAGCTATAATAATTTTTATATCTGGTTCTAACTTTAAAATTTGTTTAGTCATGTTAAAATCTTTTGCATCTTCTTTAATTGCTACTATATGAGGTATTGTTTTTAACTTATTTAATAAACTTAAAGGCCAATTCATTTGTTTACCATTCATACCTGAAAGAAAAGGCATTTCATGAACTAATATTGGAAAGTTAGATTTTTGTCCTATGTAACTATAATGGTCTAAAACTTGTTGATCATCAAAAAATTTCTCTCTTACAATTAGAGAAATCATATCAGCCCCATCTTCCTTAGCTTTTTGAGCAAATTCAAGTGAAGTATATGTTGAACAGTGAATTGGATCCCCAACAATAACAATATTATCAATGTCAATACTTTTAACATACTTTATACAGAAAGTATTTAAATCCATTATTTCACTATCTGTTAATTGTGAATATCTAGAATTGTAAGCCATTGCATAAAACTTTCTAGCTCCTCCACTATATAGATGATCAATATATTTTTTTATTCCCTCAAAATCAATTTTATAATTAGAATCAAATGGTGTAAAAATTGTATAAAAACAACCATCCAATCTATCTTTTAATTTATTATACATAGTTATTTTGTTTTTAGTCTATTAATATCTTTATCTATCATTTTCTCAATAGTTTTTTCAATGGAAATCTCAGGAGTCCAGCCAATTGCCTTTATTAATTTAGAACTATCCCCAACCATTCCTGGAGTATCCATTTTTCTATAGTATTTCTTATTAATCGATATTAATTCAAGGCCTGTTTTAGAATCTATACACTTCTCGTCATATCCATCGCCAACAAAAATAGGCTCAAATTCAAGATGTTCACATGCATGAACAATAATTGACCTTAGACTTGTCAACTTTCCAGATGAGAGAACAAAGTCATTGAAATTATTATTAGAAATTATGTCAAACATGGCATCAACAAAGTCAAATGCACTACTCCAATCTCGTGAAGAATCAATGTTTCCAAGTTGAACAGAATTTCCTCCAAACAACTTTAATCTAGCTAAATTAAATGTAAGTTTTCGGGTAACATAACTCCTTGGTCTGAACTCACTTTCATGGTTAAACATAATACCAGTTGATAAGTTCATTCTGTATGTCTTCCTGTATAGATCTACAAGTTTTAAAATAGTAAGTTTTGATATACCATATGGACTTGATGGACTCATTTTTGAGTTTTCATTTTTAGTATGATTTTCTGTGGAGTCAAATATTTCTGAACTACTAGCAAAAAATACTTTAATGTTTTTATCAATGAGCTTGACTGATTCTAAAATATTCAAAGTAGAAGTGACATTAGTTTGAATTGTAAATTGTGGAAACTCAAATGAATCCTGAACGTAGCTATTTCCAGCTAAACAAAATATTGTATCTGGTTTATTTTTATTAATTATTTTTTGAATTGAAAAAGAATCATTCAATTCTAGAGGTTCCAATTGAATTTGATTTTTAATACCAAGCTCATTAAGTCTCCAAAGCTTGTTATTTAAACCTGTATCACTTCCTCTCCTATAAGTTCCAATAACCTCAAACTTTTTTGAAATTAATTTTTTTGCCAAGATTGATCCATCTTGACCTGTAACTCCTATAATTAATATTTTTTTCATTGTTTAATTATTTTTGATATTGATTTAATTGCAGCCCTAAATCCGTAGTAATTATCTAAGTGTCCTTGCCATACTTCCAGGACTTTTTGTTCTTTAGAATTTAAAATCTGTTTTATATAACGAATATTATCTGGATTACCTTCTCCAATTTCAATACCTTCTCCATCAATACCTTCAGCATCTGCTATATGATAGTGACCAGAGAACTTGATTAATTCATTATAGGACTTGTCAAAATTATCACTCATAGTAGTTCGGCACATAAACAAATGGCTTAGATCTAAACATATTTCAAAATCATGTTTTTTTATATATTCAATTGCTTCATAATTATTGAATACATCTAGTTTTACTGATCCCCCAAAATACCATGCTATTGGAGGTAACCATTGAGGTAGAAGCTTAAGTTTATCCAATTTAAAATTTTCAACCAGGTTTGACATTGATTTATAAAATTCATTAATTGAGTTATAAGCTGAGAAGCTTCCAACGATAATAACTTCTTTAGAAGTAATATCTTCTATTTGTTTTGCTATGATTTTAATATCATCGAGCATTTTAATACTCATTTGTCTTTGTGAATTGATATCTGAAAAAGGATCTATTAGTTCTGTTGGACTAATGTAATCTGGTAGATGTATACTATATGAGTTCTCTGGAATAATTAATGAAGATTCTAATTTTTTTCTAGATTCAATATAAGAGAGATGAAATTCAAAATTTTGAATTTTAAACTCCTCTTGAATTGATTTAGCATCATGGAACCTTATTGGTAACGAGATTTTTGAATTTATACAGTTTTCAATATCATAATCATCTATTTCAATTTTTTTTTCAAAATGAGATTTTTGAAGTACTTCTCCAGGTTTAATATTTTTTATTAAGCTAATATTCTTATAGTTTTTAATTGAATTAATATCTAACCCAATTCTTGGTGATTTATAATCAAAATCTTGTAGATTAATTTTATCCCCAATTTTGAAATGTTTATTTGAAACTAAAGATCTACCAAGATTTTGTTTATTGAGTTTTTCACCTTGATTTAATTGTCTCTTTTCATTTCCATTAAACATCTCATCCCAATTAGATAGTAAAGCAGATAATTTTTTAAATTCTTCTGGTGTAGAACTTGTTGAGTGATCCAATCCCTTTTGATTTTTATCTAAGGTTATGTGTCTTTCAATTAGTTTAACTCCTAAAGATGCTGCAGCTATACATACCTCCCAATCTTCATCATGACTAGAATATCCTACATCTCTTTTAGTTAATTTTTTAAGTCTTTCAATATATCCAAGTTTGGCATTAAATAAAGATACTGGATAATTAGAGACACAATGAAGCATAATCCAATTCTGATATGACTTAATCTTATTTATAATATCTATTATCTCAATCTCCTCATGACAGCCTGTAGATATAATAAGTAGTTTTTTATACTCAAGTAGATTTAAAATTAAGTCAATATTTGAAAGTTCAACTGAGGGTATCTTAAAAAAATCAAAGTCATGAATATTCTCTCCGAAATCCAAAATATCAGTTGGAGAAAAAAAACTGATTCCAACTTTTAGTTTTTTATCTTTTGCATAACTGGTAAGTTTAATAATATCAACTGGGGAAATATAATTTCTATTGATTTCATATTTTAGGCTCTGATCTCCAATCTCATTTGAAAAATTATGATAACTATTATTGAGATTTCGATACTGAAATTTAATTCCCCAAACTCCTGACTCAAAAGAAGAATCAATAAGCTCTAATGCTTTATTATAATCTCCATCATGATTTATTCCTATTTCAGCTATTATTTTGACCATATTCTTATCATTAAATTTTGGTTTGCTTAATTAGACTAATTATAGATGAGTCTTTATTATAAAAATCTTGAGCAACTAGAATTAAGATAATTATTAAGGTCTCGGCTACAATTATTAAATAATTATCAATTTTTAGAAAGTAGTTAAACATCAAAATTGGCATAAAGACTAGACAAACCTTGAACCATTGAGATGTTATTTTTGAAATAAACTTTTTATAACTATAATTACTTGATTTTAAGACAAAAAATAACCAACAAGGAAAAATAATAAGGTTTGCTATAGCTGAACTAACAATAGCTCCCTCAACATCATAAAATTTAGACAATGTAAATAGTAGAATAGGAAAGATAATTGAATTTGCTGTTGAGATTATAGCTAGAGTCCTAACTTCCGAGCCCTTTGATATATGAAGCTTATTAACAAAAGCTCTGCTAGATACAAATGCTTGAATGATCAAAGAAATAATAAATATTTCTATGTAATCTATAAGGTATACTTTAGAAATTATTTCAAAAATTTTCTTGATGTTTAAAATTAACAAAAGAGAGATTGATGATCCGAGAAAAATATTAATTTGGGTTCCCTTAGTTAAGTAAAAATTAAATTTTTCATTATTAACTCCTTTCAAGCTTTTTGAGAAATAAGGAATAATTGCTGAGTTAATTATTCCAACAAGTATTGTATAAAACTTAACAAATTGCATTACACCATAATAAATAGCCAATGCAGATGGGCTAAGAAAAATTATTACTAAAGTTTTATCAAGTTGATTTTGAACTGCGCCATTAATAGAAATTACAAAGTTCCAAAGACTAAAATTTTTTATTTTATTAAACTGATATAACGAATTATTTATTTTGATTTGAGAGAATGAGAATCCATGATTTTTTATCAGTATAATTAAATGTACTACATGCCTAATTGAAATAATTGAAAAAATATAATAAAGAAAATATTCTAAGGGTACTTTCAAATTAAGCAGACCAATAATAACAATAATCTCGACAAATAAAAATATTGAGTTTATGAAATTTTCTGTTCTAAAATCTTTGAACCCTCTAAGAGCATTCGAAAAAGTACTTAGATAAAATAATAAAGGAGCAAATAAAATTATTGAATTAACATAGTCTCTATTTTGAACAACTGACAAAAAATTTATTAAACTATACTCCTTAATAATGAACAATGATAAAGATATTAAAGCTCCAATTAAAAGATAATAAAGACTAACAATCGATATTAAATTGGATCTGGAAGATGAAGAGTTTGTAATTGGAATATATCTCTCCAATGAAACAGAAAATCCTGATTTTAAAAAATCTAATTGAAAAATCAAGGAATAGAAAAAAATATATACTCCATAATTATCAATATCGAAAGTATCAAGAAATAATGCATACAAAATTATATTTGACAAAAAACGAAGAAAGAAATATCCTCCGTTAGATATTGTATCTATTATTAATTTTGAATTAATACTTCTAGTTTTCATAACTTCTTCCGATTGAGTAATAACATTGTGTCAAACTCAAAATGTTTCTTCCGTCAAAAATTTTAAAATTATTTCCCCACTTATAATCTTTAAACTCATCCCATTCTGTTAAAATTGCAACAGTATTTGATAATTTTAAAGCATTGGTTAGAGAATCCACAACTTTAATTTTTTTAGATTTTACATTAACCTTTTTCATAGATAAATCTTGAAATATTCTATCATCTGAAACCATTGGATCATATATTATTATATGAATTCCAGCATTTAATAGTTCACATGCAATATCAATAGAAGCTGATTCTCTAGAGTCATTAGTATTCTTTTTAAAAGACCATCCAAGTAATACAACTGAATTATTTCCTGAATTATTTAACTCTTTTATTATTTTTTTTGAAAATCTATTTTTTTGATATTCATTTATTTTTACTACAGAATGCCAATAATCTGCGACTTCATTTAATCCATAGTGTTTACATAAATAAACAAGATTTAGAATATCTTTTTTAAAACAACTCCCCCCAAAACCTACTGATGATTTCAAAAATTCAGGTCCAATTCTTTTGTCTAATCCTATAGCATTAGAAACTTCATCAATATTTGCTCCTGTTTTTTCACAAAGCGCAGATAAACTATTAATAGATGAAATTCTTTGAGCAAGCATAGCGTTTGAGGCAAGTTTTGATAATTCTGAAGACCATACATTAGTTCTTAAAATTTTATCTTCAGAGATCCAATTTTTATATATTTCAACTAATAAATCCACTGCTTTTTGACCTGATTTAGTATTATCTCCACCGATTAATACCCTGTCAGATTTATATAAGTCGCTTATTGCAGTTCCTTCAGCTAAAAATTCTGGATTAGATATTATTTCAAATTTAATATTTTTATTACCCTCACTAATAAGTATTTCCTTGACCTTTTCAGCAGTTCTTACAGGAAGTGTTGACTTTTCTACAACAATCTTATCTGATTTGGCTGCCCTGGCAATTTGCCTAGCACATGAAATCACATATTTTAAATCAGCTGCCATTCCAGCTCCCTCTCCATTAAGTTTTGTTGGTGTGTTTACTGCAATGAAAATCATTTCAGATTTTTGGATTGCATTGTCAATATCATAAGAAAAGAACAAATTTTTATTTCTAACTTTTTGTACTATTTCTCTTAAGCCAGGCTCATAAACTGGTAAATTGTTTAGGTCTCCATTCCATGCATCAATTTTATCTTTATTATTATCCACTAATATTACATTTATATCTGGACACTTTTCAGCAATTACAGCCATAGTAGGACCTCCAACATATCCAGCTCCAATACAACAAATGTTTTTAATCATTTTTCTTGTTTAATAACCAGGATGAAGATTGAACTTTATCTCCTAATCCATCAATTAACTTAATATTTAGATCATCACAAACTCTAACTTCGGGTATTGTTTCGTTGTTTTGATCACCACCATTTCCGAATGATAGTATATATTTATTATTTAAATCTTTGTAAATTTTTTTAATTGTCTTAGAAACATCTAGAGTTTTGTCAACTGATAGGTAAGAGAAATCTACAATCTTTAACTCTTTGATTATTAATAATCTTTCATCTTCATTCATAAATGATTTAGACCCTTTAAGTTTTCTTTGAAAGTCATTGTTAACTATCACAATCAATTTATCTGCAAGTTGTTTTGCATTATGAAAGTATTCTATATGTCCTTTGTGTAGTGGATTAAAATATCCTGAAACAATAACTCCAGTTTTTTTCATCTATTTTCTATTATAATCATCCTCGATTCTAATTATATCGTCCTCTCCAAAATAAGATCCAGTTTGAATTTCAATAAAAACTAACAATAAGTCTTCTTGATTTTCAACTCTATGCTTTGATCCTTGAGGAATTAATACAGTTTCCCCAACTTTATATTTCTTAGTATTTCCATCTAATGTAACTGTTGCTTCTCCCAATACAATTACCCACGTTTCAGATCTTTTATCGTGAAACTGATAAGATAATCTTTCAGAAGGCTCAACTTCAATTCTTTTAATCTTATAATAAGGTTCATCATGCAGAACAAAAAACCTTCCCCACGGTCTGTTTTCTTTATATAAATATTTAAGCTTATTCATAAAGTATAATATGATCTTGATCGTAATTAAAATCAGAAGAAAGATAAAAGCTTACTTTTCTGTCTATAATATTTTCAATTTTAGGAGCCAACTGCATTATATAGTCTGTATTTAAATTATCTCCAAGTAAAAATATCTCAATTTTACCGCTATCAAATCCTTTAGCATAATCTCCAACTAAAATAATTTTATTTACTCCTCCCATTTTGTTTAAAACAGTATCAACAATTTCATCAAGACCAAGATGTTTCATAACTATTTCTCTTAATGTATTGTATAAAGGATGTTTAATGTTAACATTATAAACGACCTTATTATTTTTTTTATGTTTATCTAGATAACCCGCTTCAAATAAGTTATTCAATTCTTTTCTAATTGAGTTAGTTGACTCACCCATCTCACTAGCTAGTCCATTAAGATGTCCCTTATTTGCTTGAGAAATAAAGAATTTAATTAATAGCTTTAACCTTGTCCTTGATGTAATTAATTTATTAAGCAAAACATGATATTAGATAACAAAAGTACTTAATTTTAGATAACTTTCAAAATAATTTTAAAAATATAAGTTCTGTGAATTTCATTAGTTATATTTGAGTAGAGAACTTTTAATATGAATACAGCTTTAGTATTTTCATCTTTAATTCTTTCCTTATTATTAATTGTAATAACTGGTAATTTTTTTAAATCAAAAAATATCATAGATGATATAAATAAAAGATCATCACACAGTACTCTTGCAACTAGGTCTGGAGGGATAGCAGTATTTACCTCAATTTTTTTAATAAGTTGCGTTAATTATTTATTTGGAAATACCTTATTTGATTATTCTATATTAATTCCACTTGGATTACTTGTATGTATTGGTTTATACGATGACATTTTTAATATGGACTTTAAACTTAAGTTCATTTTTCAAATAATTGCTGCAAAGATTATAATTGATACTGGTTTACTTATTGATAATTTTCATGGTGTTCTTGGTATATTTGAGTTAAATAGAGCTTTTGCACAAATATTTACAATTTTTGTTATAATATCTGTTATCAATGCTATTAATTTCATTGACGGAATAGATGGATTAGCAATCTCTATATTCTCTTTATTTGTTTTTTTGGTAGAGTTTTTTGCACTTACAGCTACGCAATACTACAACTTTAGTAAATTAATTTTAGTAACAATTTTGCCCCTTTTTTATTTAAATTTTAGAAAACAAAATAAGATATTCTTAGGAGATTCAGGATCACATTTACTAGGAGGAATTGTTAGCATTTACGTTATTTATA
>MDTD01092313.1_pt1 | contig 10421 bp, 17 predicted proteins | sample 811221 | NCBI WGS metagenome assembly MDTD01 (sample SAMN05326646, study PRJNA326480) | marine metagenome | isolation source: seawater | place: Pacific Ocean: South West | collected 2011
CGGAATCGGACCAGGGTCGGTTTGTACGACTCGCATACAGACTGGGGTGGGCTATCCCCAACTTAGTGCGGTTATTGAGTGCGCCGATGCGGCACATGGACTTGGAGGACATATCATTGCTGATGGTGGCTGTACTTGCCCTGGTGATGTGGCTAAGGCTTTTGCAGGCGGTGCCGACTTTGTAATGCTGGGCGGAATGCTGGCAGGACACAATGAAGGCGGTGGCGATATTGTAACCAAACACATTGCCACAGGCGGAGCATACAAAACACCAGAAGGAACATTTATTCCTTATTTTGAAGAACAAAAGTTTGTACAATTTTATGGTATGAGCTCACGAGCGGCCAATGACAAACATTTTGGTGGACTCAAAGACTACAGATCATCAGAAGGCAGAGAAGTTATGGTACCTTATCGAGGACCTGTACGATTGACTCTGCAAGACATACTAGGTGGACTTAGAAGCACTTGCACATATGCTGGTGCTCAAAGACTGAAACATCTGAGTAAATGCACAACATTTATTCAGTGTTATGATACACACAATCGCGTATATGAGTAGGGTGCTACAAAATAGCATAGCGAGTTTGCATTAAACACATAGCTAATTTACAAATTACGTGATAAGTATCATTGAACGCATCCGTGTTCGGGCAACGGGAAAGACCGTGGCATAACCCATGCCTTACAAGAGCGGCGCCGGGAGAGACCGGGGTATTGCTAACCTTAAGCATCCAACATTTAGGAGAAGACTATGGCTCAAGCATTTTTTGATGGGCTAGTGAGCTTCCTATCTGGGCGTTCTAATAACGTACATAGGGAAATTCTCACTTATGCCAAAACAGAATATAAAAACGATTGGAAGTATCAGTACCAGAAACTTTCAGAACAATTCGAGAGAACAGGAAAATGGGGAAAATGAAAATATTTCAAAAACTTTTTAAATTTGGCTGGGAAGTGCAAACTCCACCAGCTAACAATGATGTAAATCCTAACCTAGAAGGGTGGGTATAATGGCTGATTTCATATGTGGTTGGTTTGAACAAATAGGTCGAGCTAGAGCGGCACATGAATTAATCAGATTAGGCTATCATGAAGAAGCAAAGAAACTTATGACAGAAGGAAACTATTAATGATACAAGATCTTAACAGAATCAAAATATTGGCACTTGGATTAACACTAATCATGGCAGTATTGATAACACCAACAGTTTATGCAGAAGACATGAGTATTGACATGTTGAATCGCAGAGACGATGGTACAAAAATGGTATACTCAGTTGATATCGCAAGAGTGGATGTAGGCGACACAATCACTTGGGTACCAAAAGATAAAGGACACAATGTTCATTTCTTAGCAGGTCCAGATGGTTGGGATTTGCCAAAAAAATCCAAACAAAATAAAGAAGTAGAAATTACTTTTGACATTCCTGGCATTTACTTGTACCAGTGTACACCACATGCCACAATGGGAATGATTGGCTTTGTTGTGGTAGGCGAAGATCTATCTAACAAAGATGCTGTTGCAAAAGCCAAAATACGTGGCAAAAGCAAAAAAGTATTTAAGAAACTGTTAGGAGAACTGTAAATGAAAGCATTCTTTAACAGTCTTGCAAGATGGGTGTTTGGGAGACGGCGGACATTTGAAGAATACTACCTTTCACAATCTACTGATCTAGCAGATCTTGAACGTAGACAAAAGCGATTACAATCTGAAAGTATGAGACACGGAATACAGCCACAGATAAAGTACTGGCTGTGATTGCCTACACACTCATATTAAATTTTCGCAAATATCTTCTAATTGGAGAATATTTATGGTTGACAGTAAGAACTCTTGGTGCTATACTAAAAGTAAGAATTAAGGGTTCTACTGTTGACGGTAAATATTAGCATGTCAGAAGCAATACAAAATAATACAATACCAAACTTACAACACATTCAACGAATGCGTAGTGATTCAATGGAGGCTTATCACACAAAAGTAGATGAGCAAAATCGTATTAGACAACAAGAAAAAATTGCAACTCACAACAAAGAACGTTCAGAACTTAATGAGTTGATGGTGCATTTATATCATCAAAGACTTGATAGGTTGTCCACATACAATCAATATGCTAATATAGTGAAACCGTTGATGGATCAAGGAAAAATAATTAGCATAGAGGCGTGAATGGATAGCATAATATACCCAATACTAGATAAAATAGCAAACACAAATAGTACAATAGAAAAACAACAGATATTATCTGATAACAAAGATGATAGTTTATTAAAACATATAATGTACTATGCATACAATCCCCATTTAAATTTTTATATTACAGGTGATGCTCTAGATGCCGAATTTCCTAATGACGTTGCAAAAATAAACAACTTACACGGAAAAGGCATCAGCAAAGCATTTGCACCTGCTAATTCAATATTAGATGATTTAATTGCAAGAAAAATCACAGGGCATGATGCCAAATATGCATGTCTTAAAGTGTGTTCTGAATTGAATTATTATGATATGCTAATCTTCAAACGTGTACTCAATAGAGATTTACGTATTGGAATGGGTATCAAAACAATAAACAAAATTTGGCCAAATCTAATTCCAGAATTTGGTGTAATGCTTTGTTCGCCAGCCAATGAAAAAACATTGGACAAAATGGATTATCCTTGTTTGGCACAACTTAAATTAGATGGCATGCGTTCTGTAGTAATTGTAAATGGAGATTCTGTACAGGTCAAAAGTAGATCAGGCAAAGACATTCAATTACATGGTGAGTTCGATGAACAGTTCAGCAAACTTGCACAAGGAGGTTCATGGGTATTTGACGGTGAATTACTTGTGATAGGTGATGATGGTAATCCACTGGACAGAAAAACAGGCAATGGCATATTGAATAAAGCAGTCAAAGGCACAATAACTCCAGAAGATGCAAAACGTGTAAGGATGGTTGTATGGGATATGATCCGCGGAGATGGTTTTGCAAAAGGTTCAGACAATAGATTCAACTACAATCTTAGACTCAAAGGCTTACACGGGTACCTTACTGCTTTTACACAAGCATGGACAGAAGGTATGATGCAAGTGCCTAATCCAGAACAAGTAAAAATGTCATTGGTCACAACCAGACAAGTTGAAAACTATGAAGAAGCTCAAGCCTGGGCCAAAGAAGTTATGGCACAAGGTCATGAAGGCATAATTCTTAAAAGCACTGCTGGCTTGTATGAAAACAAAAGAGTCAATCATCAATTGAAAATAAAAGCTGAACTAGAAGCTGATCTCAAAGTAATAGGTTGGGTAGAAGGCACAGGCAGAAACAGTGGCAGGCTTGGAGCATTGATTGTTGAAAGTGCAGATGGTGCCGTAAAAGTAAACGTTGGTTCAGGTTTCACAGATGAGATGCGAGATGACATTACTAAAGAAAATATTATAGGTAGTATTATTACAGTTAGATACAATGAAATAATACAAGACAAAAACAGTTCAACTAAGAGTTTGTTTTTGCCAAGATTCTTAGAAATAAGATTAGATAAAGATACGGCAGATATACTATGACAATTTTTACATGGCTCCTATTTGGATTAGTTATAAAACATGCCTGGGCTGATCTATTTGTTCAATCCATGCGTCCTCCTGCATATAAAGTCAAATATTTGAATGGATTCAAACACTACATGGATCACGGCATTTGGACGGCACTGGTTGTGATGTTGTGTTTTGGTTTAGATGAATGGATGGCGGCTGTAGTTTTTGGTGTGTTTGATTTGTTTATACACAGTCTAATAGATTATGGCAAAGCCAATCTAATACGCAAATTACAATGGGGCAGAGATGAACCGCGATTTTGGAAGTTGCAAGCACTGGATCAAATGTTACATTTCAGTACATACATGATTATTGTGTTCACTGCAAGTAATTATTTTGGTGCAATGTAAATGATTTTTCGCCAAATGCCATGCCTCCTATGTTGCACGATCCACAAGCAGGACCTTTACGTACTCCTTGACTAAGCTGACGTCTTATATTCACAATAGCATCACTCATCCAAAGATCACGCAATGATGTTTCTTTGATATTTCCAAACTTACCTGCACTGCGTTGCCAGTCGTTGCAACATAATACAAGATCGCCATTCCAATCAATCATTGTTTTATAAAAAGGCAAATAACATTTGTTTTGATTTGTTTCAGCTTTAGAAGAATTTCCTGCTCTATTATTGAAATTGTATTCTGACATCAGCTCATCTTTATTTTTGTTAGGATCATCATAATGATTTCTTATACGCCATAGCTGTTTAGGATATGACTGCATCATGTCATGATACCTAATATATTGTGCTTCACCATCATAGCTGTCTATGGTTAATCTTCTTATTCCTGAATCAAACAATTGAGATATTAAAGTAGGCTTACTTTCCAGTCTATCACCATTAGTTGTAATTTCAATATGCCTATTCCAATGCTTGTTGATAGAAAGCAAAAGTTCAAATATGTTGGGGTGTGTCATAGGTTCACCAAATCCTGTAATGTGAATTTCACCGTCAAATCCACATTCTGCTAATTGATTTCCTAATTCCAAACCAGTAAGTGTACTCATAAACAATTTTTGATTACTGTACACTGTAGGATCTGAGCGAGGACAAAAGCTACACACTCTATTGCAAAGTTCACTAATATTCAATTCAATTGTACGAAGCCCAGGCAAAGCAGGATTATGCACATATCCTTCTTCTGCTCTTTTGGCTCTATCAGCTAGATGTTCAGCTGGATCAAATTGGTCTGTGCGGCGGGTATCTGCCGGCGTGTTTCGCAATAGCTTTGTGATATCTTGTGATGTCGTGATCATAGACGTGGTCAAAAATTTCTCCTTTTCGCCATGCTCTTAACAATCCACTTAACTTATCCCAAAATCTACGCAGAGGATTTGTTGCCATGCCTGTGTGAATTGTTTTCTTATAGCTTATGTAATGAAGTTTACCAACATGGTCATACATGATAGGACCTGGCACCGCAGTTACAATATCATTGTTATTTACAAATCTGTAGCATGTGTAATCGTTATCAAAATGATGTGCAAACTTTCTGTTGCCTACACGAGGTGAACCATATGTGTAAGTTGCCATTGGTTTTTGTGCAAGCCTAGTGGTAACAATAGTAGCCATGGCCGCTCCTAAACTATGTCCACAAACAAAAATTGATTTGCCTTCATGCTTGGCAACAAACGTTTCAACTTGATCCATGATTTTCATCACTTCGTCTTTGAACCCAGCATGCACTCTACCTTTATATTTGCTACTGCTTTTCCAGGCTTTTAGATCTGCTACAACATCTGATTTTTCTTTTGGTTCTGTGCCTCTAAATGCTAAAATGATGTGATTGTCCTTAGCCAAACCATAGCCTTGAGCACCATCTTTATTAAAATATTTGCAATCTGTGTATCCAGCTTCTTTGGCTATTTTTCTTCCAGTCAATGGCTGTTGATATGCAAAAGCGGCACAATCTGCCAAATGAGTTGCATTGCCCCAACTGAAAGCAAAACTTGTGTCTACGTTACCTTCTAGCATTTTATCTCCCTTTTTTAATTTCTTCGATAGCATCTTTGTTGGCATCAATTTTTGAATCTTGCTGTCTGTCTATCAATGTTTGCAGTTTTTCTGCTTTCTCCTCAGGAGTATCCAGATGTAGATCTTTGTTAATTACTTTTTCAAGTTTCAACATTGGTATTCTTTCGTTGGGCACATATCGCCAAGTATAACCACGTGGTCCGTATACTCCAAACACAGATTCTGACAATCCAATTTTTACAATGATTGCATCTTCGCCGTCTAACACAACTGCATCGCCTTCGTTAAAACTTTTATTCATTTTAAACATCATGCCTTTTGCTATTTTGGTTGCAAAATCCTTGAACCAAAGAGTGATAACTAATATTAGTAGAGCACTAATAAAAGGCATAATAAGATTAGTAATTTCTATTCCTACTTGATCTGGTGTCATATTTCTCTCCACTTTATGCACATATTTACCGGAAACCTAAGTAAAAGGATACCACACAATGAATGATCATTTCACAACAGAAAAACTTCTAAAACGTATATTCCATGAATTGTTTGGAAATTGTGAATTTTCAGATCTTAACAATGTAGACAAACTTAGACTTGCTGGACATATAAAAACATTGTGCAATGATACTGTTACTGATCAAAGAGTGTTTGAGTGGGTTGTAAACAAATGGGACACTGATTGGAAATTATTATTACACGAAGTTCTTTCAAACAGTCAACACAATCTAAATAAATTCTCTACGACAGAATGTTTGGTGGTTGCAGGATTACCTGCAACAGGAGTAGAGTTTTTTCAAAGATATATTCATAATCTTGCAAACTACAATGAATATGGTGCAAAAAGTTTCAAGCCTGTGAATCCAGATGCTGGCTTGCTGTATCAAATACAGCAGTTAATACACAAGCCAAATTTTGATTTAAATAAATCTTTTGAAATGATTGCAGACTATAAACATAAAAATAATTTGAAAATACCTGTGTTCAGTGTAAATGTTTGGAACAAGCATATCTTAAATTGGCTAGGTTATTTCAAAGATGTCAGTGTTTTAAAAATTTTGCCTTTCTCAGCTTCTGGCAAATACATTGCATCACAGATACAACATCATGTAAATGCAACTATTATTATACAAGCTCCTAGAAACACAGTGACAGTAGACACATCATATGGCAGTTTTAAAAGTGCTTTTCTAAACAAATGGCATCACAAATATAATTTTCATGACAGAGATATTATATTCAACAAAGCAGACAATAGATACAATCACTGGTATACAACTGATACATTTCATCCTACAGTTACAATTCCTATAGAATCAATACACCAAGATCACTTAGGATTCAATCACACTTTTAAATACTTTTTAGATGAAATACCAAACCTTGACAAAGATTTAAAATCAGCCGCCGCTGAAAATTTTAAACAAACATGGGAACAAGTACTCAATGACGAATTTAATGGATTTAATTTGCAATGTAGATCAACATAGATCCAGCATTGTAAAAACATTTGAAAAACCAAATATCTTATACAATCTGTTTGATGCAGATGATCTTGCTTGGTTAGAAGATTTTGGCCGCACACAAACACCAAATAGTAGAAGAAATGATAACGGAACTCTCTTTACATCTGGCAACTTTCGTAGTATAATAAACCGTTATCGGCGAAAATTAGAGCAGGTATTGCCTGGTTGTTCTGATTCTCCTGACATAGACGGAAATTTTTTTATAACACCACACCAGTATGGGCTACACAATGACAGTATACCAAAAAATAAATGGCATGAAAATGGAGCAAAAGATGGAGAGTATCATCCATGGCGTAATATTCTCATACCACTGTGGCAAGCACCTGCAAACGCAGATAGTCAAATTTTGTTTTTCAAACAGCGAGATGTTGACTGGGCAAAAGTTTACAAACATAAACAAACAGAACAGGTTGCAACCACATATCCTGTATGCAGAGATTATGCAGAAATTGATACGTTTTATGATGTCAAAGGCACTCGTATGCCATGGCAAGATAAAAGAATGGAGCCTGCCGAATACATGCTCCACTTTGATGAAGATATAGATAGATTTAGAGGACTAGAAGTAGAAATAATGTTTGATTGGAAACCAGGAATGGCTTTTGCTTTTGATAGCTGGCAACTGCACACTACCAATAAAGGCAATCCTGCTTGGCATCAAAAATCAGGATTGTTGTTATGCTTCTTTAAAAAATTATGGGCAACGTGAATCATTTATTATATGAACAAATTGATATTGACATTGATATTGAAAAACTCATACATCAATGGGAAGACCTGCATACCAAACTGAGAGCATATCATTGGTATGGCTATGAAAGTAGACATAGTTCGCAAGTGGCTGTGCAGAGTGGACCATTGGACAAAAACGAATACACAGACAGTTGTGGCAAACAACAATTAAAAAATACTGGCTACAAAAGCTCAGACTGGAATAAAGTGAATACTCTTTTCAAAGACACTCTGTTTGAAGTGTTGTGTGATGAATTAGAGTGTTACAAAATGCGTGTTATGAGATTGTGGCCCAAAAGTATGTATTCTGTACACATTGATAAATCTCCACGTTTTCATATTGTACTCAGCACAAACCCAGGTTGCTTTATGATGTGGCCAGATGCAAGCACACACATACACATGCCCAAATCCTCAGTGTGGTACACGAACACTTGTCCAAGACACACAGCTTGTAATTCGGGTGATGTATACAGAGATCACATTGTTTTTTGTTCAGACAAACTTTTGAAAGATTACGCAGGTACGTATGAAAGACTACCAAAAGATACTCCAAGAGGTGTGCTATGAGCTGTTTGGTAATTGGACACACTCGTGGCATAGGCGCCGCCTTGGTTAAAATATTTAACACAGAGCCTGCACACAAGAAGGTGATTGGTTGTAGCAAATCAAATGGATTTGATATGACAGTAGATACACACAGACGCTCTATTATAGATCACGCAAAAAATTGTGACACTGTCATACTAAATGCATTTTCAGATGAAGAAAAAGATGCACAACATAAAATGCTGTGTGATTTATTTAGAGCATTTGAAAATCAATGTAAAACCATTGTTGTAATAAGCAGTAATTCAGCAGACACATGGAAAAAGAAAATGCGTAGATATCCTAGTTACAAAAAACTTATTGATCATACAGCAAGACAAATGGCACACTTAAATACACCATGCAGAGTGATAAACATAAGGCCAGGTTACACAGCAACCACAAGAATATCTGCAGACAAACATGCAAAGGCAATGTCTCCTGAAAGTTTAGCATTAGCTATTCGTAGAATTATAGAATTACCCAGTGATATTAGACCCACAGAAGTAACACTAGTACCGGAAATACATCATGGAAGAAACAACAAAAATACCTGAATTTCGCACTAAAGAAGATATAGATTTTATGAAATCTATGTACAGAGCACCAAAACAATATGCAGGAGCAATAACGGAGAGTACGCATGCTAAACTTATGGACTTATGGGCTGATCATAAAGATGATAGACAGTTTGATGCTGGCGGTGGCGCCAGTCTACGTTTTCCTTATCAGTGGGAAGAGTTGGATCCTATTATTGGAGACACTATCAGAAATCTCGTTGGCCATGATGGTTGGCGTTTTATAAGTGGCAGACTGTATCATATCCACGGACAAAAAGTTTGGGATAGAATACACACAGACAACTGGAACATGGTTAAAACCAAAGGTGTGAAAGCACCTAACAATAAAGGTGATAAACTGCTTAATTGGTTGAAAGAAAATCCACAGCATGTCTACAAACCATACATGACTTATGTCTTTCCATTGGATTTTTCACATGAAGCCAGTACAGTGGTTTTTGATCAATCATATTGGGGTGTTGAAAGCATTTATTACAATGGACACAAAGACAGAGTACATCAATATGTAGAAGGCATAGATCCAGGTTATCACATCAAAGAAGAAACATATAAAAAATATTTAAGGCATATACCAAAAGACATACTAGAAGGATTTACCATAAAAGACATTTATGATTGGACACCAGGCGATTGCATCAGTTGGGTATCGCCACAGATTCATGTGGCAGGTGCAATGGATATTGGTTGGACAAAAACTGGTATGACTGTATGGATAGCACACAAGGAGGATACATGACAGATTGGAATAAAAATGCATTGGATTACGGAATACCAGAAGAAACATCTGGTGCTCCTGATCTGTTTCAAAAGGTTGACTTTATATCACACGCAGGGTTACCTTTGAAATGGAAAATTGAATGTGATGCAATCAAACCACAAGAATGGGATTGCTTTGCAACTATGATTATGGATTATCAAACTGAACCATTTTCAAAAGTGGTAGGAATACCCAGAGGCGGATTACCATTACAACATGCTCTAGAACAATACATTACCAATGGCGATTATCCGTGGTTGGTTGTGGATGATGTGTACACAACTGGTACAAGTTTTAGAGAATTTTGCACAACAAAAGATACTATGTGGGCTTACAAATGGGTAGTGTTTGCCCGAAAGCCAATAGATCCAAACAGCGGAGTTAGAGCTCTGTTCACAATGCCGGAGAAAAATTAGTGCCAAATATTAACATAACCACACATCCAACAGGACGATCGCCAGAAAACAAATACTTTTTTGGAAAGCAAGCCCAAGACTTAGATTTGTCAAGACCAAAATTTAATAAAATAGGAAAAGAAGAAGACTTTGAGAATTTTTATAATCTACTACGAAAACAGACAAATTACCTAGAGCCAACAAATTTTGAAACAGTAGGAACAAATTTTACCATACACACCAATGACGAAAGACACAAACAGTTTGTATGGAATATGTTCAAA
>MDTD01187587.1_pt1 | contig 10421 bp, 10 predicted proteins | sample 811221 | NCBI WGS metagenome assembly MDTD01 (sample SAMN05326646, study PRJNA326480) | marine metagenome | isolation source: seawater | place: Pacific Ocean: South West | collected 2011
CAGCTTTGAAGCTGCTTCTAAATGGTGGCGGGGGGGAGATTTGAACTTCCGACCTTCGGGTTATGAGCCCGACGAGCTACCAGACTGCTCTACCCCGCGTCATACATATAGCATACATGCGAAAGTGTAAATTTGATAGGAATTTAAGATTCCTGGAACTTTAATTCACCTTTGACTTCTAAATTTACACCTTCCGCTAGTTTAAAGATTTTTTCTTCGATGTCTTGAAGCCTAATATTAGTTATCCACTCCAGTTGTTTTAATAAATGTAAACCTGCTGCATGCTTTGCTCTTTTAGATCCATCTTCAACTTTTAGAGCTAATCCTATCCCTTCTCCTAATTTTGATAAACACAATATACCCTCTGCACCTCCCTTACTAATAACTTGTCCATGTGATGATCTAATAATCTCAGTATCAAAATAATTATTATCACTTATCAAGAATGGATTTTGACTAATTGCTCTACTAATTTGCTCCAATTCTGCATTTTCTGAGCTGCTAAGTATTGAATAAAGTTTGGCCATTTCTATCAACTTTAAATATAAAGTAGGAGCCCCGCAGTCATCCCTTTCTGCATAAATATCAGATGCTGGGATACTTAGTAGTTCTGATATTAGTCTAAATATTTCTATTTGAAGAGGATGATCACCTTTAAGATATGTTTCTGTAGGCCAAGATAATTTCTTGCAAGTTGCAAGAAAGGCAGCATGTTTTCCCGAGCAATAATGTCTTAATGGACTTTCTCTCTTACATGGGCATTTAAGTTCATTTATATCTATATCAAACTCCCACAAGATTCTAAATGCTTCTCTTGCATGAAATGTAGAACCTCTATGAGAACCACTAGCAATTGCAATTGATTTAAAAGAATTATTTATTTGAGATGCTGCACCGCTACTGATAAATGGAATAGCTTGAAAAGGTTTCAGTGCTGATCTCATAAAGCTTTTATACTCTGGATTGCCGGCACACATTAGGACTCTTCCCTTCTTATCACATACAACTGCATGAATTTTATGAGTTGACTCTATGTATGAACCTCTTTTAAGAATTACTTCTAAGGGAGGATTATTTGAAGTATATAAATTTTTAAAGTTAGAACTCATCGTTAAATTTTGAAGTATTGAAAAAATGATATTCCCGTTAAGACTAAGATTAATATTGAAGCGATTGTTTGTGTAAGTTTTTTTAATATAGGCTTAACTTCTTGAGAAGCAATAATACTCTCTTTCTGCCTTAATTCGAGAGGCTTTATCCAAATTTGGCCATCATACCAACCTGATTCTTCATATTCGATATTTTCTGCTATTAACCTTTTATAAATATGATTCCAACCTAGGTACAGTCGAATTGTTAGTAATAAGGGTAAAGATAAACTACTAAATAAGCTTAGTAATAAGTATTTGTTTAAATTTGCATTGAAAAAGACACTTCCAGATGAAATAACAATAAAAATCAAAAAAGCAATAAACCAAATACCCATTAGGACAATAAAGAATTTTGTCTTGAATTTTGGTAGTGAAAAGATTTTCGAATTAGTTAACTCAATGAATTCATTTATTGGTTGCTGATCTTTAGGAACTGGACATTTAGAATTTTGCATTATGGATATTTTAAACTTTCTCCATTACTCCAAAATGCCTCTAAATCATAATATTTCCTATATTCTGTCTGAAAAATATTAACTATGAAATCCCCATAATCTAATAAAGACCATTTAGCTTCATTAATACCTTCTTTTCTTAATGGTTCAAGCTCAGCAAATATTCTTAACTCATCCTCAACTGATTTTGTGATTGATCTAACTTGAACGTCTGATAAACCTTCTGCAATAAGAATCCAATCACTTAGAAACGAAACTTTATTAATATTTATTAATCTTATATCTTTTGCCTTTTTTAAATCGCATGCTTTAGCCGCCATTAATATAATTTTCTTATTGTCCATAAACATTTTCACTGGAAACTGACTTTTTAGATCCTTCTTGCTGTGAAAGTTCAGATCTGGCTTTTTCTGCACTTTTTCTAAGTGCTTCTAATCTATCTTCAAAAAAGGTCCTATTTTTTTTTCTTCTAGTGTTTTCAATTAATTCTTTTAGAGCACCACCTAGGCTTTTATAAGCATTAGGGACGCTATAACCAAATCTACAAGCCAAATCTATTGCCCTCTCATCAGCAGAAATAGCATCCTGAAGTTTTTTTTCTGAATTGTTTTTAATGTATAGTCTGTAACCCGCAAAACCTGATAATCCTAACGCTAATAAAAGTAATAAACCATCTTGAACCCATAATTCTCCAATAGCACCGCCTAAACCAATAGCAAGTGCAGCCATTTCCCAACCATCTCTTGGAATAGTATCATTTTGAATCTTTCCCACTTCATGCCAAAAAAGTAAATTTCTATGATCAATAGCTAAATCGTCCCACTTGTCTAAGTCAACTTGTATTTCAACTTCATCTCTTCCAATCTCTTCTAATGTTATCAAGGGAGGATCAATTGCTATTGAAGCTTCAATAAATACCCAACTTTCATTTTCTGGAGGCAACAAACTTTTAAGTCGTTGTAGTTCGCTCATAAATAATTTTCTTCTACTATTACTATAGAAACAAATGTTGCTTTTCAAGTCAGTTGATTAACATCTGATGATTTATAAGTAGCATTAAAATAAATATAGTGACGCAATCATGCCTCAAAGAGAGGATCTTAAAAAAATTTTAATTTTAGGCTCTGGGCCCATAATAATTGGGCAAGCATGTGAATTTGATTATTCTGGAACTCAAGCATGTAAAGCACTCAGAAATGTTGGTTATGAAATTATTTTAGTAAATTCAAATCCTGCTTCAATTATGACTGATCCAGAAGTTGCTCATAAAACATACATAGAACCACTTACATCACAGATAGTTTCAAAAATTATTCTAAAAGAAAAACCTGATGCTATTCTTCCCACTATGGGTGGGCAAACTGCTTTAAATCTTGCAGTCCAATTGTCTGAATCAGATTTTTTAAGAGAAAATAATATAGAATTAATTGGTGCTGATTTAATTGCGATAAAGAAAGCAGAAGATAGAAAATTATTTAAGGAATCAATGAAAAAGATAAATGTAGAGGTTTGTCCTTCAGGAATTGCCTCTTCTCTTGAGGAAGCAGAAGAAGTTCAAAAAGAAATTAATTCTTCTTATCCTTTGATAATTAGACCAGCTTTTACACTTGGAGGTAGTGGAGGAGGCATAGCATACAATCTCGAGGAATTTAAAGATTTATGTAAATCTGGTTTAGATACTAGCCCTACGAATCAAATCCTAATTGAAAAATCTTTAATTGGCTGGAAGGAATTTGAACTAGAAGTAATGAGAGATAAAGCAGATAACGTAGTAATTATTTGTAGTATTGAAAATTTAGATCCAATGGGTGTACATACAGGCGATTCAATAACAGTTGCTCCCGCTCAAACTCTTACAGATAAGGAATATCAAAGATTGAGAGATCTCTCGTTAGATATTATTCGAGAGGTTGGTGTAGAAACTGGAGGAAGTAATATTCAATTTGCAGTCAATCCTTTAAGTGGAGAAGTTATTGTAATAGAGATGAATCCTAGAGTTAGTAGATCTTCTGCATTGGCAAGTAAAGCAACTGGATTTCCAATTGCAAAAATGGCAGCTTTACTTTCAGTTGGTTTTACTTTAGATGAAATTGTAAATGATATTACAAAAAAAACACCAGCTTGTTTTGAACCATCTATTGATTATGTTGTTACAAAAATCCCTCGATTTGCATTTGAAAAATTTGATGGATCTTCAAATGTTCTTACTACATCAATGAAATCGGTTGGTGAGTCTATGGCTATTGGTAGATCTTTTGAAGAATCATTCCAAAAAGCATTAAGATCATTAGAAATTGGCATATTTGGATGGGACTATAACGGAATAATTTCTTTGGAAATTGAAAATGAATTAATAAATAATCTGAGAACTCCAACTGCAGAACGAATTTTGATTTTAAAAAAAGCGATGGAGATGGGAAAGGATAATCAATACATAAATAAGGCTACAAATATTGATTCATGGTTCCTTGAAAAGTTGAGAAATATTTTCAATTTCGAAATTAACTTTTTAAAAAATAAAAATCTTAATTCCTTAGACAAAGATTTAATGCTTAAAGCTAAACAGCTTGGGTTTTCTGATATGCAAATAGCAAATCTCACAAATTCTGAATTTTTTGAAGTTAGATCTTATAGGAAAAGATTAAATGTATTACCAATATTTAAAACAGTTGACACTTGTTCTGCTGAATTTTCGTCTGAAACCCCCTATCATTACTCAACTTATGAGGAATCTTATACATATTGTAATTCTGATAAATTTGATAATGAAGTTTTTCCCGATTTTGAAAATGACGTGCGAAAAATAATGATTTTAGGAGGAGGTCCTAATAGGATTGGACAAGGTATTGAATTTGATTATTGTTGTTGCCATGCTTCTTATCAAGCCTCTAATAGTGGATATAAAACAATTATGGTTAATAGTAATCCTGAAACTGTCTCAACTGACTACGATACAAGTGATATCCTCTATTTTGAACCTGTTACATTAGAAGATGTTTTAAATATTATTGAGGTGGAGATTCCATATGGAATAATTGTCCAATTTGGAGGTCAAACACCACTAAAATTATCCATACCAATCAACAATTGGCTTAAGACTGAAGATGGGATGAAAAGTAAAGCAAAAATACTTGGAACTTCTCCTATTTCTATTGATATTGCTGAGGATAGAGAAGAATTTACAAAAGTTTTGAATGAACTTAACATAAAACAGCCAAGTAATGGGATTGCGCGAAATTTAGATGAGGCTTTAAAAGTTGCATATAAAATTGGGTTTCCTCTTGTTGTTCGGCCATCTTATGTATTAGGCGGTAGAGCTATGGAGATTGTTCGAGATAAAAATGAATTAAACAGATATATTAATCAAGCAGTAAAAGTATCTCCAGATCATCCAGTGTTACTTGATCAATATTTAAGTAATTCAATTGAGATAGATGTTGATGCTTTATGTGATAAAAATGGCAATGTTGTTATTGCAGGTTTAATGGAACATGTAGAACCTGCAGGTATTCATTCTGGTGACTCAGCATGTTGCTTACCATCTATTTCTTTATCTAATAAAACAATAGAAATTGTTAGAAATTGGACTAGTTTAATCGCGAGAAGATTGAATGTTATTGGTTTAATTAATTTACAATTCGCAGTAAAGAAACTTGATAAGAATAATTCAGAAGTTTATATATTAGAGGCTAATCCAAGAGCTTCTAGGACTGTTCCTTTTGTTTCTAAGGCTATTGGGAAACCTATTGCTAAATTGGCTACTGAGCTTATGCAGGGAAATACTCTTGAAAAATTGCAATTTACTAAAGAGTTAATACCAACTTATCAATCAGTGAAAGAAGCTGTTTTACCCTTTAAAAGATTTCCTGGTGCTGATACTCTTTTAGGTCCTGAGATGCGTTCAACAGGGGAAGTAATGGGAATAGCTAAAGATTTTGGTATAGCATATGCCAAATCAGAATTAGCTGCTGGAAATGGCGTTCCAGTAGAAGGAGTAGCATTCCTTTCAACAAATGATCTTGATAAAGTTCATCTTTTTGATATTGCAAATGAACTTAAAGTTCTTGGGTTTAAATTAATTGGAACTGAAGGGACTTCTAAATATCTATCAAACATGGGAATATCAATCGAAAGTGTATTTAAAGTTCATGAAGGTAGACCAAATATTGAAGATATGATCAGATCAGGTCTGGTTCAGCTTGTTATAAATACACCTATTGGTTCACAGGCTTTGTACGATGATGAATACTTGAGAAGAGCTACTTTAGAGTATGATGTGCCTACTTTTACTACAATACCTGCTGCAAAGGCAGCTATAAAGGCAATTAAAGCATTAAGAGTAAATGATATAGATATTATTTCCATACAAGAGATACACAAATCATAGAAAAGTCTAAATTTGATTATCTAATTTTTCTCTTAAAGAAATTACTAAACTATTTTTTCCTATTGTTATTAATTTTAAAGTATCTTCATGCATTTTTAATTGAGCATCAGCCACTTGTAGATTTCTTATAATCTCTTTTATTTCGTCAGATAACTCATCAATAGGGTATTTTTTCCCTTCAAATGTTAGTACAGGTTTTTGCTCCTTTAAATTCTTCTCTGTCATAGAATCACTTGAATACAGTAACAAGATAATTTTAAAAATTATTAATTAATTGTTTTTCACATAATTCTTTATAAATGCCATCTTTCTTAAATAATTCAAGATGAGTACCGATATCAACTATTTCTCCTTTATTAAAAACTACTATGTTTTTTGCATTTTGAGTAGTCGATAATCTGTGTGCGATTATTATAACAGTTCTATTTTTCATCGATTGACTCAATCCTTTTTGTACTTCTGCCTCAGAGTCTGCATCAAGTGCACTTGTGGCTTCATCTAGTAGTAAAATCGCGGGATCTCCTAATATCGCTCTAGCTATTGCTAATCTTTGAATCTGTCCACCTGAAAAATTAATGTTTCTTTCATTTATATAAGTATTATATTTTCTTGGAAGTTTTTCGATAAATTCATGTGCATTTGCAATTTTTGCAGATTTGATAACCTCATCATCACTAAAATTTCTTCCCATTTTTATTGATTCATTTATTGTTCCTGAGAATAAAAATGGTCTTTGTTGAACAATTGCAATTTTTGATCGTATTGAATCATTAGTTATCATATTAATATTCTTATTATCTAAATAGATATTTCCTGAATCAGGTTTCAAAAATTTTAAAATTAAACTCATCATTGTACTTTTTCCTGCTCCTGATGCACCTACAAAGGCTATTATTTCTCCTTCAGGAATCTCTAAATTTATGTTTTTTAAAACTAAGATATTATCTTTATATGAGAAATTAACATTTTTGAATTTTATATTTCCTTTAATACTTTTTAAATCTTTAGCATTTTTATTATTTTGTTCTAATGGTTCCAAATTAATTTTCTTTAATCTTTTTATAGAGGCTTCTGCTTGTTTAAAATCGTTAAAGTTTGTAGTAATATGGCTTATTGGATCAATTAACATAAGTATTGCAGCAAAGAAACTACTGAATTCTGCGCTGTTAAGTAAACCTATATTTATTCTCCATGCGCCCAAAGCTAAAATTACCAGAATCCCAAATGCTTCAATAAAACCAACTACTGGATGTTGAAATGCTAATAATTTTAGATTTCTAAACTTGGCATTTTTATTTATTCTTAATTGCTTATTAAATCTATTATTTATCCATTTTTCAGAAGCGTAGGCTCTAATTGTAGTTATGCCATTTACTGATTCACTTATTAAACTTGCTAGATCGCTTGTTGTCTCTTGACTTTTTTCGGAGGCTATTAAAACTTTTTCTCCAAATTTATTTACTGAAAGAATTATTAAAGGCGCAATTATGAATGATGATATTGTTAAGGACCAATCTAAATAAAACATGTAAAAAATTACAGCTAATAGCTGTAATGAGCATGGCAAGGTGTCTTGAAATGTTTTATATATTACTTCGCTTAATCTATCTGCATCTTCTGTCAATCTATAAGTTATATCTCCAGCAGATAATTTTTCTATAGAATTTATTTCAATTTTTTGTATTTTTGAAAATAGCTTTATTCTTATTTCTTCACTTATTTCTAGTGAAGGTTTTGCTATGTAAAGATCTTGCCCGTATTGTGCTGTTTTTTGAATTAAAAAAATTATTAATGATTTTATTATTATTCTTGATACATTTATCAAATCCCCAGATCCAATGGCAGGTATCAACTTTCCTGCCAAAAAGGCTAGAATAGGCCAACAAGTAACATAAATTACCATGCAGGCAAAACCCCTAGTTAATTTATTTAAATAAGGTTTTAGAGAAGGAATTAAACCCACAAAACTTTTAATATATTTATTTAACTTTATCAAGACCTGTCAATTAAAAAACTATGAAGCTAGATCAATTCTTAAAATGGCATAACCTTGTTTCAACTGGTGGTCAAGCAAAAATTTTTATTAAAAGTGGGAAGGTAAGCGTGAATGGACAGATTATAAAAGAACGAGGAAAAAAATTGAATATTGGAGATAAAGTTCAGTTTTTAAAAAATGAAATAATCTTTGAAAAATAACCTATTAAGCGTCAACTTATACTAAGATGATTCTCTGGATAAAATATCTTGTGAGAAAAACTGTAATTGCTGGAAATTGGAAAATGCACATGACTTGTGCAGATACAAAAAAGTTTCTAGATCAATTTATTCCTTTAATAGAAAAGAATAAAAGTGATCGTAATATTATTATTGCTCCTCCATACACAGCAATTTCTACTTTTGCTGAATATTCCAATTTTAATTATTTAAATATTGCAAGTCAAAATATCCATTGGGAAGAATCTGGTGCATTTACAGCAGAAATATCACCTGAGATGCTCTTAGAACATAAAGTAAAGTATGCTATTGTCGGGCATAGCGAGCCGAGAAAATATTTTAGTGAGAGTGATGAACAAATTAATAAGAGAGCAAAATCTGCTCAAGCTAACGGTTTAACTCCCATAGTATGTGTAGGAGAAACATTAGAACAAAGAGAAAGAGGTGAAGCAGAAAGAATTATATCGAGGCAAGTTGAACAGGGTTTGGAGGGTACAAACCCATCTGATCTAATAGTTGCTTATGAACCTATTTGGGCTATTGGAACTGGTAAAACCTGTGAAGCTCAAGAGGCTAATAAAATTTGTAATTTAATAAGAAAACTTATAGGTTATGATGAGGTAACTATACAATATGGCGGCTCAGTAAAACCAAATAATATAGATGAAATCATGTCAATGAATCATATTGATGGAGTTTTAGTTGGAGGTGCATCATTAGATCCGAAAAGTTTTGCCAGAATTGCGAATTACAAGTAAAAAAAATATATGGCCACAGGATTGGAGGAAAAAAACTTCAATAATGGGGATTATAAATCTTACACCTGATTCGTTCAGTGATGGCGGGGAATTTGATTCAATTGATAAAGCTTTAGATCAAGTAAGAAGATTTTCCTTATCTGGAGCAGACATTATTGATTTAGGAGCTCAAAGTACCAGACCAGGTGCTGATGAAATAGGAGTTATAAAAGAAATAGAAAGATTAATTCCAATTCTTAAAGCAATCAGATATAAATATCCTGAGATCTTAATTTCTGTTGATACTTTTAATTCTGAGGTGGCTTATCAAGCTTTATTAAATGGAGCCGATTGGATTAATGATGTCACTGGTGGTAGAAGAGATAAAGAAATACTTGATGTTGTTGCAAAGTTTAATTGTCCTTTTGTAATAACACATAGTAAGGGGAACAGTAAAAATATGAACAAATTAATGGTATATGATAATTTATTTCTTGATATTGTTGGTGATTTAAAAAATCACACAGAAGAGGCATTAAGTAGAAATATTAAAGAAGAAAAAATAATTTGGGATCCGGGATTGGGTTTTTCAAAGAATACAAGTCAAAATATAAAAATTTTGCAAAATTTAGAAATATTTCAAAGTTTTGGTTTCCCTATACTTATAGGTGCTTCTAGAAAGAGATTTATTGGCGAAATTCTGGATGAAGAAATTCCCAAGAATAGAGATATTGGAACATTAGCTGTTAGTTGTTTATGTTCTCAAAAAAAAATTGATATCGTAAGGGTTCATAATGTTGAAATTAATTATCAAGTATTGAAATTGTCAGATAAAATAAATAGATGAAATTATTCTTTAACTCCCTCTATTTTATCTTCAACTTCTTGATACAACTCTTTTAATTGTTCTATATTTTCCTCAGAAGTTTCCCAATAACCTCTCCCATTAACTTCTAATAAAGTTCCTACTATTCTTCTAAAACTATTAGGATTTAAATCCATTAGTCTTTTTCTCATCTCTTCATCATTAATGAAGGTTTCATTAGTTTCTTCATAAACAAAATTATCTACCTGTCCACTTGTAGCACTCCAACCAAGAGTATAGTTAAGTCTATTTGAGAGCTCTCTTACTCCTTCATAACCAGATTTGAGCATTCCCTCATACCATTTAGGATTTAGAAGTTTAGTACGAGAGTCTAATCTTATTGTCTCACTTAATGATCTAACTTGAGCATTTGATGTTGTAGTGTCTGCGATGTAACTACTAGGCTCTTTACCATCATCTCGAAGTGTTTTAATCAATTTTGTCGGATCAGAATCAAAATAATGACTAACATCGGTTAATGATATTTCAGAAGAATCTAAATTCTGAAAGGTTACATCAGCTGTTTTCATGACTGATTCAAAAACATCTCTTTTTTGATTCATTTCTCCAGGATTATCTGCATTAAAGGCATATGTCTTTCTTGATAAATAC
>MDTD01198656.1_pt1 | contig 10421 bp, 9 predicted proteins | sample 811221 | NCBI WGS metagenome assembly MDTD01 (sample SAMN05326646, study PRJNA326480) | marine metagenome | isolation source: seawater | place: Pacific Ocean: South West | collected 2011
AGCTTCTCAGGCAGGCTGGTCGACTCAACCATCAAAAACAGAACCGTAAGGATAATGAGCATGCTGTTGGCGAGCAGTCCGCCAAAACCGCTCAGGAGGCGACCCAGAAGTTTGGCGGCTCCTGCCGGATCGAAGAGTTCGGTGACGCCGCCCGCAGGCAATTTGATTCCAAGCCCCCCGAGCCATACCGTTGCCTGGGTGATGAGAGAATTGAGTTGCGCCTCATAACGGGGCAGGGCGCTGCTGAACTGGTTGATGGAGGCGCCGATAAGTGAGCCCAATGTGACCAGAGTGCTCGCCAGAAGTAACAGCACCAGCGTCATTGCCGCCCAGAGCGGCAATCCTCGGCGCTGAAGCCATTGCAGCATCGCTGCCGATATGATGGCAAGGAAGATGGCCATCAGCAGTGGGACGACGATACTGCTGGCGGCTTTGAGACCCGCAATGACTACTGTCAGACTTGCAAGGACCAGCAGTACCTGCGTTCCTGTACTGGAGTTGTTAAACAAGAGCCGGTCCTTAATTTGTCAATCCAGGGGTTACCAAGAATCGCAGCGTGATACTCTCAAGAGATTGAGGCAAGTCGACCCTGGCATTGTGACTCGATCTCATCGAGTTCTCTTAAGGTCAGGTCAATGTCGCTGCGCTGCTGCTCAAGCGCTTCGCGACGTTCTTGAATCTGATCCAGGAAGTAGCGCAATTGCCCCGTCTCGCCCGCATCCAGGTCGTACATCTCGATGATGTCCCTGACGTCGCTGAGCGAAAAGCCGAGACGTTTGCCGCGAAGAATGAGTTTCAGTCGTACCCGATCTCGCGCGCTGTACACTCGTCGACGGCCGCTACGGCCCGGTTGAAGCAGTCCTTCATCCTCATAAAACCGGATGGCCCGGGTGGTGAGATTGAATTCCTGGGCAAGATCCGAGATCGAATAGGCGGTCGCATCTAGGGTCATATCGGCACTGTTGTGAACTTTTGGACCGGGATCCGAAGTATAGCTCTAATTGACGTTTACGTAAACGGAAACTAAAATTGAGTGTTCTCGCCTGATGCACTTTGAGGCTATGAGTTCTATCCCATCTTCTGTCAGTCAACCCGGAGTGCCGATTCGACCGGATATCGGCTACCGTATCCGGTTCGTGACCGCGGCCAGTCTTTTTGACGGCCACGATGCTGCAATCAATATCATCCGCCGACTCCTGCAGGCATCCGGGGCAGAGGTGATTCACCTCGGCCATAACCGCAGCGTTGCAGAGATTGTTGATGCAGCGATTCAGGAAGATGCCCAGGGCATTGCGGTCAGTTCTTACCAGGGCGGGCACACTGAATTTTTCTCCTACATGATCGACATGCTGCGCCAGCGTAACCGGCCGGATATTCGGGTATTCGGAGGAGGTGGGGGAGTCATTGTGGATGAGGAAATCAAGGCGCTCCACGACTACGGGGTCAGCAGAATCTATTCTCCCGGCGACGGCCAGCATCTTGGCCTTCAGGGCATGATCGATGACATGCTGGAGCGGGCAGACTTTTATCCGGCTGAGCAACCCAGCGAGTCCATAGAAGGCATAAAGGCGTCCGACGGGGTGCAACTCGCACGCGTGTTGACCGAGATCGAGAATGACACTGTCAGTGAATTTCTGATGCGCCAGATACGCACCGCACCGGCCCGTCGTCAGGACCGTGCGCCGGTGTTGGGTATCACCGGTACTGGCGGGTCCGGTAAGTCCTCCCTGACGGATGAGTTGGTCCTTCGTTTTCGCATTGATTATGGAGATGCGCTTCGAATTGCCGTCCTGGCAGTGGATCCCACTCGAAGAAAAACGGGCGGTGCACTGCTGGGAGACCGCATTCGGATGAACGCGATTGATGGCGCTAATATTTTCTTTCGCTCCTTTGCGACAAGAGGTGCCGCCGGCGAAGTGCCCGAGCAACTCGATGATTTGGTAGCCGCCTGTCGGTGTGCAGAGTTCGATCTTGTCATCGTTGAGACGCCCGGCATAGGTCAGGGAGATGCCGGGATTACTTCCCGCGTGGATACCTCCTTATATGTCATGACGCCCGAGTTCGGTGCAGCGTCCCAGCTGGAGAAGATCGAGATGCTGGATTACGCGGACGTGGTGGCGATCAATAAGTCAGACCGAAAGGGGGCTCAGGATGCATTGCGCGATGTGCGCAAGCAGGTACAGCGTAATCGTGGTGCATTCGCTGAAACGCCAGACCAGATGCCCGTCTACACCACCATGGCAGCACGGTTCAACGATTCGGGAGTCAGCGCACTGTATCAGGCGATCAAGGCGTCACTGACAACGCAGGGTCTGTCGGTCGGACCAGGTCTTCTGGGGCAAGCGCGAAACGCAGTACAGCATCCCCAAAGTCTTCCTGGGGACCGAGAACGGTATTTGTCAGAGGTGGCCGACTCCGTCCGCCGGTATCACGAGAGAGTCGGTGAACTCGAGACGCTGGCCCGCCACCGGCAGCACCTGAAAACTAGTATCGATCTGCTCGATTCCAAACAGCAACCGACGGAGTCGCTACAAGCGCTGGTGGCTGAGATGGAGACCGCTCTGGGTCAAGATCTCATCGACCAGATTGAAGGGTTTGATGCGCTGCGCCGCCAGTATCAGGAAAGCGGTTCTGAGGGCGAAGGCGACGGGCCGGAATCTGAAGCGCGACTCAGTTATACCTCTTTATCAGGCACACGTATCCCCCGCGTCAGTCTTCCACGTTATCACGATGCAGGCGACCGGCTTCGTTGGCAGTTGTTGGAGAACGTACCGGGATCATTCCCTTATACGGCAGGTGTTTTTCCATACAAGCGGGAGAATGAAGATCCCACGCGAATGTTCGCCGGAGAGGGAGATGCCGCCCGGACCAACCAGCGCTTTCGTTTGCTCTCCGCGGATTCCGAAGCCAAGCGCCTATCGACGGCATTTGATTCAGTCACTCTGTATGGCGCTGATCCTGCAATGCGTCCCGATATTTACGGGAAAGTGGGCACCTCGGGAGTATCGATTGCAACACTGGAGGACATGAGGACCCTGTACCACGGGTTTGATCTGTGTGATCCCACCACATCCGTCTCCATGACGATTAATGGACCTGCTCCTACCGTGTTGGCATTTTTCCTCAACACCGCAATCGATCAGCAGGTTGAGCAGTTTCGTGAGAAGCACTCGCGCGATCCTTCAGAAGAAGAGATGAACCGAATCCGGAGCTTTGCCCTGGAAAATGTCAGAGGCACCGTTCAGGCGGATATCCTCAAGGAAGACCAAGGCCAGAATACCTGTCTCTTTTCCACTGATTTCAGCCTCCGCATGATGGGAGATATCCAGCAGTATTTCATTGATAACCGGGTTCGCAACTTTTACTCGGTGTCCATTTCCGGATATCACATCGCGGAGGCAGGCGCGAACCCCATCACCCAGTTGGCTCTCACTTTGGCCAATGGCTTCACGTACCTTGAATCCTATCTTGCGCGGGGAATGGCGGTTGATGATTTTGCGCCGAACCTGTCGTTTTTCTTCTCGAATGGGATGGACCCGGAATATACCGTCCTCGGCCGGGTGGCACGGAGGATCTGGGCCATCACGCTGCGGGAGCGTTATGGCGCCAATCTGCGCAGCCAGAAACTCAAGTATCACATCCAGACCTCGGGCCGGTCTCTGCATGCACAGGAGATGAGTTTCAATGATATCCGGACCACGCTGCAGGCATTAATCGCGGTCTATGACAACTGCAATAGCCTGCACACCAATGCGCATGATGAGGCGTTTACGACCCCCAGTGCAGAGTCGGTTCGCCGCGCACTGGCGATCCAGATGATTATCAACCGGGAATGGGGTCTGGCGCGCAACGAGAACCCTAACCAGGGCAGCTTTATCATAGAAGAGTTGACGGATCTGGTAGAGCAGGCGGTGCTTGCTGAGTTTGACCGGCTCGCAGAGCGCGGAGGTGTGCTGGGCGCGATGGAGACCGGCTATCAGCGGGGCAAGATTCAGGAAGAATCCCTCTATTACGAAACCCGAAAACACGATGGCAGTTATCCCATCATTGGTGTCAACACATTCCTCAATGATGAAGACGACAGCAGCCCTGACGTCGAACTGGCTCGCGGCACCGAGTCTGAAAAACAGGGTCAGCTGGAGCGGCTGAAAGCATTTCAAAGCCGGCACGATGATGCGGCCGACACAGCAATTGAAGCCGTCAAGGAAGCTGCGCTAGGCGGTCACAATGTTTTCTATCCACTGATGGAGGCCGCTCGTGTCTGCTCGCTTGGCCAGTTAACCCAGGCGTTCTTTGAGGTGGGCGGCAAGTATCGCCGCGGCATGTAGTACCATCGGCGCACTTTGGGTGGGCACTCGGCTGACAATACCGTAGCGACCCTTTGTAGACATTTTAGCGTATCCGCATCCATCCCAGCTTCCAGGAGAGTACTGTCGTGTCGTTTTCGGGTGTGCTGCGCCGTAATGTCCTGCTTCTTTCCGTCTGTCAGGCGCTGATGCTGTCCGGCAGTTCCCTTATCGTTGCGACCTCGGCATTGACCGGGTTGTCTCTGGCGAGCAACAGCCTCTGGGCAACCGTCCCGTTGTCGTGCATGTATGTCGGAACATTGCTGACGACTTTTCCTGCGTCCCTCATGATGAAGCGGATCGGTCGTCGAGCGGGATTTATGATCGGTCCCCTCGCCGGCTTGGTCGGTGCGGCTGTCGCGATCCACGCTATCACAGAAAGGAACTTCTGGCTCTTTTGCGCAGGTTCGTTTCTTATCGGCGTGCTGAATGGCGTCGGTCATTACTATCGTTTCGCCGCCGCTGATGTTAGCGGCAGCGCATATCGTAGCCGGGCCATTTCCTGGGTGCTCGCTGGAGGCGTCGTCGCGGCTTTTGTGGGCCCGAATCTGGCCGCGTTCAATCGTGACCTGATCGCCGAGTTTCCCTTTGCAGGCAGTTACGCCAGTCTGCTGATCGTATATTCACTATCCATACTGTTGGCGTCATTTCTGCGGATATCACCGCCCACAGAAGTCGAGCGCCACGGCATTCAGCGATCCCTTAAGGCAATCATCTGTCAGCCGGTGTTCTTTGTTCCTGTTGCGGGAGCATTGATTGCGTACGGCGTCATGAATCTTGTGATGACATCTACGCCGCTGGCCATGGCGGGTTGCGGCCACTCATTTTCGGACACCGCTTTTGTGATCGAGTGGCATGTGCTGGCCATGTTCCTGCCTTCATTTTTTACCGGCAGCCTGATAACGCGTTTTGGTGTGTTGAGAATCATGGGCATCGGCGTCCTGATGCTCTTCGCCAGTGTGGCCGCGAGCCTGAATGGTGACACCGTGGCGCACTTCGTTGCTGCGCTGGTGCTGTTGGGATTGGGATGGAACTTTCTCTTTATTGGCGGCACGACACTCGTGACCGAGAGTTACACGCCCTCGGAAAAGGCCAAGACCCAGGGATTGAACGATCTTATGATTTTCGGGACGGTCGCTCTGACAGCCGGAATCTCTGGAGTGGTACATGAGATTGCGGGTTGGCAAATGCTTAACCTGCTGGTGTTGCCGTTTTTAGCGCTGGTGTTATTGCTGATTATCTGGTTCAGTCGCGTACGGCAGTCTGAGGGCGCCATCTGAGTCTGTTCTCACTGGGGGCTTTTCGAGATGAGTCCCTTGAGGCGGGCCACGGCCGCGGGCCGCGCCAGCACGATGACATTACCGATCAGGACCAGGCCGACACCAACCAGTGTCCGGCCCTGCCACGCATAGCTTTCGAACCAGGTTGATAGGGCGAGCGCCACGATCGGGAACAGCACCGTCGCATAAGCGGCATTCTCTGGCCCAATTCGCCCAACGAGTGTTAAATAGCAACCGAAACCGACAGCCGACGCAAATAAAGCTAAAAAGAGCAGCGAGCCGATAAAACTGATGCTGGTATCGATCACAAATGGTGCACCAGATAGGAAACTGAAGGCAAAAAGAAAAAGGGCGCCATAAGCCATGCCAATGGCATTGGCCGACGCAACTGAAATACCGTGCTTTTGGTTCCGGGCAGAGACGATGTTGCCGATCGACGCAAGATAGGTCGCGACGAGGCTCATACCGATGGCTCCCACCGCCTGGACTCGGGATGTGGCGAGTTCCGGCCAGAAGGCCAACCCCATGCCTGTCAGTCCGAAGATGACCGCGACGACGGTTTTTTTCTGAATCCTGTGGTTTAGAAAAAGGGCGCTGTTAAAAATGTTCATGACGGTCATCATCGAGAAAATGACAGCCAGCAGGCCCGTAGCGAGATCAAACGCCGCGTAATAGAACAGCAAGTAGTTTAGTGAGAACAGGCTGAATCCCAGCAACGCGAGGTAGGGATGGTGGCGAGATGCGATGCGCAGTGATATGCCGCGCGCAAGACACCAGACAACGAGCAGAGTGGAAGCCAGGACGAACCGGTAGACGATCGCAATCTCCGGGGGAACCACACCGATCTGAAAGTGGATCGCAAGCCAGCTCGAGCCCCAGATCAGGACGGTGAGGCTATACAGTACAGAGGTGCTCACGAGGCAGACTTATCAGGATCTTCATAGACCCCGGAATCATTCACCGAGTCGACTCATCACAAAGCCGGCTGGACGCTATGCGCCGTTCTGGAGTTGGGTCACCGCCTGGGCAAGTGTTTCAGTGTTGATGATGCCGATGTATCCTGGCGGGTTGTCATCGCGCCTGAAGGTTTTCTTGACGATCCCAGCCAGGTTCGGTTTTTTCTCGGCCGGGGTCTCTCCTTTGCCAATGCCGCCACCGAATTCGATCATTGTCCGGCACCCCTGTTCGGCAGCATATCTGAGATTGTCATGCCAAAGGACCGGATTAAACAGTTGAGAGAAAAGTGCTGCCCGGATGCTATCAGGATTCGCATCATGAAAACGGCCGGTCGTGTTAGATAGGACTGAGACAGATGGGGGCTGCAGCGCGGTGTTTTCCAATGCGGTTCGAAACTCAAGAGCGGCGCCAATCATGTAGAAAGTATGAAACGCACCTTCGGTTTTCAGCCTTGCCGACCTTTTCCCCGGGAACTGATTGGAGAAAGTCTCGACTAGGAGGTTGAGGTCTGTTGCTTTACCGCCAACGACCGTCTGATCGGGAAGATTGCAGGCCGCCACGGCACAGTAGTGTTGCTCCGCGAGAGCCTTGGCTTCCTCCAAGGCAAGCGGAAGCGCTTCCATCTCACCTTCGCCCAGTTCTCCCATGAGACGCCCACGTTCGCTAACCAGGCGCAGTGCGTCAGTGAAGCTCAGCGCACCGGCGGCCACCAAGGCAGAATACTCTCCAAGACTATGACCCGCAGCAGCCTTGGACGTGACGGGTTGACCTATTTGCTCCTCGAAAATACGCAGACAAGCAATCGCATGGGTAAGCAGTGCCGGCTGCGTGTATCGAGTGAGGTGAATCTCATGATTGGGATCTTCAAAGGAAAGACGGGCAAGATCGTAGCCAAGTGTATCGCTGGCTTCCTCGTAGAGTTGTCTTACGGTTTCAAAGGAGTCGAAAAGATCGCACCCCATCCCGGGGTACTGCGATCCCTGGCCGGGAAAAACAAGCAGTGCAGATTCAATAGGATCAGTCATGGAGGGTCCGTCAGAAATTTGCTGAGAGGTTTTGTTTGCACGGGATTTTAATCCTTAGGGCAAACCCCTTTGGCGCAATGGAATCAATGCTGTGCTTTGGTATCAGAATTCATGTCGGAAATATTTGAAAAATGCACTCAGCAGAGCCAAATACAATGCCCGGAAAGACAGATGATTTTTTGACGGTGTTCAGATAACAATGCTGCGTCGCAATAAATAAAATTCCCCGCAGAATAAATGGCTCTTATAAGGTCAAAAAAAGGGTGTATAACTCTTGCAAAAGAACGATGAAATATATCTCATTAGACTGTTTCTATTGAAAAATAGCGAATTATAAAAAAAGCCCGCCGAAATGATGGGCGGGCTGAATATTTGGAGGAGGATACGAATAGAAATTGTGCGTTGCACAAATCCTAAGAGAATAATAGCGACAGACTTGGGTAAAGTCAACTTCTGCGCCGGGTTCCGTGAACAGTGCAGGCTCGTTCATTTTGGAAAGCGCAAGGACTCTGGTGAACCATGCTGATTTCGGGAGAGGAATTGAAGTGAGTCTGCTCATTGCACGACATGGCCAAACTGACTGGAATCTTGAGCAACGTTGGCAGTCCGTTAGCGATATTCCGCTCAATGCGGAAGGCCAGAATCAAGCCGCTCGGCTGGCGACTTTGCTGGAGGCGCGGGGTTGTGTGCCACACCGCCTGATTTCATCACCACTCTTAAGAGCTCAGAAGACCGCCCACATTTTGGGTGCGGCGATGGGCTGTGAGGTAGAGACGGATCCAACGTTGATTGAACTTGACCTCGGTCAGTTTGAAGGCCGGCTTGAATCAGAACTGCGGGCTGAGGATCCTGCCGGGTATGATGCCTGGCGCGAGTCCTGCTATCTTTTGGCCGCACCGGGGGGTGAGACGATTCACGACGTTGCATCAAGGATCGCTGGCCTGATTGCTGACCTGGACGATCAGAAGGGCGATATCCTGATCGTGGGCCATCAGGGAGTAAATATGGCGATTAAGGCTAGGCTCAGTGACTGCTTCAGTCAAGAATGTCTGACCTCATTCCGACAGAGCAACGATGAAATTGAAGTCTGGCAACTGGATCCTGCCAAACAGATCGGACACATTAAAGCAGGCAATGATTGATCTTTCTTCTCTCGACCTCAATGAGGCGTGCCGATACCTGTCGGCATGCGACAAAGGACTTGCCAGGATTATTTCCGATGTCGGCCCATGCGGGCTAAAAGTCCGAAGCAACCGGTCGGTTTTCGAGTATCTGTGCCGGTCTATTGTGTATCAGCAGTTAAGCGGCAAGGCCGCGGGAACAATTCATGGCCGTCTGCTGGATCTTTTCGAACGACGGCGCGTGAACGCTGAAACACTGCTTTGCCTGTCTCAGACGCAGTTACGGTCAGCAGGTCTTTCGCATCCAAAATCGCTCGCGCTCTACGATCTTGCACATCGCCAGCAAGAGGGATTGGTGCCTGCGCGCCGGCAGTTGAATCGCATGACGGATGAGGAGATTGTCCGTATCTTGAGCCAGGTTCGAGGCATCGGGGAATGGACCGTGCAGATGCTTCTCATTTTCTATCTTGGCCGGCCGGACGTATTGCCCACCCGGGATTTGGGTGTGCAGAAGGGGTACCAGAAGATGCGTCGGCTACGCGAATTGCCTGCGCCTACGCGCCTCGCCCGGGCAGGCCTGCGGTGGCGTCCTTATCGATCAGTCGCCACCTGGTATCTCTGGCGTTGCCTGGACATCGAACTGCCGACGGCCTAGTTTGCTACGACCGAATCGCCCGTGAGCCACTGAAAGCGCTTCATGAGTGTGTCCTGGCTTTCCTGGCGCTCAGGATCGACCAGAATGCATTCGACCGGGCAGACTTCTACGCATTGGGACGTCTCAAAGTGGCCCACGCATTCCGTGCAGCGGGCCGGATCAATAACGTAGAACTCCTCTCCTTGAGAGATCGCTTCGTTCGGGCATTCGGGCTCGCAGACATCACAATTGATGCATTCGTCGGTAATTAGCAGGGCCATGGGGATTTAGCGGGTAGCCGTCTGCGAAGCATCAGTCGCGCAAGCGCTGGATGAGCCTGTCATTGACTTCGGGGTGCAGAAACTGCGACACATCGCCGCCATGAGTAGCGATTTCCTTAACCATAGAAGCCGACAGGAAAGTGAAATGCTCGGAAGGTGTTAAGAACATCGTCTCAATTTTTGGGTCCAGACGCCGATTCATGGCGGCCAACTGAAACTCATACTCAAAGTCCGACACAGCCCTCAAACCCCTCAGGACCACCTGGGCATTTTGTTCTCGAACACTCTCTATCAGCAATCCATCGAAACCGATGACGCTGATATTGCCGATGTCCTTCAGCGAAAGTGCCGCCATATCGAGCCGTCCTTCCAGACTAAACAGAGGTTGTTTAGTGGGACTTGCCGCGATGGCAACGACCACTTCATCGAAGAGCTGGCTGGCGCGCTCGGCAAGATCAATATGCCCCCGGGTGATCGGGTCAAAGGTGCCCGGATAAATCGCTTTCGTGCTCATAGGGGATTCGGCTTCCTGACTGCTCTAGTCGGATTGAGATACTACCAATCACTGCGTGGGTGATCCATAATAAACGTCGAGAACCTGCTAGTTAACATGGAGAAAGCCAATGGACGTGGTCAGTTTCACGCGGATGGCAGACGGTACCAAAGAGGACTATGAGTTTCTGCATGAACAGGAACAATTATTCATGGAGGATCTGCCCGCCAGACTGATGGATGGGCTTAAGGAGTTGAGTGCGGGCTTTTCAGGTTACGCGGTAA
>MDTD01000452.1_pt1 | contig 10420 bp, 4 predicted proteins | sample 811221 | NCBI WGS metagenome assembly MDTD01 (sample SAMN05326646, study PRJNA326480) | marine metagenome | isolation source: seawater | place: Pacific Ocean: South West | collected 2011
TAATGCTCCAGATAATGTTTACTATGTTTGCCAATACCACTCAGGTATGGCTGGTACTATTGAGATAAGCGATTTAGGACCTCAAGGTACACAAGGCACACAAGGTACTCAAGGAACACAGGGTCAGCAAGGTCCTCAAGGTCATCAAGGCACACAAGGAACTCAGGGTAGACAAGGTATTCAAGGTGTTCAAGGAGAACAAGGTGTTCAGGGCACACAAGGTCGCCAAGGAATACAAGGTGTTCAAGGTCAACAAGGTCGCCAAGGTATCCAAGGTATTCAAGGAACACAAGGTCGTCAAGGAACTCAAGGTACATTAGGTGTTCAAGGTTCACAAGGAACTCAAGGTAGACAGGGTATTCAAGGACAGCAAGGAATACAAGGTCGCCAAGGAACACAAGGTCGCCAAGGAACTACTGGACAACAAGGTATTCAGGGTAGACAAGGAACAACTGGATCTCAGGGTGCACAAGGTCGCCAAGGTAGACAGGGTATTCAGGGTAACTTTGGTACTCAAGGTACTACTGGTAACTTTGGTGGAGCAACTTTCGATTATACATTTGCTTCTAATACATCAAACACTGATCCTGGCGGAGGAACTCTAAAGTTCAATAATAGTAATCTATCATCTGCTACTCAGATGTACATAGATGATACTGATGATGGTGGTACAGATATACAAACATTCTTAAGAACAATTGATGATTCTACATCAACTGTAAAAGGACATGTAAGAATATCTAATAAGTCTAACGCAGAAGATTTTGCACTATTCACAATCAGTGGAACTAACAGCGAGCAGAGTGGTTACTTTATAGTAAGTGTATCTTATGTTTCAGGTTCTACTTCATTCAGTAATGGCGAAGACATCATTGTTACTTTTGCAAGAACTGGTACAAAAGGAGATACAGGTGCTCAAGGTACACAAGGTCGCCAAGGAACAACTGGATCTCAGGGTACACAAGGTCGCCAAGGTAGACAAGGAACACTTGGTTCTCAGGGTACTGCAGGAAGCAACGGAGACCAAGGTATTCAAGGAAGACAAGGTACTCAAGGAAGACAAGGTACTCAAGGTATTCAAGGACAGCAAGGTAGACAGGGTACTCAAGGTACAAAAGGAAACACTGGTAATCAAGGTACTCAAGGTCGCCAAGGAACAACTGGTAGCACAGGTTCTCAAGGTACTCAAGGTCGCCAAGGTAGACAGGGTACTCAGGGTAGACAAGGACAACAGGGTATTAAAGGAGAGCAAGGTGTTCAGGGTCGCCAAGGTAGACAAGGTACACTTGGTAATCAAGGTACTCAGGGTAGACAAGGTACTCAAGGTCGCCAAGGTAGACAAGGAACAACTGGATCTCAGGGTACACAAGGTCCTGGCGGTCCTTCCACCACTATCAATGCTGCTTCAAGCACAGGAACTACCTTACATCCAGTTTTAGTTGATGCTTTAGGAAGTAATCATACTGCGGTAAGTAATACTAATTTCAACTTTAACGCATCAACTGGTCGAATAACTGCTAACTCCTTCCAAGGAGATGGTTCAGGTATTACAGGTGTTTCCGCTGCAAATTCTTACTATTATTTCGGCATAAATAAGAACAAGAATGATGTTGCCAACTATGGTAAACTATCATTTACTGAGGTTAATGGATCAACATCAGTCGATTACAGCGAGAAGAATGATTTCATTCGCGAGGATCAACCAATTCTTCAGGACTTCATTGCTCCAGGCGGAATTACTGCTTCAATATCAGCAACAGGACATCTGGTTTTACAATTATAAACAATGGGAATTAGTACAAGTTCATTAGGAAAAGTTAGGTATAACGTAAGAGGTGTATACAACACTGTAGACTTTTATCAAGTAGATGATATTGTCAACTATGGTGGTGCACAATATATTTGTATCCAAGCACATGGAGGTGGAAGTTACATACCTGGACAAGGATCAGGTTGGTGGGATAAATTATCAGGATTATCTAGAGAAAGAGGTAACTGGAGTTCTTCAACAGCATATCAAGTAAATGACATCGTAACTTACATACATGAGTTTGCTTATAATAGTTGTTGGAAATATTATGATACCTCAACATATATTTGTAGACAGGCACATACTAACAATAATCCCGCAACTGCTTTACCATTAGAAGAAGAAACAACTCAATCTACTTACTGGTATCGCTTATCAAGATTTTGTAATAGAAGAGTAACTGCTTTCATGGGAATGACCAACGATGGTTATAGTCCTCCTTACAAACCTTTATGGAATGCAAAATCTCAATCAGTAATCGGAACTATTAATACTCTTTACATAACTGGTAGTGGATCAGGATGGTTAACAAGTAATAGAGTCAAAGGAAAAACAGGTAGTCCTAAAACAGGAATGATTAGACTAACCGCTTCAGGTGGTGGTGGATCAGGTTTTGAGGGAGTAGCACATATTAATGCAAGTGGTAATATATTTCAATGTGAAATTATAAATCCTGGTAAAAACTATACTTCATCTCCATCAATTAATATTGATACAGGAGTTTCAGGATACACAGGAAGAGCAGGTGGAAGTAATCCTAGTTTTGGAACATATGTAACCACTAACGCAACTGCAGGAGCAACAGGAACCAATGTTTTAGTTGGTATGGGAGATAGTATTGGTCCTGCTAAAACATATGGAACTCATAATCCAATGTATGATTTCTCTTATATCAATCGTAGAGGTGGATATATTGGATATGGAAGAGACTACTATAAAATGTCTGGTATTGCAAAGAATGATAATGATAGTGCTAATACCAGTGCTCAAAACGAAGCAAACTTCTGTAACTTAGATTATATTGATGGACTTCTTCCAACTCCAGACGGAGAATACCCAAAGATAATTCAAGTAGAACACGGACAAGGTAATACATTATGGTTGTTCAATAATGGAGAAGTTCATTATTCAGGGTACAATGGACATGGACAAGCTGGAGATAACAGAACTACAGACTCAGGAGTTCATCATCCTGCAAGATGTGGATATGCAAACGTAAATAAAGGTGGCACAACAACACTAAGAGGTAAAAAAGCAATTCGTATTGCTTCAACAACTGGGGGAAATACAAGTGTATCTAATACAATGTATGCCCTAATCGAAAATACTGATGGTTCAAGAGACCTTTATGCTTGGGGTTATAATGGATACGGTCAAATAGGAGACTCTACAACCAGTAATAGATCTAATCCACAACAAATTTCATTTAACCCTGGTTCATATGGTAGAATTGTTGAGATCTGGGCAACTGGTGGACAGTATGGGGGACTATATGTTTTAACTGATAGAGGACATTTGTATGCTTGTGGTTATAATGGTTATGGACAATTAGGACAAGGAGATACAAGTAATAGAAGTAACTTAAGTTCTAGTAGAGTTGATTCTAACGCTTTTGGAACATTAACAGGAACTAACCAAAGAGTTAAGAAGTTTAGTTGTAATGGTTCTGGATCTCATGGATTCAATGCTCTTGTAAGAGGAGATGGATCGGTATATACTTGGGGTTACAATGGTTATGGTAATTTAGGACACAACCATACAAGAAGATGTCAGGTTCCAATTCAAGTTCGTACTTCAGGATATAGCAGTCCATCAAACCCAGTTACTTCAACTGGAAACCAAGGTTCTGGACAAGGAAGTGTTATTACAGATTGCGTAGATTATTGGACTTGCGGTGGAAACAGTCATGTATTCTCCTATATGAGTAGAGGATCATCAAATATTAATAATACATTATATGCTTGTGGTTATAATGGATATTATAATTTAAGTAATAGTAGTAATAATACAAGTAACCAAAATACTTTCCAGACTGTTCGTTTTAGAAATAATCAAACTTTAACAAATGCAATGATGGTTGAAACCAATCAGGGACATAACAGTTCTTACATTAGTATGGCGGTGTATAGATATAATAGTACTTTTGCTGCAAGAAAGTATAATAATGATGGTGAATGGTATCACAATGCTTACAATATGGGAGAGGTGCACTCTGACTCTTATAGGGCAACTAGAAGAGAATTAGATCCAGATTATATTAATAATAATTATAGATTGAAACCAGGTGTTCATGAACCATATGCTAACTACGGAAACTGGCATATGATGACAGTGGGACAAAGTTCTAGTAAACAGACCATGTGGGCTGATCTAAGAACAGGACAGGTTTTCCACGCTCAAAACCCATCAATTGGTAACTCTGGTTCTGCCTCCAGTTTTGGAACTGGTACTTCCAATGGCGGTATGAGAAGACTCCGTAACTCTCATTATTAAATAAAGGAGAACAAGTAGAAAAATGCCCAACATAACATTAGGAAAAGTTAAATTTATACATCGAGGTGCTTATAATGCTTCGACTGTTTATAGTAAGGGGGACATTGTAGATTTTGATAATAGGATGTATATTTTTAATAATGATACACCTAAAAATCACGCTCCAATATTTCTTAATACCATAAATGGAACTGTACCAAGTTTAGGAATACAGACTAACAAAATCCGTATGGATTTTAGTGGGTTTAATCCACAAACTCAGAAGTGGGGATTAGTAACTTCGCACCAAAGATATAGTGGTGCTGATGGCACTATGCCAGGTGTTTATTCTGAGAGTGGAGAGGAATGGGCACCACCTACTGGTCTTATGGTTTATAGTGAACACTTTGATCCTTATGTAGGTATTACATCGGTTAACGTAGTAGATTCAAATACAGCAGATCTATTTTTAAATCAAGTTGGTATTAATACATCAACTATTTCTAATGCATCGTTTACATTAGGACCACGTAGAATGTGTGGAATGTATGAGTTCTCTGTTAACTACTTAGATTGGGATATATTATCTGAAGGTTATAATCCTGTAGGAGAATGGAGTGATGATGCTGTTTATCTTCCAGGCGATATAGTACAAAGAAATAATTCATCATATATTTGTGGTGTAGGACACTCAGACGTAGATCCAGTATTTGATTATCCTGGTTGTTGGAGAATGTTCTCACAGGGAGATGATCTTCAACCACACCAGAGAGTGATGGGATTCACTAACAAACAACCATGGAAATGGAAAGGACATCCTTGGATAGATCTTCCTCAGTGGGGATCAAATAATAGATGGAATGGTAATATTCCTTGGAATACAAGTTTAGGTATAGGTTCTACCTCTCCACACGCATGGAGATGGAATGCAGGTAATAACGAAGGTCACATGTCCTATCGTAAATCAAATCAGTTCCTTGTTGGTACTGGACAGTTAGTTGCAGAGGGTGGAACACCAAACGAATACTATACTCAAGGTTATAGTACAACTCATACTATGGTAAGAGAAGCAGACATTTCAAATGCTATGAATGCTAAGAATGGTATGCAACCTGATATAGGAAACTTACCGAGACATAGAACTGATCATGATCCAACCATCATACAAGCATATCATAGTTGGAATTCTATGAGGGCAAACCTTCATAGTAATGGAACCTTGACTATGTCTGGACAATATGGTAGAGGTTATCTAGGTGGAGGTGGTGGAAATGACCTTGGTACTGATCAAGGTATTAATGTTCACAAAGCTTACTTTAAGGGAAGAAGTATTGTAAAGGTTGTATCTGGTGGTCATCAAGCAAGAGATAGTGATACTCATATTGTTGCTTTAGATGAGTATGGAGAAGTTCATACTTGGGGTAGAAACGATACTGGTCAGTGTGGAATTTCTTCTGATAGGAGTCGTGGTGCTGCAAATGATGGTTCTCCAGATATTCATTACTTCTCTAGTGGAAGTATGGGTGTAAACAATCGAGTTTATTTGGTTCATTCGATGAACAAGGATCTTTTCTTTGGAGGAAGAAAGATTGTTGACATCTGGGCAGGTCATAGATGGTCTATGGTAATGGATGAAGAAGGAGAACTATGGTCTTGGGGTTATAATACTAGAGGTAATCTTGGTTATCCTACAAATAGTGGATTTGGAGATTCTGATAGATCATATCAACCTCAGAAAATTAACATTAACTGGAATAGTTACGGAGGAATTCAAAAAATTGTTGTTGCTGCTTCAGAGGCAAACGTTGATAGTACCTATATTTTAGATGGACAAGGACAAATCTGGAGTCAAGGATATAATGGATATGGACAGTTAGCAACTGGTTCTACAGGATCAGGTAATAACAGTAGTTCTTTAGGAAGAAGAACAAGTATGACTGGTGCAGGAAATATTGTTAATTTCTGGGCTGATGCTTGCAACAGTTATGGACACTTATGGTGGAGAACATCTAATGGACAAAACTATGGTGTTGGTTATGATGGACACTACAATATAACTGGAGATAGCAGTTCTCCTGGTACTAACAGTGGACTTAGTAACATAACTTATATGCCATCTAATAGCAGTAACCAGAGTTTAATAAATTGTGTTGCTATGTGTGCTTCTGGAAGATCAGGTGGTACTACTCAATACTTCCTTACTGATAAAGGACACGTTTATGCAACTGGTTGGAATGGATATGGAGAGAGTGGTTGTGGACATAGCAGTAATGTTACAAATAATCAAATTAGATATCAACAGAATGGTCAAAGACAGTACGCATTAGGAAGACAATTACATTGCTCTTTCTATTCTGCAGGTGGATCTAACGCTGCTGATAATACATCAACCTCTAGCACAGTTAGTAAAGGTCCAGGTAACGTTGCTTTCTCATCAGGTGGTGCAACTTGTATTGACATCTGGGCAACTGGAGATTATGATGGTAGTTCAAGTCACACTCCTTGGTCAATGACTTTATTTGATAACGGAGAGTTAACAGGTAGAGGTCGTAACTATGACTGGGGTGCTGCGTATAATATGGGTCATATCTGGGGTTCAATCCATCATCATGGAGCAGGTTAATTAAATGTCTATTTCAACAACATATCAAATCATATCTAAAAATGAAACTTATTCATTAAGTTGGCCAACTCATTTAGTTTTTGATGAAACTGTGGCTAATGAGGAACCAATCGTCGGAATTTTAACTCATACGAGTGAAATTGAATTGTATGATGAAGAGGGAAATAATACAGGTGTTACAACTGTAACCGATGAAGATGATGTAAGATGTTTACCAGAGAACTTTGAACCAGAATCAGCTGAAGTTTTTCTTTATTCAAGTCATTTAAGTTTAACTACTGGTGTTAACACCACGACAGAATATTGGGCAATACATCCTGATTATACATATGATAAGATAGCAACTGCATTCTATGTTCCTGATGAAAATTCAGTTGATAGATATGATGGAGACTTAGAGCAGTTAGCAGCTATGTCTGAAGAACAATGGTGCAATCTTCAGTTTGAAAATGATACCTCTTTACAAACAAAAATTGGTACGAATTATACATTTATGATTTTAGAACAGAATGAAACTTTAAGAGGTAAATATTTGAGCACCTCTACATCTCCAAATAATGTATTCTTAGTTGAGCAATTAGGTTTAAAACCATTAACTACAGAAGAACATAATATATTAGTTGCACTACACGATGGAGGTGGAGATGAAATACCAGGAGTTGGAATCTCAACTGAACCCATCGACGATCCTGACAATCATAGTATTCCTACAACACCGTAGCAAACCCTAAAATGGATAAACTTAGACATTTAGCAAAAGACATGACCCTCGATTATTGTGGGGAATGGAATAAAAGTAAAATCTACGATAAAAACGATGTAGTTAGAATGGGTGGTTCTACATACATTTGTACAACTGATAAGTATAGAGAAGATAATAGATTTGGTTGGAATTATAAACCAGAGCATGATAAAGAGGGATGGGAACAATATACTAGTGGTTACATCTGGACTGGTCAGTGGATGGATAAAGGAGAATATTATCCAGGCGATATTATTAACTACAATGGAGAACAATATGCTTGTGTAAAACACGGTAGATTTATTCATCCAGTTTATGAAGGAACTACTCGTGGATCTAGTTTCTGGGAAAAAATTTCTTCACAATCAAATATACAGAGAGGAGATAGAACCATTGGATTCTGGAATAGAAATCCTTTTGGGTGGAGACAAACTGTTGCAGGTAGAGATGATTTTACTAACCATGGTTTCACTATGGGTGATGTTGATGAACCAGGTATGGATCAAAATGGTATATCCATAATCAACGGAGAATATGAATGTACTCACGTAGGATATCATGACAACTATGGTTGGGGTGGTGCAGAATGGGGATATGGTGGACAGCAAATGCAAGCTGCTAGTTCAGTGTTTAATTTCTGGGATGAATATGATGGTAATGCTCCTAGAGGTTCAGCATATACAAATAGTACATCTGCAGCACCATGGCAAAGACCTAGAATAATTCAAGCTGTTGGTGACACTTATCATCACTATATGTTCTTGTTTGATACTGGAGAAGTTTTCTGTGCAGGATGGCAAGGTAATGGAGAGAAAGGAGATGGTGGTACAAGTAACAGATATTACACAAAGAGGGTAGGTAGAACTAATAATCCTGGTGGTGGTTTTAACTATAACCAACAAATTCAACAATATCAGAGTAGTAAGTCCCAGAGGGGACAAGGATTGATGATTGACATTCAGGCAATCAAAATTGGTACAACAAATGAAGGAGATTATGCTAATAACTCTAGTACTTCTATGGGTGCCTTAGATATTAATGGACAGTTATGGACTTGGGGATATAATGGACATACTGGTTTAGGTAGAAACTTTAGATATAATAACAACTGGTATAATAGTTACGTTCCTGCAAAAATTCCTCAACAGGTATTTGATAATCGTAAACTTAAAGACTTCTGGATGGGTGGTGGTAACTATCAACACGGACATGCTTTGGATGAAGATGGAAATCTATGGGCTTGGGGATATAATGCTTATGGTGCTCTTGGTCTTGGAGATGATCAATACCAAGGTTATCCTAGAAAAGTCCCTTATGACTTTAATAAACATGGTGGAGTTAAAAAGTTAATTAAAGCAGGATATAATAGTTATAACGTAACTTATGTTCTAACACATGATGGTGTTATGCATATATGTGGTTACATTCCGTGGGTTGGAGAAAACTTCTATCGTTCTGGTGCAAATAATGGTAATGATTATTGGTCTGGTGGTAAAACTTTCTCTCCAATGCAACAAGTTTTCTGGGGTGCAGGAAAAACTCTTGAATTAAGTGGAGCTGGAATGAGGGGATTATGGAGTATGTCGGAATTATATAATGATGTTGAAGATTTCTGGGTAAATGCTGACCAAGGTAATAATAGTTGTGTTCTAAAACAAAAATCAACTGGAATGTTATATGGTGTAGGTAATCAACAGAACTATACTTTTGGTACATATGATGCCTTTGTTGCCTCAAACCCTGATTTTGGCGATAATCATATGGCAAATTCTGAATTACAATATCCAGTTCCTATGAATGTTACTGATACTTCTGGAGAGGTTATAGATATGAAGAGATCTGGTAGCGGTAATACAGACTATAGACTTCGTGCATTCTTACTTAACACAGGTAGAATAACAACAGTTGGTAGTGGAGACTTTGAAGGTAGAGGTAGAGGTTCTCGTAACTCTTGGCCAATTCATTCAGATTCCATAGGTAAGTTCCCTTGGGAATTGGATGGTACAAGTAACTATAATGGTTTAGAAATGAGATGTCATCAAAAAATGGCATGTATAAAGAGTAGTATTGTAAATGATGGATTCTCAATGATAGGACAAAACGATAAACTTTATCACGTTGGAGAAGGTAGTGGACTTGATGACACCAGAAGTGGAACACACGGAACATTCCCAACAAGAGTAGGTGGTGCTTAAATTATAAAGGGGATTGTAATTTAATCAAACCTTTGCTATAATGATATATAATTCTATATTGCTAATTGAAGTGTATGCACTTTGCGAAGATTGCGTTAGATAATGGTGGTAGTATTCATCCTTTAATTATTCCTGCATCCATTACAAACGGAACGGGTTTGATGAATCCATCTGTTTATAATGATAATGGAAAGATTATTGTAAATTTAAGACACGTTAATTATACTTTTTATCATTCAGAGAAAAAGACTTTCCAACATCAGTGGGGTCCTTTAACATATGTGCATCCAGAAAATGATATGCACTTGAGGACTACAAACTATTATTTGGAGATGGATGATAATCTTGATATATCAAGATATAATGTAATAGATACAACAAAATTAGATAAAGAACCTCTATGGGATTTTGTAGGTCTTGAGGATTCTAGGATATTTCGTTGGGAAGGAGATTTATATATTTCGGGAGTAAGAAGAGATACAACAGAGAATGGACAGGGCAGAATGGAACTTTCTAAAATAGAAGTTACTGAAGATGCTGTAAAAGAAGTTTCAAGAGTTCGTATTGATCCTCCAAAA
>MDTD01007792.1_pt1 | contig 10420 bp, 9 predicted proteins | sample 811221 | NCBI WGS metagenome assembly MDTD01 (sample SAMN05326646, study PRJNA326480) | marine metagenome | isolation source: seawater | place: Pacific Ocean: South West | collected 2011
ACAACAGAGTGCTAATTCTCCGAGATTGATATATGAGAGCTTTGGTAACAATAAAAGCTTAAAAAAATTGTATAGAAATGCGATGAAAAACCCTAAATTAAAAAAAGAATACAGTGGGGTTAAAAAGGAACTAGGAAGTGGTATTGATGCTCAAGACATCGGTAAAAAATCATGTCGCGTTTCAGCTACAAAAGTATTAATAAAAAAACGAATAGGGCGGTATTTGGTTGATGATTCAAAAAAGGAGATAGAAGTTTTAGCCGTTGCTGTTAGAGGAGACGATAACGAGATGGAAAAATTTGAAAAATTACTCAATAAATTGTATAATTTGAATATTAGAGGATATTAAACTTTATGACAATTAGAATTAAAAAAATCTCTTACTTGCTACCACCAAGAGACATTTTCAACGATGCATTGGACGTTTTTGTAACCTTAGACGACGATTACTGCTCAGAGAATTTTCGTTATTTTGTAGAAATAACAACACCTACGTTTTTATCTACTCTTATGGAAAAAGAAAAAACTACTTTCTTATCACCAGACTATCCATGTCTTATTGTTTCAAGATTAACAGATGATGTTATCAGAGCTGCTATCGAATCCTTCATAAATTCAGATGATGGAGTATTTGATGAATTATACTGGCTAAAATTGTATCATGTAATGCCTCAGTTAACTATAGAAGAAATAGATGACATTTTAAATCGAAAAAAACAGGAAGAGATTGAATTACAGATTGAAATAGACGCAGAGTTCGAGTCCGAATCAGATACAAACAATTAAATAAAAAAATACTTTCTATCTAATTCTTCTAAAATTTATTGAAGCGAGATATCCTTTAAATACGAGCTCTTTTAGTGAATTTTTTTTAAAAATGTCTGAAACATTTTACGGATATTTGAGAGCAGATTTTTTTTAATCCTATCCAGCATTTTTTATCAATTTAAATTTGTAATTGCTTTTCACAGACATTTATTTGGACTAAATTATGGATCTTAGAACTCGAAAAATTGTTATCTCCTTTAATCTTTAATCAATAAACATACTTATTTAGAGACTGTTGACTAATCAGTATGTTTATTTTTGACCTAATTTAATGAGATTATTAGTTATTCAATTTAATATATTATATTTAAAAAAATTATAATATAATTTTAATGAATCTAGTTAATTGGTATATACTGACTTCATCAAACGAATAAATTGGAACATTTTTTACGTTTGCAAATTGGTGCAAATTTCTATTTTGTTGTAAATGTTTCGTTAAACCAATTATAACACTTGCTTTTCCTAAATCATTTGTTAAAGTAAATGATACATTCGCTTTTAAAAAAACTTCTTTTAGAAGATTTTTAGAAATAGAGTAGGAATATAAAACTAAGTTTTTTTGACTCAAATATGCCAATTTAGGGGTTTTCAAATAATTAAATTGTGTCCAACATTTCGTAACAGTCAATTGAACATTATCATCTATCAATGATTGATTTTTCAGCAATAAATTTTGAGAAGGTAGATAGTCTTGACATTGAATTTGTATTTTCTCATCTAATTGAAATGTTCGAGTTTGAGAAATAAGATTATCTTTTAGTAAAAATAAATCCGCTGATCTAGCAACATTTTCATGAATTGTCCAAATAGTAGGCTGATTAATTTCAATAATAATTTCAAAAGCTGGATATGATTTACGTTCTAATATACTTTTTTGCGTACCCCGACGCTTGGCTTCATCATCACTTAAAGTTACATATTGAATACCTCCAATTAAGTCAGATAATGGAGGATTTTTAATTAAATTTTCCAAACAATTCCCGTGAGTTGTTCCAATTAACTGAACGCCTTTTTCAGCAATGGTTCGTGCTGCTAAAACTTCTAATTCTGTCCCAATCTCATCAATAATAATCACTTGCGGTGTATGATTTTCAACAGCTTCGATCATAACTTGATGTTGTAATTCGGTTTTTGGAACTTGCATTCGTCTTGCACGTCCAATTCCTGAATGAGTAATATCACTATCACCCCCAATTTCATTTGACGTGTCAATAATAATCACTCTTTTTTCCATTTCATTCGCTAAAACTCTTCCAATTTCACGAATAATTGTTGTTTTTCCAACTCCTGGTTTTCCTAAAATCAATATAGATTTGTCGGATTCCAATAAGTCCCGAATAACAGAAACCGTTCCAAATATTGAACGACCAATTCTACAAGTTAATCCATTTATTAAAAATTGTCGATTTCTAATACAACTAATTCGATGGAGTGTTCGCTCAATACCAGCTCGATTTTCATTACTAAATTTAGTAAGATGTTTTGTGATAAAATCGATATCTTGCCAAGAGATAATTTTTTGTGATAAATATTCTGGACCATAAGTAAATCGAGCTTCAGGACGACGTCCTAAATCTAAAATGATCTCAATCATTTGGTCTTGGTGACGATGTTTTAAAAGCGCTTGTTGAAGAAAAAAAGGTAAATTTTCAATTAATTTTTCAAAATCATTATTTAATTCCATGAACAAAAGAATATTAATAAATCTATAGTTTAAATTTTTATTAGAAATCGAGAGCAATTTAAATTAATCTTAATTAACATTACTTAATATCGATTGGAATGTTACTCTATCCAAGATAGCAATCTGAGATAACATTTTACGGTTTAAATCAATATTCGACTTTTTAAATTTATTCATCGTTTGACTATACGTACTTCCGTTTTCTCTTGAAGCTGCATTGATTCTTCGAATCCAAATTTTTCGAAAAATTCTTTTCTTTTGTTTACGGCCTATATATGAATATCGTAAAGCTTTCATGACTTGTTGATTTGCAACTCTGAACAAAACAGAATGTGCTCCTCTATAGCCACTTGCAAGTGCAAGAATTTTTTTTCGACGTTTACGAGCTACATTTCCACGCTTGACTCTTACCATTTTTGTGTTTTATTGTTAATAATTTAATAAGGTAACATTAATTTAATCGGTTTTTTATCATTCTTGTTGACGCAACAAACTTGTGATAATTTTCGTTTTTGCTTATTAGATTTTTTCATTAATAAATGACCTTTATAAGCATGACGACGTAAAAAATTATTTGTTCCAGTAATTTTATAGCGCTTTGCGGCAGCTTTTCGTGTTTTTAGTTTTGGCATAACATTTTATTTATATTTGGTAAAATACAATCTTTTACAATAAACTTTTTAATTTCAAAATAGAGGAATATAAAATTTAGTCAATACTTTTGAATTAACTAGTATTGACTAAAATTTCTCTAATATAGTTTATTGGTTCTCAGATCCTTAGAAACTCATCTATATGTCTTTCACATAATAAATTATTAATTGTATAATATTGGATAATTTCATCCTTGTCAATAATAAATATTTTAAGAAGTAAAAAGTAAATGTTAACAATTTGCTATGATTCCAATTTCCTGAGAAAAATTTTTAAAGGAATAAAAAGAGTTGGTTTGGATAATTAGAAAATGTTATTATATAAATAATAGGTAGGTTAATTATAAATTAATAAGGAAATAAATTTAATGAATCGTGAGACTATACAAAAAATTCTAATTGGATTATTTGGCGCAGCTTGTATATTTTTAGGTATTCAAGTTCTTGGTGTCGATGAGATAGTGGAATCTGGTCGTTCATCAGAAGCTTCACAAATAATAGCGGCTTCTAGTGGTTCTAGAATGACGTATGGACGATTTTTAGAATATCTAGAACTTGGTTGGGTAAAACAGGTTGATCTATATGATAATAATCGAAATGCTATTGTTTTAGCTTCAAGTCCAGAATTAGGAAATCGACCACAAGCAATACGGGTTGAAATACCAGTAGGTGCATCTCAGTTAATTCAAAAATTGAAAGAATATAATATCGACTTCGATGCACATCCAATTCCACAAAAGAGTCTGTTAATTACAATTGTTAGTAATCTATTTTTACCGTTAATTTTTATTGGTAGTTTAATATACTTTTTCCGGAATTCAGAGAACTTTCCACAAAACAACGGAATGTCTCCTATGAATTTAGGAAAATCAACAGCAAGATTTGATCAGCGTCCAGAAACGGGAATTTCTTTTGATGATATTGCAGGAATTGATGAAGCGAAAGCTGAATTTGAAGAGATTGTATCATTTTTACGAGAACCTGAACGTTACACTTTAGTTGGGGCGAAGATTCCAAAAGGCGTTTTATTAGTAGGCCCTCCTGGTACAGGAAAAACATTATTAGCTAAGGCAATTGCTAGCGAAGCGAACGTTCCATTCTATAATGTTGCAGGATCTGAGTTTGTTGAAATGTTTATTGGTATTGGTGCAGCAAGAATTCGTGATTTATTTAAAAAAGCTTCTGAAAATACACCATGTATTGTTTTTATCGATGAAATTGATGCAGTTGGTCGTGAACGTGGAGCTGGTATTGGTGGTGGTAATGATGAGCGTGAACAAACTCTAAATCAGTTATTAACTGAAATGGATGGATTTAAAGAAAATAAAGGGGTTATTGTCGTAGGAGCAACAAATCGAGTTGATATTCTAGATTCAGCGTTATTACGTCCTGGAAGGTTTGACCGACAAATACAAGTTGGGTTACCCGATCGATTAGGGAGACTTGGGATTTTAAAAGTTCATGCAAGAAATAAACCTCTAGATAAAGATGTATCATTAATTCAAATTGCTAACCGAACACCTGGTTTTTCTGGAGCAGATTTAGCAAACTTACTAAATGAATCAGCAATCTTAGCAACACGTTATAAGAAAGAAACTATTTCAAAAAATGAAATAAATGAAGCAGTTGATCGAATAATTGGTGGAATTGCAGGTTCAGCTATGGAAGATAGTAAAAATAAAAAATTAATTGCTTACCACGAGGTTGGTCGTGCTGTTATTGGCTCATTACTACTGAATCATGATGCAGTTGAAAAAGTAACCTTAATTCCTCGTGGAAGTTCAAAAGGACTTACTTGGTTTGCGCCAAGTGAAGATCAAATGTTAATTTCACGTGCACAATTATTAGCAAGAATCACTGAAACATTAGGTGGACGAGTAGCAGAACGAGTAATTTTTGGTGAAACAGAGGTAACAACTGGATCAAGTGGCGAAATTCAACAGGTAACACGCATTGCTAGACAAATGGTTACCAGATATGGGATGTCAATTCTTGGTCCAATTGCTTTAGAAAATGAAAATAATGAGATGTTATTTAAAGGTGAAATGTCAAATCGTATCGATGATGAGGTTTGCCGAATTGTAGGTCATTGTGAAAAATTAGCTACACGAATTATCCGCGATAATCGTGTTATTATTGATTTAATTGTTGAGCGTTTATTAGAATCAGAAACTATCGATGGAAATGAATTCCGCTCATTATTAGAACAATATACAATTCCACCAACAGAATAATTTTATCAACCAATTTTAAAGTATGAATAGTCTATTATTACATATATTTTTAATTTAGGTTTAAAGAATTTTGAATAGTTTAAAAAAATCATGAGAAAATTTACTTAACAAAATAAGTAAATTCTTTTGGAAAAGCCTAAAGATAAATTTATTAGGTGAGTGTACTTTAAATATTTGTCGAACTAGTTAATTTTCTTTCTCCTTTTACGAACTAAGTAGCACTAGGAGAAAGAAAATTATGGATAAATTAACGATTTTTATTTATTACATTTATTCACATTAAACTCTTTAAATATACTAGAATATAAAGCTCTATTTTATAGCAAAATTGTCAAACTACACTATATCATTATTTTTAGTGGGTTTATATTTTAACTTATAAACTTTTCCAATTAAACTGTATGATATGTTTGCAAACATCACTTTTCCTAAAATATCTAATGTTTCTATGAGAATTTTCTAAGTTCTAAAGTCCATAATTTAACATAAACAAATGTATATAGAAAGCGATTGTGAGTTTAGATTAAAAAATCAGCAATTTCATTCGAAAGGAGTGAGATATTCATAGATATAGGATATTGAAATGTCTTCTTAGAGGTCCGTAATAATCGATTTAAGATCACTCAATAGGTTTTAGCTATGAGTGGAATATTGTAAGAAAACTACGATCTTAGAGATTATTAATATCAAAACGTATAATATTGTAGTTTTCAATGTTAATTGATTAACCCTGGTTAAGAAGGTCATCTAAAAGTTTATCTCTTGTGATAAAGCGTTCTTTTAATATTTGTAATATCTAACACAATAGAATAAAATTTTAGACAATACGCATTGTCTTCTGCATAATCTTTAATTGCCTGTTCAATAACCTCCTTAGCCATTTTTTTAACGGCTATAATTAGATCTCCTGGAAATAGGGAATCCTACACCATTAATTTTAATAAATTTACTGAAGTCCATACAACTACTAGCTAACTTCGACCATTTTCTAAGTCGATAGACACATTTATGTTATTATCAAAAATATCTTTAACATTTTTCAAATCACTTAAAAAATTAATGTTTTCAACTTTCGTAATAATTATTTTTATTAAACTTTATTTATGATTTTTCTTTAAATTCGAAATAACTTATTGTTGAGTGTCTTTATTACACTGGGCGATAATTATCGTCACTTTTATATTTAAATATTGATTGTAATTGTTAAAAAACTTTCTGACTTTTTAAAAAGTTCAAAATAAATTAAACTATCTTTTATTTGATATAAAAAATACCTTGAATTTATAATTAAATCGTCCACTGAAAAGATAAATATAAAACCAAATTATTATTAGTTTTATATTTATCTTTTTTATTGCAATCTGCAAAATAACTGAGAATATTATAGTTATTAATACTCGTTTAATTAACCTGCATATTTAATTGAACGGCAATTCCAACGTAAAATATAATTCCACTAACTGTTAAAATATCTAAAAAACGCTGTGCTGACCCAGGAGAACCTAATAAATCACTAGTATTTGCAAAACTTGAAAGACCAATTGAGTCTCTCGGAATTCTTACAAGAATAATGAAAATTAACAACGAACTTGTTAAAATGCCAAGAATGGTTAACATAAATTTAATTGTTTAAATAATGAGAAATTATTCTTCAATTTCAAAGACTTCTTTAAAGATTTTTTCCACTTTATTACCTTCCGCAATTGATTCTAACGGATCCTTACGTAAGCGGTGACGTAGACATAATACAATGATAGCTGCAATATCGTCAATTGTTACTTTGTCACGATTATCGTATGCTGCATGAGCTTGTGCTGCACGTGTTGTTACAATATCTCCTCGTAATCCATCTACATCAAGACGACTACAAACTTCTGAGATTCGAATTCGCAGATCATAATCAATTTGAACACTTGGTAATAGTTGTTGAGCTGAAACAATTCGATCACGTAACTCTTGTTGTTGTTGTTCGTATTTGTCAATCCAAACCATAGGAGTTTGGTCAAACGATGTTCGTTCTTCAACAACTTTAACACGTAACGTTGGATCTTTTACGGTTCTAATCTCAGCTTGCATACCAAAACGATCTAATAATTGTGGTCTTAATTCACCCTCTTCCGGGTTTCCCGATCCAACAAGAACAAATCGAGCAGGGTGACGAATTGAAATTCCTTCACGTTCAACAGTATTCCAACCTGAAGCAGCTGAATCTAATAGAATATCTACTAAATGATCATCTAATAAATTAACTTCATCCACATATAAAATCCCACGATTAGCTTTTGCTAGTAATCCAGGTTCAAACGCTTTAACCCCTTCTGTTAAAGCTTTTTCAATATCGATTGTCCCACAAACACGATCTTCTGTTGCTCCTAACGGTAAATCAACCATTGGAATCTTGATAAAATCTGTTTCGATATTATTACTATCACCTTGAATTTGTGATTTTACTTCACTGCTCATTAATTCTAAATTAGTCGGGTGGGAATTAAATGGATCTTCAGCAACTACTTCAATCTCGGGAAGTAGATCTGCAATCGCTCGAATTGTTGTTGATTTACCTGTTCCTCGGTCACCCATAATTAAAACGCCACCAATTTTAGGATCAATTACATTCAATTGCAATGCAAGTTTCATTTCGTCTTGACCTACAATTGCTGTAAATGGGAATACGGGAGTAACAAAATCTTTTGAATTTTCTTGTACCATAATTTTAAAACTATATTATTAAATTTAAACTTTTATATTTTAAATATCTAACGCTCATTAAGAAACGTTAAAATTTTATTATTCGTAAAGTGAAGTTCCTAAGCTAATTGCTAGAACTGATGCTAATAATGCAATACATAACGCTGTGTAAACTTGTGAATCAGAAATCATAAAAACTCCTAATGATTAAAAATAAATCAGTATAATTCTAAAAAAAACTTAGTGCTAAATTATAACAAAAACATTTCTCTTGAAATCTATATTTAATTATAAATTAAATTAATAAAAATCAATATAAGTTTAATTACCAGCTAGATTTTGTTACACCTGGTAATAAACATTGGTGTGCCATTTCACGAACAACATGACGTGATAAACCAAAATCACGAAAAACTCCTCTTGGGCGACCCGTTTTCCAACAACGATTTCGAATTCTTGTCTTTGCACTATTACGTGGTAATTGTTGAATTTTGGAATGAATTTCCAGTTTTTTAGCAAAATTATGTTCTTGCTTATAATCTTGTAGTAAAGTTGCTCGTTTCATAGAGTATTTGTTCTCCAGACGAATCCGTTTCTTCTCTCGTTCAATCATACTCTTTTTTGCCATAGAAATTTTATTTGGTTAGTGAATTATTGGAAAATTTTATAAAATTAAAGTGAACCTTAATTAAAAAAATAAATTCACGAATCATTAAGATTAAATTTGATTATTGAATTTATTTAACGGTTACCTAATAACATTACTTTTAAGTTTTTAAAAAGTCAAGAAACTATCCTGTTTTTAATTCCTTGTAGGAATAAAAATTAGTTTTATAATTGTCAATTTATTCAGAACAATTTAAGAGACAATAAATAAAAATAGTATTTAGAAATAATTTTAAAATATAAATATTAAATTGAATAATTAATAATCCCATTTACTAATTAAATTAAGTCGAAAATAAACATACTGATTAGGCAATAGTTTCTAAATCAATATGTTTATTAATTAAAGGAGATAACGATTCTTATTGTTTTTGCAGTGTAACGAGCAAGATTTGGGCACACTCTTCTAATTCTTTCTCGTCAGACAGAGCAATTTCAGGATCTAAACTAAAAAAGTCACAACAATGATAAGTACGTATGATTATATCACGTAGTTTTAGTCGGCGAGGTTCTAAAAAATTTGCCAATTCTACACTTTCAGATTTTACCATTTGATTTAGTTCTTGAACCATTGCTCGATGAATAGCCATGAAAGAGTAAGAAAAATCATCGGCTGTAATTTGACCATCTAGAAACTCTTTTGCTAAGTTAATGTACTCGTCTTTATTCGAGTAATGTAAATTTGTTTCAATTTTTGATAAACATTCTAAACGTCTAGAAAATACTTCAGGATTTTCGTATTGTAAATTTTTATTCTTTTTTCCTAACTTTAAAAGCTCAAAAAAGTATTCTTGTTCTGGTGATTTCATATTAATATTCTAGTAATTTTTATGTTGCTACGTCAATATATTAGTCACCAATCGCCGAAAAATTGGTTTCTATAAATTTTTTCAATTGGGCGCCACTCATCGATTGAGCTTTTATGATCATGTCCTTCAAATGGCCTTCTCTATGGATACCTACTACAAACCCACCCTCGGGATCCCCGTACTCACGTGTGTGAAAAATGTCAGACCTAATTTTTCTAATAGTAGTATCTTCATAAAATCTTGTATTTTTTGAATCTTCAAGAATTAATGTGAGTTTGTCTATAAATTCAGTTTTAGTCGCGTTATTTGCCTTTGTCTTAATTTGACTTTGACTATAATTAGTCGATTTCTGACTCAAATTATCAATGGGTAAGGGATTATTAATATCTAATTCATTTGCATGATTATTTACTAAATGACTCAATCGCGAATCGGTCAATATACCGGGTTGACCACTATGAGGTGTTATCTCTGCAACTATTCGGTTTTTTTGTGAGATCTTCCCCTTACCTTTGTTACGTGCATAACATGCTGTATCAAGCCAAGACTTTCTAATCCTACTTGTATCTTTGTTTTTTTTACGCGGAAATAGTGTATTCTGTTGAAATCCATCAACAAATAACGGTGATTGAATTGGTTTTCTTGATTCAATTAACAACTGTGATATTATTGGATCTGTGATAACTTGTAGAGTGACATCTGCTAATTTTTTTAAAACTTTATTAGGACTGGGAATAGAGTGATTATCTGAGACCTTATCTACAATATTTTTAGCTAGTCGATCTTCGCCACCACGAACTGTATAAGCAAACTCTTTTGGACTTGACGGTTGTATGATATTAATATTATTGTTAT
>MDTD01074969.1_pt1 | contig 10420 bp, 11 predicted proteins | sample 811221 | NCBI WGS metagenome assembly MDTD01 (sample SAMN05326646, study PRJNA326480) | marine metagenome | isolation source: seawater | place: Pacific Ocean: South West | collected 2011
ACAACGTTTAAATATTTCTCAACTAAGAAAATTGATAAGTAAAAATATTTGATAATTTGAATTATTCATGGAGTCTAAATATTTTGCTATAATTCCAAGTGAAGTTAAAGCAAGAGATTTGAAGTCTAGACTAACAATATCCTTGTATTTGCTAAAAAAAAACATAAATGTTTTTATTGGTGAAATTGGTAGTATTTATTTTAATATTAATTTGTTACCTAAAAGTGTCTTTTTAGAAAAAAGTATATCAGTAAATAAATTAGACAGCTTATTAAAATTAAAAAAAAATAATCATAAAATTGTAAATCTAGACGAGGAAGGATTTGGATCATTTGATAATCCATGGCTATTTTTAGCTTCAAGAGTCAATAATCAAAATTTAGAAAAAATAGATTACTACTTTGCTGGGAATACTAACGAGTCAAAAATTTTAAAAAAAAAATTTCCAAAATATAAAAAAAAAATTTTGTTTACTGGAAATCCTCGTATTTCTTTATGGAGATCTGAAATTAAATTTAAATTCGATGAGGAGTTTAAATACATTAAAAATTTCGTAAAAAATAAACAATTTATTCTTATCTCATCTAATTTTGGATATCCTCATTTTAAAGGCCCCAAGTTTATAATGGAATTTATAAAAAAGCAGGGAGTCTTAAAAACTAAAAAAAACAAAATTAATCAGATTAAAGAAAATAAGTTTAATAAATTTATGTCTAAAAAATTTGAGGTTTTAACAAAATTTTTAGCAAAAAATACTAAATATGAAATAATATTTAGGCCTCACCCATCAGAAAGCATTGTTGAGTGGAGAAAAAAATTTAAAAATTTTAAAAATGTGAAAGTAATTTTTAAATTTGATGCTTCTTCATGGATACTTAAATCTAGATATTTTATTCAAAACGGGTGTTTAACAGGCTTAGAGGCATTTTTGAGAAAAAAAAAAGTGATTTCGTATCAACCAAAATTTCAAATCAAAAAATATAATAACAGAATTTCAAATAAATTCTCTAATATATTTGATAAACAGACTGATATTTTAAATTACCTTAATAACAAATATATGGAAAAAAAATTATGTTTAGATAAAGAAAAATTAAAAATTTTATTCCCTAAAACTAGATTTAATTATGCTAAGAATATAGCCAATATTATTTCTAGAATAGTTCCTATAGCAGAAAATGAAATTAAGATTAATAAATTTGAAGGATTAATTAATTTTGTTACTAACGAATTAAAAAATAAAGTTAAAGAAAATAAAAGTCTTAAAGAAAAAGGTTATTCTTTAAGAGAAATGAATAATATTATTAAAAATTTAAAAGATAATAATAAAGACTTTGAAAATTTAAATGTTCAAGTTGTAACTTTCAAAAAAAATATTTTTTTACTAAAAAAATTATGATTGAAATTAAATTTTTAAAGAATGGTAATATTATTTTTGATGAAAATTGTATTATCAAAAAATATAGTTTAAGTGATAAAAAAATTTTTTTTTTTTATAAATCCTATAATTCAAATTTTATAAATCAAAAAGATATTGAAATACAAAGCAAAAATTTAAGTATTGTTGAAATGGTAAAAAAATCATTTAGAGATAATTCATTTCTAGACTGTATCTTAATTTACAACTCTGAAATAATTTCTATTTTTTTATCAACTTCAGCATCACAGATTAATATATTTAAGGAAAATGATAACGTTGTATTAACCCAAAAAGAATTTTTTGGTGGAAAAGATATTGATAAAAGTAGATTTATTTACAGAATATTCACCAATCATAGCATAACTTTTTTGCCTGGAATTAATGAACAAATCGTAGATATCATTCTCCCCGGATTTGGAATGGACTTTAAGTTTTCAAAAAACACTTGCCAAAAAATTAAAGATCATTTTTTATTTGATTTAAACAAAATTAGCTCAAACCAAAATCATGAAAAAATTGCAGAAAATATAGCAACAAAATTTGTAAAGAATATAAAACAATTCAAGAGTGTTAAAAATTTGAAACTTATGCAATCTTCAGGAATAGATAGTAATCTTATACTTGCATCTGCAAAAGAGGCTTTAATTGATATAGAGCCTGTAAATGTAGTAGCGAATCCTCTTAAAAATGAATATTTGGGTGCAAAGCGGATTGCAGACTATTTAAAATTTAATACAATAAAAATTGGATCTGAAATAAAAGATCCAAATATTTTCTTTGATACTCATATGAATTTAGATGAGTACTTAAATCATTCAAAAAAACTAATTTCTAATTTTTCAGGACACTTTTACTTCAATCACATTGGACTAAGTATGTGTTTTAATTTTAAAAATTCTCACTTTTTAGAGGGCAGCGCATATCCCACATCGCTTTGTTACGCACATTTAATAAGTTATCCAAAAAGCCTATCCACAGGAATTTTCAAGTTTGATAATACAAAAAATTCACAATTAAGAGAAAAATTCACAGGAAATTCAAACACAGATATATTTAATTTGAGTGATTTAAATAAAGATTTCGGAAAATATATGACAAATATTCATCCGAAATATCACAATGTATTGCATACTATTTTTTTTGGAAGTCAAAGAGTAAATTTATATGAGAAAATTTTAACTAAATCATCATTATTTAATCTTCATGTAAAAGATTTAGATAAAATGATTATCAAGAGAGGCTTGTTTATTCTCGATAGACTAAAATCAATTGGGCTAATTGATCAATTACAAAATTTTTCTTACGAAAAATATCAAAAAATACTTAAGATATCTGTACTCATAAATAATATAAGTTGGACTTCTACTAGAAACGAGCACTTTGAATTTACTGGTTTATCAAAAATTAGTAATCCAGGTTTATCCTTTGATTTAGTTGAGGAATTCCTTGAAACAAAAATAGATGAAAAAATGGTAAATTATCCTAAATGGCATTTGTTTAGAGCCTTCGAAATACTTGCTGGAAAGTCTTTTTTTGAAATTAAAACATTTAAATTTATAAATAAAATTTTAATAAATAGAGCAAAAATCATGTGTTCTGATGATAAAAAAAGAAATTATGATGTAAGACGTGATATATTTGAAAATAAAAATATTCAGCAATTTTTAATCAAAGAGCTAAATTTCGATAGAAATCCAATTCTTGTAAATCTAAATGATAAGTATAACACTGATGACTGGAAAAAATATTTCTTTTCTAAAAACGATGATGCAGATGAGTTTTGGGTTAAAAATAATATTATTTCATTGTCAAGTTTACTATAATAAATAAGTTTATATTAAATATGAAATCTAAAATTGGATTTATGCAGGGTAGATTAGTCGATACTGAAAAAAAGGGTAGAATTCAGTTTTATCCAGGTAAAAACTGGAAGAAGGAAATTCAATTAGCCTCAAGAAATAAATTAAATCTTATGGAGTGGACAATTGATATTGAAAACAAAAACCTAAATCCAATGTTCAATGCTAAACTGTTCAATATCTACAAAAAGATTGTAAAAAAACATAAGATAGAAATAATATCGGCAACATGTGATTTTTTTATGAAAGCTCCTTTTTTTAAACTGAAAGGAACAAAGCAATCAAATTCTATAAAAGATTTGATCACTGTTATAGAAAATGGTCAAATTTTAGGTATTAAACTTTTTATAATTCCGTTAGTAGATCAATCAAGTGTAAATAATAAAATTCAGGAAAATTTGATCCTAGAATTTTTTAATAATAACAGTTTCAAGAAAATTTTAAATAATGATACCAAAATACTTTTTGAATCTGATTATAATCCAAAAAAGTTAATTGAATTTATTAAAAAATTTAATCCAAAGTATTTTGGTTTGAATTATGATACAGGAAATAGTGCGTCTTTAGGTTTTAATTTTAAAGATGAATTTAAATATTTTCGTTATGTAAAAAACATTCATATTAAAGATAGAATATACAGAGGAAAGACAGTAAGATTGGGTTGTGGTAGTTGGAATTACAAAATTTTCTTCAAATTATTAAAAAAATCCAATTATAATGGAAATTTAATTTTACAGACTGCCAGATCGCCAAAAAAAGAACATATAAATGAAATCAACATAAACAAAAAATTTGTAACAAAATTCATGTATGAGTAAAAAAGTATTGATTACAGGTAGTTCAGGAAATTTAGGTAAGTTTCTATTACAAAAATTCAAAAAAAAAATTTTGATGTCATTTCTTTATCTAGAAAAAAAAATTTCGAAAAAAGTTTTCTTAAATTAAATTGTGATCTTTCGATACCAAAAGAAGTGCTTAAAACTTTTAAGAAAATAAAAAAACAAAAAATCAATTTAGATAGCATGATACTTACCGCAGGAAACAGCAGTAAAGATTATAAAAGTTTTGAGTCAAAAGAAAATTGGGAGAAATCATTTAATGACAACTTCTATTCTGTCACTAACGTAATAGAGTCTTACTTAAAAGTGTTTGGATTTAAAAAAATTAAAATAATAATTATTTCCACAATAGCTGGTGTAAAAATCATAGATGCACCGATAACTTACTCAGTTTCAAAAAATGCCTTAAATTTTTATGTAAATTACAAAGCAAAGGAATTAGCTAAATATGGCATAATATTAAATACAATCTCACCTGGAAATATTTTCATGGAGAAAAATATTTGGGGAAAACAAATAAAGAATAATAAAAAGAGAGTGAAACTTTATTTAAAAAAAAAAGTACCATTGAATAAGTTTGTACAACCAGAAGAAATTTTTAATCTATGTGATTTATTAATAAACGAGGAAATGAAGTCCGTAACGGGATCAAATATAATTATCGATGCAGGACAATCTTTATGAAAAAAAAAACAATTATAATTACTGGCGCTGCAGGCTTTTTAGGAGTGCACATATGTGAGCACTTATGCAAATTAGGATTTTATGTAATAGGTTTAGATATAAATAAAAAGAGGATTTTTCGGGTAAAAAAAGTATTTAAAAATTTAAAATATAAGAATATTGATTTTTTTTGTCTAGATATAACAAAAGAAAAAAATCTTATAGAATTAAAAAAAACTTTGAAAAAGAAAAAAATTAAAATTTATTCAATAATCAATAATGCTGCCGTTGATGCAATCCCTTTCAGTTCTCCCAAAAAATATAAATTCCAAAGTGTAAATCAGTGGAATAAAGAATTAAAAGTTTCAATAATTGGATCCTTTTTGATGATAAAATATTTTACAAATGACATGATTAAAAACAAAAATGGGAAAATTGTTTTTATAGGATCTGACTTATCGGTAATAACTCCAAATCCACAATTTTATAAAGGACTTTTTTCAAATTATGTTAAACCTCCGAGCTATTCAGTTATCAAAAATGCATTGGTGGGTATGATGAAGTATTATTCTGTATTGTTTGCTAGAGAAAAAATTTGTGTTAACATGCTTTCTCCAAGTCCAATTTTGAATAATCAAAGCAAGAAATTTGTTGAAAGAATAAAAAATGTCATACCATTAAATCAAATAAGTAAAAAAGAGGATTTAAATGCATCAATTGAATATCTTTTAGATGATAAAAATAAATTCGTCACTGGACAAAATATACTGATAGATGGTGGCAGATCAATTGTATAAAAAAAAAATTGTTTCACTCATAGTGCAGGCTCGAATTGGCTCCAAAAGATTACCAGAAAAAACTATACTACCTTTAGCTGGTAAACCTCTGATCTATAGAATTATGGAAAGATTAAAATATGTTGAATACGTAGATAATCTAATTTTAGCAATACCGAATACTGAGAAAGATAAAAAAATATTAAAAATAAAGTTTGATAAAAAAGTTAAAATATTTAGGGGATCCGAAAATAATTTAATTTCAAGATATTATTCTGCTGCAAAAAAATTTAACACTGATGTAGTTGTTAGATTTCCAGGAGATAATTGTATTCCAGACCCAGTCGAGATAAGTAGATTAATAAAATTTTATTTATCAAAAAATAAAGATTTTTTTGCGTCTAACATAATGAATGTTTTTAAAAATGGATATCCTGATGGCATAGGTGCTGAAATTTTTAGCTTTAAATTTTTAGAAAAACTTATGAAAAAAAAAGTAAGCAAAAAAAAAAGGGAACATATACATTTAAATTTTTTGAATTATGAAAAGAATAAAGCTGTAAATAGTAAATGGTGCCAAGTTAAAACAATTAAATGTCCAATTAAAATAAGAAGACCAGAAATATCCCTTGATGTTAATACAAAAAGTCAATATTTATTCATAAAAAATATTTATAAAAAACTCTATTATAAAAAAAAATTTTTTAGTACTAAGGATGTAATAAAATTAATAGACCAACAAAAAAAAGTATGAGCAGAAAAGTATTTTTCAACGGCAAATATATTGATGAACAAAACGCTAAAGTTTCCATATACGACTCATCATTAATGTTTGGAGACATGATTTTTGAGATGACTAGATCATTCGGATCAAAACAATTTAAATTAGACGAGCACATAGATAGACTTTTTTGGGGATTAAAAATACTACGAATAAAATTAGATTATACTAAAAAGGATTTAATAAAGATTTGTCATGAAACAATGAAAAGAAATTCAAAATTTTTTAAAAAAGATGATGAACACAGATTGATGATAGATGTCTCTAGAGGACTACTAGATATTTATAAAAACATAAAAAATATTCATAAAGGCCCTAATTTGATTGTTGCTGATTTTCCACTTAGATGGACAGTCAGAGGAATGGGAAAACTATTCAATCAAGGTATTGATGCTGTCATAACATCCCAAAGAGCAATACCCTCAATGTATATGGACCCAAAAATAAAAAATAGAAGTAGATTGTTTTATTTAACTGCAAATATTGAGGCGTCTTTGTTTAAAGGAAATAATAATTGGGCTCTTTTACTTGATAACAACGGTTTTATTAGTGAAGGAACAGGGGACAATTTTTTCATTGTGAAAAATAAAAAAGTTTACACCCCCAAAGGCGTTCATCTTTTGAGAGGAATTTCTAGAGATTATGTAATGGATGAATTATGCCCTGAACTTGATATAGAATGTATAGAAAAAGATATTGAGCCTTACGATGTTTATACAGCTGACGAGGCATTTATGACAGGAACACCATTTTGTATGTTACCTGTTACAAGTTTGAATGGTCTAAAAATAGGAACTGGTAAAAGAGGTAAAATATTTAATTTACTTTTAAATAAATGGTCTTCAAATGTAGGAGTTCATATTGAAAATCAAATCAAAAAGTGGAATTTAAAAGATGAAAAAACTTCAAATAAAAAAATTGTGAGTCCATACAGATTTAAATAATATGAAAAAACCATATTTAATTGCCGAAATTGGCATAAATCACAATGGAGATTTAAGAATAGCAAAAGAGCTTATTGATTTAGCAAAAAAAACTAATTTTGATGCAGTTAAGTTTCAAAAAAGAAATATTTTTAAGGTTTATTCAAAAGAAATACTAGATTCTCCTAGAGAAAGTCCGTGGGGAAAAACTACTAAAGAACAAAAACAAGGATTAGAATTTAGTGAAAAAGAGTATAAAGAAATAGATGATTACTGCAAATATCTTAAAATAGACTGGTTCGCATCAGCATGGGACGTTGATAGTTTAAGTTTTCTAGATAATTATGAATTGAAATTTAATAAAATCGCGTCGGCAATGATAACAGATAAAAACTTTGTTGAAGAGGTGGCTAAAAAAGGTAAGCATACTTTCATTTCGACTGGTATGTCGACTGAAGAAAACATAGATTATGTAGTAAATATTTTTAAAAAAAATAATTGCAGTTTTGAATTGATGCATTGTGTATCAACTTATCCAATGAGTCCCGAGGAAGCAAATTTAGCAACTATTCAAGGATTAAAAAGAAAATATAATTGTGATGTAGGTTATAGTGGTCATGAAAGTGGAGTTGCCATATCTTTAGCAGCGCTAAGTTTGGGCATAACTTCTTTAGAAAGACACATTACTCTAGATAGAACTATGTACGGCTCAGATCAAGCTGCATCTTTAGAATATAGTGGAATGAAAAATTTAACCGAGTCCATAGATAAGATACTTCTTGCATATGGAGAAGAAAAAATTGGATATATAAATGAAAAAGAGAAGGTTATAGCCAAGAAACTAAGGGCGCATATTAAAAATGACTAAAGATTTATTTTTAGCAGCAATAAATGAGACTGTAAAAGTAAAGAATAGCTTAATCGATCTGGAAAAAAATATCAGTAAATCAATAAAGTTAATTTCAAAATCATTAAAGAATAAATCAAAAATTTTAATTTGTGGAAATGGTGGTTCAGCTGCAGATGCTCAACACTTAGCCGCAGAAATGCTGGTTAGGTTAAAACCTAAAAATAATAGATCTCCTCTTCCCGTAATGTCATTATCGATGGATACTTCAACTTTAACAGCTTGTGGAAATGACTATGATTTTTCAAAAATTTTTTCAAGACCACTCGAGGCTTTGGGTAAAAAAGGAGATATTTTAATTGCTATATCAACATCAGGTAATTCAAAAAATATATTAGAGGTTTTAAAAATTTCTAAATTACTAGGGATCAAATCTATTGGTTTTCTAGGAAACAATGGAGGAAAAGCAAAAAAATATTGTGATATAAAGTTAATCGTTAAAAGTAAAAATACAGCCCGTATCCAAGAAAGCCATATTTTTATGGGACATTATATACTGGAAAATGTAGAAAAAAATTTTTTAAAAAAAAAATGAAACAAATTAACATAAGTGAATTAAAAAAATCTTTAAATGAAAAAGGTTACTGTAAGATAGAAAATTTTTTTTCAGAAAATGAAATTCAGCTTATCAGAGAGGAGGCAAAAAAAAATTTGAATATAGATAAAGAAATATTTTCAATTGAGAGCCTTAAAAATTTTTTTTTAGATCAAAGATTTTTAAAGCTTGTTAATGAAGTTTTAGGAGAAGAGACTTGTTATTTTGGTGAGTCTTCAATATACGGAAGAGAACAAAGAGGAGTTGGAAAATTTCATACAGACGCTAAATGGGATAATGGCGACCCATCTTCAACTACTTATCCAATTTATAGAATGGGTATTTTTTTACAGGATCATTATTTACAAAGTGGAGGTATAAAATTTAAAGAGTTTTCACATAAAAAAGTTTTTTTTGATTTTAAAAGAATCAAATCTTATTTTAGTTTAATTAAAGATTTAGTTAAAAAAAGAGTCTCTATTAAATCCATAATTACACCCACTAAATTAAAAAACATGAGAACAAAAGTTGGCGATATTCTTATTTGGAATATGAGACTTCATCACTGTGGAAGGTTTAGACTGCTTAAACATAATCCAAATTTTTCGCTACCACCAATTTTAGAAAAAATAATACCAACTAAATTTTTCCTCAAAGGAAGTTCGGAAAGACTCGCAATTTTTATTGCTTGGGGCAAAGACTCCGAAAGTCTTAAAAATTATTATTTAAATAGAATCCAGAAAAAAACTTTAAAAACAATACTTGAAAATTCAACTTTTTATAAAGATCAAACTGTTCAAGATAATTTTAAGAAAAACAATTTAAATATTTATTATAAAATTTAATTATTTAAATTTATGAATAAAATTTTAACTAAATTTTTAGGATATTCTCTCTTGATTGGAATAAATTTATTAATAATTATATTCGTATTACTATTTTTGATGGAATTTGTTGGAATATCAAAATATTTCAATGACAAGGAAGACTCTAAAAAAATTTTTTTACACGAAACCAACTATTATGGAGAAAAATTAGATGCTGATCCATATCAAAGTTTTGTTGTTCAATATTTACATCCATATTATTTATTTAGTCTTCCTCATAAATCTGAATTGATTGAAAAAAGTAATTCTAAATATGTATCCTTAAATAGCCTGGGATTTAGAAATTCACTTAAAGATAAAAAAAATGAATATAACTTAGTATTTCTAGGAGGCTCTTCAGCCTTTGGCCATGGATCTTCCTCTGATGACACTACAATTTCGAGTTTAGTCTCAATGAATTCAAACTTTAATGTTACCAATCTAAATGCTCCTAGCTGGAACTCGCATCAAGAATTAGTAGCTCTAAGTAAGTATGTTAATAAATATGAAATTTCAGTATCTTACTCAGGTGCAAACGATATTGGCATTTATTGTAATCTTAAACTTTATAAAGAAAGCAAACTTTTTAAAGATCTTCCAGAGTCATATTATAGACTATCAGAGTATTTTGAAAATATAAGAGGACAAACAATAATTTCGACGTCAAATAAAGTAAAAAAATTTTTTATTTTCAAGTTTCCAGAGACTTACAAAATATACGCAAAACTTAAAAAAAATCTTATTAAAAGAAAAAATAATTCTAATAAATCAAATGAAAAAAAAGAGTTTTGCGGTGGCTACGAAAATGTGAACAATTTAGTATCATCTTTTTTAAATAATCAAAAATCTAT
>MDTD01086529.1_pt1 | contig 10420 bp, 8 predicted proteins | sample 811221 | NCBI WGS metagenome assembly MDTD01 (sample SAMN05326646, study PRJNA326480) | marine metagenome | isolation source: seawater | place: Pacific Ocean: South West | collected 2011
ATTCGAACCGATAACGATAGCGCAAAACGTTGATAATCCGCATACTTGGATACATTGCAAATTTAAACCTGCAATTAGGTTATTATATCGCTCTGATTGAGCAGCTCATGATCACATTCCCATAGAAATTACTTTTTAGACCGGAATTCAGCTGATACCTGAGGGTTCCGTTGGCGCGCCTGCACTAGTCCATGCCGCCATGCCGCCGCCTAGGTGAGTAACCTTATCAAAGCCTGATTGCTTGAGGACCTGCAACGCCAAGGCAGAACGTTCGCCGAAGGCGCAGTATAGGATCAGCGATTTACCGGTCTCTTTTACTATTGCATTTAACAGGCCGCCATCTTCGATGGCACTTGCTAGCTCAAGGTAAGGGGTATGCAGAGATCCAGGAATAATTCCGGTTACTTGTCGTTCACGTGTCTCACGTAAATCTATGAATAAAACCGCATTACCTTCGATTTGCAGTATGGCATCCTCAACGGTTACCGTCGCTGAGACAATTTCAGGATCGATCGTTAAGCTCTGGCCGATGCTGAGATTGGCGGGGACAGCCACGTCCATCATTTTTGGGCTCGCGAGAGATAAACCAGACATCAAATCCGCATACTCGTCGGCAGACGAGACCTGAAGACGTGGATTGAACGCGCGTTCCTCACCAATCGTGGATACGGTATCACCCTTGTAGTCGTGGCCTGGATAGACTTTGATGTAATCGGGTAGCTTGAGGATTCTCTCGAAAAGAGAATGATAGGCGTCGAAGGAGCTTCCGTTCTGGAAGTCTGTGCGTCCCGTTCCACGGATCAATAACGTATCGCCAGTAAACAGTCCGTCATCCCACAGGAAGCAATACGAGTCATTTGTGTGTCCAGGCGTGTAAAGAACTCGGAGTGAAATGTTCTCAATATCGATCGTGTCGCCGTCATCGACCCGCATTGAGACTACGTCAACAGTTGTGGCTTGGCCCATAACTGTGATGCAACGCGTGATGTCACGAAGTTTTCCCAACCCTGTAATGTGATCAGCATGGCAATGCGTATCTATTGCCTTAACAAGTTTAAGGTCAAGTTCGTCTAGGAGCGTGATATAGCGATCACAGCGGTCGAGAACCGGATCAATTATAAGTGCTTCACCGCCGGGGCGGCTTGCGAGAAGATAGGTATAGGTGAAAGATTCGCCGTCGAATAATTGCCGAAAGATCATCCATCTTCGCCAAATTCTGAGTTATATATATACTACATTTAAAACCTTTGATTAACGGGTTCAACGAACCATCTTGGTTAGGCTTGGAAAAATTCAAGAAATGATGTCCGACGAGGAAGATGGCATCCAATATAGAACTTTTAATATCAGTTCGGTAGTGCAAAACAGCTTAATGATAGAAAAAAGGGAATACTACCGAGAGGAAATACGATGGAGAAACGCCTTGATTTGAGAGGTTTGAGCTGCCCTATTCCCGTGCTCAAGGCCAACAAGGCCATCCGTCAAATGTCTGCAGGCGACGTGTTGGTATGCGAGGTCACGGATCCAGCATCGCCTGGAGATTTTCAAAATTTTTGTTCCAGCACGGGTCACCAATTAATATCATGTGAAACACATGATGCGTCTTGGGTCTTGATTATTAAGTTGTCCGCGTAATCAGCCGGTATTCGGCGGGATTTTGACTAGACGATTTCTTGTAACCCTGAATTACGTTCCAAGACTCCTGCGATGATAGCCAACAGAGGCGGAATAATTGCCAAGGTCAACACAGCGGATAGGCTTAAACCTCCCAGAACCACAGATCCCAGGCCGCTATATAGTTCAGATCCAGCTCCAGGTATTAATACCAAGGGCAACATGCCAAAGACACTTGTCAAAGTGGACATGAATATTGGTCGAATCCGGTTTCGCGTTGCCTCGATGACGGCATTGTGGACGTCCATATCGTCTGAGCGAATATGATAAAGGGTTTGATGAACAAGCAGGATGGCATTGTTGACCACGATGCCGATCAAAATGACAAACCCTAACATCGTCAACATATCAAGTGGCTGAAAGCGATAAAGATTGAGAAGGGCTAGGCCAAAGACACCGCCTGCTGTCGCCAATGGAACTGACAACATAATAATAAGGGGATAGATAAAACTTTCGAATAGAACAGCCATTACTAGGTAAACAATGAGTATAGCGATTACAAGATCTACCAGAATAGCATCCCAAGTTTGCTTCAATGAGTCTGCCGCGCCAGTCATGGTGAAACTGACTCCGGAGGGCAGGCCTTCTGCCTTGAGTGCATCTATGACTTCGGATTGTAATGTTTCTAGTGCGACTTCGAGAGGCATTTGGCTTGGAGGTCCAATTTGTAAAGTTACGCTACGTTCGCGGTCGATATGACGAATTTCCGTCGGACCAGAGGTCACAAGAATATCAGCCAATTCACCAGCCGTTACGATCATTCCCGATGAGGTAACCACCGGAAGTTGGGCGATACCCTGGGTTTCTTCGACGTCGGGCAAAGCGCCTTTCAACATCAGGTCAATGCGTTTGGATCCAACAGTAATTTCCGCGATTCGAAGTCCATCATTGAAGGCGTCCAGGGTATCGCCGAGTTCGCGCGCTGTGACGCCATTATCTGCTAGCTTGGTGCGATTGGGGATGACGCGGATCTCCGGCGCGCCCAGTTCAAGGCCGGGTTTGGGTCGAAGCTGCGTGCCCTGATTGCGAGGCATGACTAATTCGATCTTTTGCACGGTTCTCAGGGCAACGTCGAGTATTTCCTCAAGCTCGGGACCGGAAACATTTAGTTCGATCGCGCGCTTTCCGCCGACGCCTCGACCAAACAGGGAGCGTTGATTGACAAATCCAAAGGTGCCCGGTTCCTTGTAGACCGCGCGGCGTAAAATGGGTATCAGTTCACTGACACGTTTGGGGTCCTGAGCTGCGGCACCCACAATGGTTCGTCCCCTAAAGGCAACGAAGAAGAAGCGTTTGAGCTTAGGGGGTTCCCCCGGGGTTGCGCGATCATCGGGCCCTTTCATCAGGTGCTGTTTGATTTCGGATTCAAAGTTAGTGGCTATTTGCCCAGTGGTTTTCAGGTTGTAGCCAGGCGGCGGGACTAAAAAACCAATAATCAAGTTGCGGTTACCGTTGGGCAGGTAATCGAGTTTAGGAAGGAACCAGTAGGTTGAGAAACCGCCGGCGGTGCATAATCCTGCAACAACAAACAAGCTTTTAGCCGGGCTTTGGATGATACGGCGTGTGAAATCGAGAACCATTTGGATAAACCAATGCGCGAATGTGTCGATAACCGGAAGGCGGACGTGTGTCTTGCTTTCAGTTCCGACATTGCCGATGAACCTATTAGCAAGCGCCGGGACTACAGTGATGGCAACCAAGAGCGAGAGAATGACCGACACTGAGAGGGCTACGGCAATATCGCGAAACAACTGTCCTAGCTCTAGCTTCATCACAAGAATGGGGATGAAAACCATCACCGTGGTTAACGCGGAGACGAGAATAGCGCTCCATACCTGCGCTGCACCCTTGTAAGCCGCTTCACGTCGGCTTAGTCCTTGTTCCCGAAACCGATAGATGTTCTCAAGTACGACAATGGCCGCGTCCACCACCATACCCACAGCGAAGGCAATTCCGGCAAGGGAAATAACGTTAATGGAGCGCCCCATGGCTGCCATAGCCACAAACGCCCCGATAACCGAAACGGGAATGGCTAAAGACACGACTAATGTAGCACCGCCTGAGCGTAAAAAAATTAAAAGCATCAAAGCAGCAAGTGCGCCGCCAACAAAGATGTTTTGTTGGACGAGATTAATCGAGGAGTCGATGTATACCGTCTCGTCATAAACTTGACGGAGTTCCAATTTGTTGTCGGGCAGAATACTGGTATTTAAGCTGGAGACCGCATGACGGATACCTTTCATCACTTGGATCACATTAGCGCCGTTCTCACGGACTGCGTTCATTGCCATGGCAGGTTGGCCATTGAAGCGGATGCGTGCGGTTGGGTCTTTATTGGCAAACTGAACCTGAGCGATATCTCCAACAGTGACCCTGGCGATCCGCCCGTTGTCGCCCTCAAAATTTGACCGTAAAAGCACCTCTCTGACGTCGTTTATCTGGGCGAACTCGCCCTCTGTTCGGACAACATAACGACGCTTACCTTCATTCAGATCACCGGCTGAAACCGACGCATTCGCCGCCTTTAAAGTTCGTATAACCTCAGTTACGGTCAATCCATATCTTGCCATTCGTTTAGGATCGACAATCACCTCCATCTGCTGCGATGAACCGCCGTATACGTTGATACGAGAAATGCCGGGAACACGCTCCAGACGATCTTGAATAACATCTTCCGCAAAATCCCCATATTTGTGCATTTCCTCCCGTGAACCGTCGCTTCGAATAAGAACAAACCACGCAATGGCATTGTCATTTGAACTAGATGTGCGCATGGTCGGTTCACTGGCTTCGTTTGGATAACCATTGACGCGATCCAAGCGATTAGCCACCAAGAGGAGGGCGCGTTCCATATTCTGGCCAATACGAAATTTGAGTGTAATCGATCCTCGACCGTCTTGGGATTCACTAACCATGTTATCAAGGCCTTCGATTCCGCGCAGAACCTCTTCCTGACGGTTGATGATTTCGCGTTCAATTTCAGCAGGCGCCGCGCCGGGCCAGTTTGTGCGTAAATTTATGATTGGTTTTCGGACGTCTGGCGTGAGTTGGATGGGTATCGATTGAAGAGCAACCATTCCGAACATTACCACCATAAGAACTGCGGCGATGACTGCAACCGGCCGTTCAATGGAGTAACGGATGAGGTTCATTGGACTTTGCCGTATTTACTACTTGGGTCGACCCTATCTGCTGACTTGCCCCGATCTGTTCGGGCTTGGCTTGCCTTTTTGCCGAAGGTAATCGGCGTTCCTGGTCGAAGCCGCTCATTGCCGCGAATAACCACCATATCACCTGGCTCTAAGCCACGAATAACTGAGAACCGGGAACCGATTGCCTCGCCAAGTGAGACGTGCCGAATGAGTGCTTTTCCGTTTTTTGCGAGGAACACCACGCGCTTTCCCTTCTTGGTCAAAAGTGCATCTTTGTGGACGGTCACAACAGCCCTCGCGGAGCCGGTTGGAATAAGTAAAGTTATGGATTGATTCGAGGCAAGCGTGGAATTTACAGCGCCAAAATTGGGGGTGAAACGAACAGCCCGGGTTCGGGTTCGGGGGTTTTCCTCAGGAATGATGGCGCGGACTGCTGCTTTGATAGGGGATCTGTTCTCAAGTACCGCTGAAACAATGGTATTTGGAGAGAGACCAGCCATGCGAGGCGCAGGGATATCAGCTTCAATCTCCATAGATTGGTGGTCAATGATGGTTACTACAGGCGCGCCCACTCCAACATAAGCCCCTACTTCTGTGTGTTTCCTCGAGATAATGCCAGCGTAGGGAGCTTTTATTTCTGCGTTGTGAAGATTAATTGCCGACAGCCTAAGATCTGCGTTAGCCATGAGTAAACGGGCATCGGCCTCAGCCATGGAGCTCTCCGCTACGGATACTTGCTGGACTTTGTCGTCTAACCGCGCTTGGGAAAATGCGGGTGACCTCCGTAAGGTTTTGAGGCGATCAAGTTCCTGAGTTAGAAGCTTGACCTCACGTTTCTTGGTGCGAACCTGCGCAGTATAATGTGCAACTTCCGCTTTCTGTAGGTTATGCTGCCAGACCAGGCGTTCCTTTATAAGGGTGGCCATTACATCACCTTCATTAACGTGATCGCCTACAGCGACGCGAAATTCCCCAACGGCCCCGGCGACACGAGCAGCAACAGGACCCGTTTTTTGGGCAATGAATCGACCAAGAATGGGGACCGTCTCGCTCATAGGTTCACGACGGACCGTGTCAATAACTACGCGCGTCGCCCGCTGCTTCTTCGGAACCGTGGTTGCACTCGGTTTGACCTGTGCCAACACAGGATCACTAAAACATGCAATTGCAGTGACTGCCAAAATTGCAACCACAGACATCCGAAAATTAAGCGGGGGTCGGCTATATCTCAATTTCCAGTCTCCAGAGTCAACAATCCAACACTGCGCAATACCGTATGAATTAAGAGCCCGTCAGAGCTGACTACGACCTTATGTTCGATATCGAGACGAAAGATATGGGATGGGTGACCGTTCGCGTCCAGTCACTATTGCCTCACTTCACGTGATTGCCATCAACAGTTTCGTTCTAACCATCACCTGAAATGTGACAGATTTTATTTCCCCTTGGCAGCTCATGTTCGCATGCGCACTATGCACACTCATGATAAATATTCTAACCCGCCTTATGTCAAACCTTGCTGTCATCGCGTTGACAGCGCTCACACCAGCCTATGCCGATTTAGTCGGACACGGTGGTATGGTGCGAGCGGTCGATTTTTCGGCTGATGGCAAACGCGTAGTGACCGCTAGTTTTGATTACACGGCTATAATTTGGGATTTTGAGGATCAACAGAAAGTTACGGTTCTTGAAGGGCATGAGGGCCCTGTCACTAATGCACGCTTTCTTCCCGACGGACGGGTTTTTACCACCAGTGACGACATGGTTGGCATTATATGGAATACGGACAGTGAAGGCTCAAAAATTGAACATCGATTGCTTGGACACACACACAAGATCATGGCGGCGAGTGTTTTTGGGGGTGGGCGAAAGTTGGTAACAGGAAGTTGGGACAAAACTGTGCGAGTTTGGGATTCGAATACCGGGAATCAGGTTCGGGTATTCAAGACGCCGGTTCCAGTCAATGCTGTTGCGATTATCGATGAAGATAGATCTATCGCCGTAGGTGGCCATGACAGAGTAATCAGAATTTACGACTTACGGTCGGGGCGTGCACGAGGCAAACTCGAAGGTCATAAGATGGGGATCACCGAACTCCGGGCGGATTCTCGTGGCGGCCGTCTATTATCCTCGAGTATTGATAGGACATTGCGTTTGTGGGATGGCCGCGCACTAAGACCATTGCGTGTCTTTGAGCGACATGACAGTCAGGTATTCGGCGTCAGATTTACCCCAAATGGAAAGTATGCTGTTTCCAGCGGGAGAGATGGCTACATTATGATCTGGGATTTAGACACCGGCCAACCAGTAAAATCAATCAAGGCCCATGAGCAAATTGTATGGTCAGTTGCCGTGTCGCCTGATGGTAGATTTGCCATATCTGGGAGTTCGGACGAGACTGCCCGCATTTGGCATCTTGCGACGGGCGATCGAATTGGCGCGAGTGCCAATTTTAATGGGAATGCAAAACCGTGGTTGGTTAGCAAGCATCCGGGCGCGTCGATGTTTAAAAAGTGCGCTCGCTGCCATGATCTGAGCTCAAGCGGCGTGCAGAGGTCTGGTCCCCATTTCAAGGGCTTATTTGGACGACGTGTGGGCACGGTAGAGGGGTATAAATATTCGGAGGCTTTAAAAAAGCGGGATTTTATTTGGAACAAGGAAACACTGTTTCGCCTGTTCGATGAAGGTCCGGATAAATTTCTCCCGGGAACGAAGATGCCTGTACAACGGGTGACTGATAATAAGAAATTGACCCAATTGGTTGACTATTTGGAGAAGTTGACGACCGTGACAAAGTAGTCCGGGTTGCGCCGGAGAGGCATTTTTCAGAACTGGAAAGCGAAGATTGTGAGCACGTTCTTGTATTCTCACCCCTCATGTGTACAGCACGACCCTGGGCCGATGCATCCCGAGTGCCCAGAGCGATTACGGGCAGTATTGGATGGACTGAGTGATGAACCTTTTCAGCATCTGAGTCGTCATGAGGCCCCCGAAATTGATCTTCACATAGTGGAGATGGTGCATCAGCCTTTTTATATAGAGAAAATTTTAGCGAGCACCCCGGAACAGGGGCGCGTTCAACTTGATCCGGATACTGTGCTATCGCCCCAATCCTTGGAAGCGACGCGGCGCTCCGCTGGTGCCGCCGTCGAGGCGGTTGACCGGGTTATGGCTGGCGATGCAAAAAATGCCTTTTGTGCCGTGCGCCCGCCGGGACATCACGCAGAGAGCTCTAGGGCTATGGGATTCTGCCTTTTCAACGGTGCTGCTATCGCTGCGTACCACGCGCGCAGTGCTCACAAGCTGGATCGGGTCGCTGTTATCGATTTCGATGTGCATCACGGCAATGGCACCCAACATAGTTGTGAGGCTGAACCGAACCTGTTCTACGGCTCATCACATCAATGGCCCGCCTATCCCGGTACGGGGCAGGAGGATGAGACTGGATGCGCGGACAATATATGGAACGTCCCACTGCCGCCTGGTTCAGGGTCAGCGCCGTTTCGCCGTGGATATGAAAAACGTATTCTGCCTGCGCTTCGAGATTTCGCTCCCGACTTGGTGATTATTTCAGCCGGATTTGACGCACATGCGTGTGATCCGCTTGCGCAGCTTGAGCTTCAGACCGATGACTACCGATGGGTGACGGAGCAGCTGTTGGATGTGGCATCGGAATGTTGTGATGGCCGTGTCGTGTCACTACTCGAAGGCGGATACGATCTTAAGGCATTGCGCGATAGTGTGCAGGTTCATGTGAGTGCATTATTGTCGGCATGAGCGGGGGTCATTCTTGCGCACACCCGAGTGCACAAGTACACTCAATCGTGCTTTGGTGAGGTTTTCATGTCGTCAGAAATAAAAGTCCCCGCAGACATCAAGAAGCTTAGCTTTGAGGTGGCTTTGAACGAGTTGGAGGAGATCGTTCGAACGTTGGAGTCTGGTGAGGGCAACCTTGATGACGCAATTGATGCGTATTCTCGCGGTGCACTTTTGAAGGTTCATTGTGAGAACAAATTGGTAGATGCAAAAATGCGGATCGATAAAGTCGTACTAAGGGGTGACGGCGAACCAAACCCGGAGCCTCTTGATACCTGATGATGCAACACGAAGATTTGCTTGCAGAACTAGCCCATAGTGCTGAGGCGGTGACTGGCTCTCTCGAAGCAATGCTCGTGGAGACGGATGGTCATGAAAATCGGGTCATGGAAGCCATGCGATATGCCAGTTTAGGCGGAGGTAAACGTGTACGCCCATTTTTGGTTTGTGCTGCAGCGGCCTTGTTTGATGTAGATCGGTCGTGTGCCCTTCGAGCTGCAGCAGCCGTGGAAATGATCCATTGTTACTCTCTAGTTCATGATGACTTGCCGGCTATGGACGATGACGAATTGCGGCGCGGACAAGCCACTTGTCATATTGCCTTTGATGAGGCCACTGCCATTCTGGCCGGTGATGCACTTTTGACCAAGGCGTTCGAGGTTTTAGCGGACCCTAAAACCCACGCTGACCCCAGTGTTCGTTCAGAGTTGGTCGCTGCCTTTGCTAGAGCCTCCGGCCATGAAGGGATGGTTGGGGGTCAGATGATTGACCTTTGTGCGAATGAATATGAGCTGGATCTCGCTCAAATCACGCGTCTTCAACGTATGAAGACAGGTGCGTTGATTTCCGTGTCCTGTGATTCGGGAGCATTGATGGGGAAAGCGACGAAAAAGTCGCGTCATCATTTACTTAGATACGCCCAAGATATAGGTTTGGCGTTTCAAATAACCGACGATCTTTTGGATGTTACGGGTGACGAAGCAGAGGTCGGAAAAAAGACCCAGAAAGACGCCGATGCGGGAAAAGCCACCTTTGTTACTTTACTCGGTGTCGACAAAGCCAGAGAGAGAGCTCATGTGCATTGTCAGCAAGCCCAAGAACACCTTGCTATATTTGGTGAAAAGGCGGATTCACTGAGAGCTCTCGCAACATTCATTGTTGAGAGACGATCTTAATTTCTCTGGTAGACTAATTTCCGCAAGAGGGTTTCCAACGTAAGGGGCAGCTAGTGAACGCCGACTTCCAAACGCCTATCCTTGATTCAATTGAAGAAACTGCCGACCTCCGCGCACTTTCTCAAGAGGAGCTTCAACTTCTTGCCATCGAGTTGCGTAACGATACCGTGCGCAACGTATCTGCTACGGGCGGGCATTTGGGCGCTAGCCTTGGTGTAGTAGAATTAACCTTGGCGCTTCACCACGTGTTTGAGACGCCCCACGATAGATTGATCTGGGACGTTGGTCACCAGTGTTATCCTCATAAGATTTTAACGGGACGGCGCAACCGTATGCGGACAATCCGCAAAGGTGATGGTATTTCTGGGTTTACGAAGAGGTCAGAGAGTATCTACGATCCATTTGGCGCCGGCCATTCCTCAACATCAATTTCTGCCGGCCTCGGGATGGCCGTGGCCAGCGATCTCAACCAAGATGATCGACGAGTTGTTGCAGTGATTGGTGACGGCGCCATGACAGCGGGAATGGCTTACGAGGCCATGAACAATGCTGGCGCAATGGATACAAAACTTATCGTGGTGCTGAATGACAACGACATGTCTA
>MDTD01103340.1_pt1 | contig 10420 bp, 10 predicted proteins | sample 811221 | NCBI WGS metagenome assembly MDTD01 (sample SAMN05326646, study PRJNA326480) | marine metagenome | isolation source: seawater | place: Pacific Ocean: South West | collected 2011
GACCGTTTCTTCTAAAATAATCTAAAAACTTTTTTCTTACATCTGTAAGTAAAATTTGGTTCATACTTAATTAAATACAGATATTTTTGAACTTGTCTAGAAAGAGATTAATTTGATTGCTTTTTATCGTTATCTACAACAATACAAACTTCAGATTTAGTGAGAAATCTTTGACCGGTACCGTTGTCCAGTGAGAACATTCCTCCAATGCCTTTGACAGCATCTATTGTTAAATCAGTATGCTTCCACTTTTCATATTGATCCTCATTCATATAAAACGGGGTCCCATCTATTTCACCAAGCTTTACATCGCTATTTCCTACTTGATATTCTTTTGCCGGAAAACACATTGGTGCGCTACCATCACAACAACCTCCTGACTGATGAAAAAGAAGGTCTTTTCCGTGAGCCTCTTTAAGCTCGCTGAGAAGTTTTTTTGCAGATAATGTAGCTTTTACTTTCATAAAAAATAATGGTCCGTGAATCTCACGGACCATTATAATTGATTTTTTAAAAGAAGCCTAATTTTTTCTCACTATAAGACACGTGTAAATTTTTTACCTGTCTATAATGATTTAACATCATTTTGTGAGTTTCTCTTCCAATACCAGACTGTTTGTATCCACCAAATGCAGCATGTGCAGGGTAAGCATGATAGCAATTTGTCCAAACTCTACCAGCCTCTATTCCTCTACCCATTCTGTAAGCAATGTTACCATCTCTAGTCCAAACACCTGCTCCTAATCCATACAGAGTATCATTAGCTATTTCTAATGCCTCTTTTTCATCTTTAAACTTAGTAACTGAAACTACTGGTCCAAAGATTTCCTCTTGGAATATTCGCATATTGTTTTTTCCCTCAAAAATAGTTGGTTGAATATAATTACCTTTTTGCAAACCACTATTTATTTTAGCAGCACTACCGCCACATAGAACTTTGGCACCCTCTTTCTTACCTAAATCTAGATAAGACTTGATCTTTTCCATTTGTTCTAGCGAAGCTTGTGCTCCGATCATAGTTTCCATTTTTAAAGGATTGTCTTGTTTTACAGCTTTTGTTCTAGCAACAGCCTTTTCCATAAACTTGTCATAGATTGACTCTTGAACTAAAGCTCTGCTTGGACAAGTACATACTTCACCTTGGTTTAAGGTGAACATAGCAAAACCCTCTAAACATTTATCAAAAAAATCGTCATTTTTCGACATGACGTCTTCGAAGAAAATATTTGGAGATTTTCCTCCCAATTCTAAAGTGATTGGAATTAAGTTTTGAGATGCGTACTGCATTATTAGACGTCCAGTTGTGGTTTCACCTGTAAAAGCTATCTTCTTTATTCTTTTTGAAGAAGCTAATGGTTTACCTGCTTCAAGACCAAAACCACTTACAACATTAACTACACCTTTTGGTAATAGATCTCCGATCAATTCCATTAGTATCATAATTGATGCTGGTGTTTGTTCAGCTGGTTTTAAAACTACGCAGTTACCAGCAGCTAATGCTGGTGCTAGTTTCCAAGTCGCCATTAATAATGGGAAGTTCCACGGAATAATTTGTCCAACTACTCCTAGTGGTTCAGGAATGTGATAAGAATATTCGCTATTACTTATCTCAGCTACTGAACCCTCTTCCGCTCTAATAACCCCAGCAAAATATCTCCAATGATCTATGACCAAAGGTAGATCAGCAGCCATACACTCTCTTATTGGCTTACCGTTATCTAAACATTCTGCTGTTGCTAAAAGGTTTAGATTTTTTTCTATTACATCAGCAATCTTTAAGAGAATATTTGATCTCTCAGTTATTGATGTTTTACCCCATGCAGGAAAAGCTGCATGAGCTGCGTCCAATGCGAGATTAATATCTTTCTCGTTTGAACGTGGCACCTGACAGATAACCTCATTTGTGATGGGAGTTGTATTGTCAAAATATTTTCCAGATTTTGGTTCTACGAACTTTCCATTAATATAATTTCCATATTTTGCTTTAAATGGAAATTTTACCTTTAAATGAGAGGTATCTAGACTGGGTGACATTTTTTTTGAGCTGCTTGCTTGTTGTGTGCTCATTTCCCCTCCTTGTTAATTAGTTAATTAAACCTAAAATAAAAGGCCTTGTACAGATCTAAATTGATAATTATTTTCAAAAACAATCTTTAATTGAATTTATCAATTATCAGTTGTAATTATTTCATGGGAAACGGGAGAAAATAAATCTCCCGTTTTTATGAGATAGACGGTTACTTGTCCTCTTTGCTAATTTTTTCTTTTGGCGAAGGATTGCCCTCGAGTTCCTTAGCTATTAAACCTGCTTTTTCTCTTATCGCTTTTTCAATTTCTTCTGCAACACCAGGATTTTTTTCTAGATAGAGCTTAGCGTTTTCTTTTCCTTGACCTATTTTTTCGCCCTTATAAGCATACCATGCACCTGACTTTTCAATTATGTCTGCCTTCGCTCCAAGATCTATTAGTTCTCCGGATTTACTTATACCTTTGCCATACATTAAATCAAATTCGACTACTTTAAATGGAGGCGCAACTTTATTTTTAATAACTTTTACTCTTGTTGTGTTTCCAATAATTTGATCTTTATCTTTTATCGCACCAATCCTTCTAATATCCATCCTTACGGAAGAATAAAATTTTAGTGCATTTCCACCAGAAGTTGTCTCTGGATTACCAAACATCACACCTATTTTCATTCTAATTTGATTGATAAAAATTACCATTGTATTGGACTTAGATACTGATCCTGTGATTTTTCTTAAAGCTTGGCTCATAAGTCTTGACTGCAAGCCTACGTGATGATCTCCCATTTCACCTTCTAATTCTGCTTTTGGTGTTAAGGCAGCCACCGAGTCCACAACTAAAACGGAAACCGAACCAGATTTAATTAAGGTATCAGTTATCTCAAGAGCTTGTTCACCTGTGTCGGGTTGTGAGATTAAAAGTTCGTCAGTTTTCACACCAAGTTTTTTTGCATAGGCTGGGTCCATTGCATGTTCCGCATCCACAAATGCGCAAATGCCTCCAGCTTTTTGAGCTTCTGCCACAACTTGGAGAGCTAGTGTGGTTTTCCCTGAGGACTCAGGACCATAAATTTCAACTATTCTTCCTTTTGGAAGGCCTCCAATACCTAGAGCCATATCTAAACTTAAAGAACCTGTTGATATAGACTCAACATCTAAAGCCTCTTGCTGGCCTAATCTCATTACCGAGCCCTTTCCAAAGTTTTGATCTATTTGACTTATTGCAGCTTCTAAAGATTTGTTTTTTTCTTTTAATTCTTGAACCTTTTTATTGTCTGGTTTTACTACTTTTAAGTTATTTTTTGTCATGTTTTTCCTTTTTTTTTGTTTCGAATCGATAATATAAATGTACACATTTTGTTCTTTTTTTCAAGTATTAAGTAAAAAAGCTTTAATTTATAGGGTTTTTTAAAGCTTCTAAATTAAGCTCACCCATATGAGCAAGAATTTTCAGCTCAGAAACCATGAGATCCCTCTTAGCTTTAGCGTTAGCGATTTTTGCTTCCAATAAAAGACTTCTAGATTGAATAACATCCAAAGTTGTTCTTGTGTCTCCAGAATCATACTCAAGTGTTATTCCTTCACTTGCAATTTCAGCCGCTTTCAACTGCGCCGCAGTAGAAGCTAAAATGCTTTTTGAAGATTTGTAAATAGACCAAAAATTTGTTGTATCAGTCTTTACTTTGTTTTTCACATCTTCAAGGATTAATTCACTTTGTTGTTTTTTCAGTTTAGATTTTTTTATAGTTGAATAATTTTTACCACCTTTAATGATTGGCCATGTCACAGTTGCTTTGACTGATTCTTGGTCAACTTCGTCTACTGATGAACTAAAATCACTGCTTTCTGACTTTGAGTAATTTAGTTTAGCTGACGGTGAGATTTTTGACATTTCTATACTAAGATTTTTTTTCGAAATTTCGTAATCTATAGTTGTAACTAATAATTTTGGATTATTAACCGTTGACTTTTTTAAAATAGTGCTAAAATCTATAGGTGGTAAAATATTTACACTTATTTCACTCACATTACCTGGAGTTTTAATTCCAATTACTCTTTGAAAATTGGTTTTAGCAGCTAATAACTCTGTTTCAGCAGATATTAAGTTTGCTCTTGCTTTGGCCAAAGAGGACTCGGCCTGAGCGAGATCGCTTAAAGTAATTTCTCCCTTTTGCAACCTGCTATTGTCAGACTCAACTTGTCTCTCGAACAAATCAGTATTTTCTTTATTAAATTTAAAATTCTTAATTCTTAAAGATAGATCAGCATAGGCTTGTACTGCCTCAAGTATGGTGTTTTGTTCCGTAATTTTAAGTTCCAAACCTGCTTGTTCTATTTCAAGCTCAGATTTTTTAAATGAATTATACCCTTGGAACCCTTGAAAAATTTTTTGCTCTACCTCGATTTTTTTAACCTCAGTATCTAAATTGCTATCAGCTAAAGAATTTCCACTTTTGTCCTTTCTATTTGATGAAATTGAGCTATCAATGGATCCAGATAATGTAACGCTCGGCAAAAATTCACTTCTAGAAATGTTTTTATTTTGTTTAATTGCGTCATAATTTTTTATTTCTGCTTTGTATTTAGGATTATTTTTTAATGCGGAACTTGCATAAAAATACATTTCATTAGCAAGAATATTTGCTTTGAGACTTAAAAATATAAAAAATAGTAATAATAGTTTTTTCATTTAATTATAACGAATTACTTTTAATCGATGTCTTTTATCTAGATCAATAACTATATCAGAGTTATCTAAATCTTTTAACATATCCTTTGTAATTCTCTCATAAAACATTACAAATTTCTTAATTTGTGAAACTGTCATAACACCTTTCCCAATTGAATTAATTTTAAGTTTTTTTTCTTGCAGCAATCTCCATTTCAAAACAAACTTGAAACTTGGAACCTTTAAAAATATCATTTTATCAATTAAACTAAAAATTTTTTTATAGTCTTTATTTAATTCACTATTAACTTTTTTTCTCCATAATAATTTTTTATCTTCCCTTTTCTCCAAGATATTAGTCGGCTTTCTTAATTTTTTGGAAATCTGATTTTTAGCTCCTACACACCAACCTTCAAAAATTATTATATTAGGTCTCTTGGCTATTGATAACCATTTTTCTTCAGGAAGTCTATCATCAATTGACTTATCAAATTGTGGGATCTTCAATTTTGTAAATTTTTTTTTTGTCAATTTTTTAAAACAATTAATTAATAATTTTGTATCGTGTGTTCCAGGCACTCCTCTAGTTAAAAAAAGTTTGCTAATTCTTTTAGCCATAATTTTTCTCTCAGCTTGAGTTTTATAAAAATCATCTATAGAGAAATTAACTACTTGCAAGTTATACTTTTCCTTCAAAATAATTTTCAGTATGCTTGCAATCGTAGATTTTCCCGAACCTTGTCCACCAGATAAACCTATGATTAAAGTTTTTTTTTTTATGCAAAAATTCAAAAAAAATTTTTCTACATATTGGAATATAAAAATTTTTTAGTTGTCCCAATTTATCATGAAAAGGTTCACCTATAATTTCTTGCTTTTTTAAAAAGCTTAAATATTTTCTTTTTGTAAAAAAATCGATTTGGCTCATTTTTTGTCCAAGGGGTGATTTTTCCCGTCTAAGTTTTTTTGATTATCAAATTTTAGTTGATCAAGATCTTCCAGGCAACCTAAGTTTATTCCTATTTTTGAGGTATCTCTTCTTTGAATATGGTGAGTATATATTCCACAATTTGAGCAAAAGAAATGTTCAGCCACTTTTGTGTGGAATTTATAAGATTTTATAAACTTTGAACCTTCTAGCAATTTTATATCTTTTTTTTCTACAATCGCCATTTTTGCGTTTCTCCTTTGACAAATCGAGCAATTACATTTTACTGGTGTAATGATTTCAGGAAGATTCACACTTATTTTTATATTCTTACAATGGCAAGAAATTATTTTTTTCATACACCTTTATAGCTCGATAATACTTATTAACAAATACATATAAAATGATTTAGATGTTCACCTTTTGATTCTTTTTTGATTCAATTTTAGACTCTTTTTTCAACTTCTTAGTGCATTATTTTCTCTATACTCAAAAGGTTTTTTTCAGATTCTTCTAATTCTATCTTATTTTCTCTTAAAGAGGTTAAAAAAACAAATAAACAAAAAATCATTATCATAATTTGAAAAACTATTGCAAATATTCCTAAATAAACTGAAAAAAAATGAATTATAAAAATGAAAATTAGTGATCTAATAAAAACTATATTTCGAAAAACACCAATAATAGCTAAAGAGTGAACACCTAAATTATACAAAGACATTTTTGATGGACCAAAATATCTGACTCCTCTTATTGAGTCGATCTCTTTATATCTCTTAATATGTTTTTTAAATGAGCCTGAAAAGCTACTCCATAACGAACTTTTTTTTGATAACTCTTTAGTATCTTTAATTGTGATGCAAGAATAGTTGCCAAAATTGATATTTTTACCTGCAAAAATTAATGTTATAAATTTATGGCACTCATATAAAAATTTAAAAAAAATTCCCTCTGATCTTTTTATCCTTTTAGCAACTATAGAATAATCGGGATAAGACTTTGCTTGCTCTATTAATTTCTCAATTTCAATTGGTCTATCTTCCCCATCTCCATCCATTAAAATTAGATAATCAAAATTTTCATTATTTGATAGATATCTTATTGCAAATGCATTGCATCTTGCGTGTCCTTTGTTTTTACTCATATGAAAGACTTTTATAGTTTTTATATTTTTTTGAATCTCTAACTTTGGGGGACTAGAAGTCGAAGCGTCATTAATTACGTAACAATGAAGCTCTGTATCTTTTATATTTTTAGCTATCAGATTTATTTCGCTTAAAAGTTTACTGAGTGATTGCCAATCATTGTAGACGGGTATTAAAATTATAATTTTTTTCATCTTATACCTATCATGCAATAACCAACTGGTTTAATTGTCCCGTATTCTCCTGGGCAAACTTTTTTTAAAATTTCTGGATTTCCAGTAAAAATTATTCCATGTTCTGGATTTATTTTTTTAAACTTATCATTCATTTTTCCAAACCATTTAGGTCTTGATGTTAAATGATACGCAAGATTACCCGCAGACCACTCATCGCCCACAACAACTTTAATTTCATTAGAAAAATTTCTATCCCATCTTTTTTGAACTAAATCAGAAATTTCTCTTCCAGGATAGTCTGTTCTTTTGTCTTTTTGTGAAATTGAAATATAAGAATATACTGCAGGCGACAACAAGAATATAAATAAAAAATTGTACATAAATTTTTTTAAACTTTTTCTCTCTAACTTTTCTTTAAAGCAATAAAGAAATAGAATTCCAAAACTAAGGTAAAAAGGTGACATCCACATAGTTCTTATATTCGAGCCTGTAATTAATGAAGTAATAAAAATAAGAAGAAAAGGTAATATATTAATACTTAACAGAAAAACTAATTTTCTATCGTTAAATTTAACATTTATTTTTCTAAATTTTAAAATGAATGAACATAAAAATAAAAATGGTAAAATCATTATTAATTGCTTTAAAAGAAAAATAAAAGGATTGGTTATATGACTAATTAAAACACTCTCATTAATATTAGACCTATGCGAAGCGTAATTTATAGTTACAAAATCATTCGCGACTAACCAATTTAAATGTGGAAATACAATTATTAAGAATGATAGGAAGGCCAAGAAAACTCCTAGGCCTACTTTATATTTTTTAATTTCAAAAAATAGATAAAAAAAGACAATTGAAATTATTAGGTAAAAAAAGAGGTAGTGAGATAGAAAACCTAAGCCAGAAAAAATCCCGAATAAAGTCCAATTCAAATATCTTTTGTCATTAATTGATCTCCAAAAATAGTAAACTGAAATTATTCTAAATGGTAGCTGACAAACATAAACATTAAATTCTGGTGTAGTATAATTATAAAATACTAAACCCTCTAATAAAAGAACTGATAAAAGTGACAAAAATTTATTATTTAAGAATTCATAAGAAAGTTTCCAAACAAAAATAAAAGAGACAATCACAAATAGCTGGCTTAATAGATAATATGCCCAATCCTGATTGCCAAAAAAATCATAAAATAACCAAACAACTGCTGCACTCATTGGGGGGTGCTTGTCAAAACCAAACTCAAAATTGCTTGCCCATGCTAAAGCTTCAATTGTATCTAATGGTAAATTTTTGTTTGTGAGGCTGGGAACGGCTGTCCAAACAATTAGATGAGATAACAAAAAAATTAAAAAGATGCTGTTTATATTTTTTTTAGCCATTATTTTCAAAATAATACAATTAAAAGCATATTGACACGACTATTTTCATTCATATACTCCCACATCTTAATAAATGGTAAAAAAACAAACAAAGAAAAAATATACCCCCAACGATAAAGAGAAATATATGTGTTCTAAACACAAAAAATATTTCAGCGAAGCTCTTATAAGATGGAAAAGTGATATAATTAAATCTAATAATCTAGGTAATATTTTAAATTCAAATGATGATAATAGTTCATCAGCTGACATTGTTGATCAAGCATCATCCTATACTGATAAGTCTGTCGAGGTAAAAGCATTAAATAGAAGTAGAAAACTAATCTCTAAAATTGAACAAGCGCTGAGAAAAATAAAAGATGGCACCTACGGTTATTGTGAAGAAACAGGAGAGCCGATTGGCATTAAAAGGCTTTTAGCTAGACCTATAGCCTCACTTTGCATTGAGGCTCAGGAAAAACATGAGAGAGATGAAAAAATTTTTGTTGACGATTAGATTTTTGGTATTTTTTCGCCTCTATTCAATAAATCATAACCTTTAATAACTGCATCTCTTTCTGATATTTCATTGTACCACCTTGAGAGATTTTTATAATTTTTTAATCCAATATCATGCCAATCATGTCTAGCTATCCAAGGAAATGTTGCTATATCAGCGATAGTATATTCGTCGTAAGCTAGATATTTTGAAACTTTAAGTCTGTTATCCAACTCTTCGTAAATACGTTTGGAAATTTTAAAGTATCTTTTTTCACCAAATTCACTTTTTCCAGGATTGTAATGATGAAATTGATGGTGCTGACCTAGCATTGGTCCTATATAAGCCATTTGTCCCATAAGCCATTGGTTAATTAAAATTTTCTTATCTTTGTCGTAAAATTTTCCACTTTTATCGCCAAGGTACATTAAAATAGCACCAGACTCGAAAATGCTAATTTTACTTTCGTGATCTAAGATAACTGGAATTTTTCTAAACGGACTTATCTTTTCAAAATCTTTGTTAAATTGCTCGTTTTTATCAATGTTAACTTTTGTTATTTTAAACCTAAGCTTGGTTTCTTCCAACATAATAGTTATTTTTTTTCCGTTGGGCGTATTTGCTGTAAAGACTTCAATCACTTTTTTTTTGGCCTAGTCTCTCTTGAATTTCTTTAGATGAAGTGGTGAATTGAAATCTGAATTTCTCGTTTGGTCTTGCTCTCTTAAAACATGCCACAGAGGCTAAAGCAGCTTCATGAAAACCAGATAATATAAGTTTTAATTTGCCAGGATAATTACAAATATCTCCTATAGCAAATATACCATTTTTATTTGTTTGAAAGTTTTCAGTATTTACCTCGATAGTTTTTTTAGTCATATTCAAACCCCACTCGGCAATTGGTCCCAGTTGCATTATTAAACCAAAAAATCCTAAAATTGTGTCAGCTTCAATTTTCTCTGTTTTTCCATCATCGTTTTTAACTATTACCGTATTTAATTTGTCCCCTTTATTTACTGAGTCAATTTGAAATGGTGTTAAAATATTTATTTTTCCACTCTTTCTTAATTTTTCAAGCTCACTAAGGGTATGTGGTGCGCCTCTGAATTCGTTTCTTCTATGAATTAAGGTTACTTTGGATTTTTTTGATAATTCTAAGGCCCAATCTAAAGCTGAGTCCCCGCCCCCAAAAATTGCTATTTTTTTATCCTCGAATTTTTTTTTGTCAGTAATTGAGTAATGGACATTTTTTCCTTCTAGTTTTTCTAACTCTTTAAGTGGAAGTTTTCTAGGCTCAAAAGAACCAACGCCGCCTGCTATAATTACATTAGGTGTAGTAAAGGTATTATTTTTATTTGTTATTACCTCCCAGTTATTTTCGTTTTCTTTAAGACTTTGAACTCTTTCATTTAAAAAAAATTTTGTATTGAAGGGTTTTACTTGATCAAGTAAATTTTCAGTCAAAGATTTTCCACTACATTTAGGTAAGGCTGGTATATCATAAATTGGTTTGTCTGGGTATAATTCAATACATTGACCTCCAGCTTTATCTAGATTGTCAATTACAACACAATTTAAACCTTTTATACCCAGTTGATGAATTGCAAATAATC
>MDTD01078254.1_pt1 | contig 10418 bp, 10 predicted proteins | sample 811221 | NCBI WGS metagenome assembly MDTD01 (sample SAMN05326646, study PRJNA326480) | marine metagenome | isolation source: seawater | place: Pacific Ocean: South West | collected 2011
CCGGCGCGCCGTTGCCGGCGGTGTCGACGACCATCAAGTATCCGGTGATCGACCTCGTCGACCCGGATCCCTTCGACCCCTGCCGAGACATCCCGCTGGACGTGGTGCAGCGCATCGGCCTGGCTTTCACGCCGCCCACGCCCGAGGACAGTCTGCGCTGCAAATACGACGCCGGGAACTACCAGATGGCCGTCGAGGCGTTCGTCTGGCGCACCTTCGAACAGACCTTGCCGGCCGACGCGGTCGAACTCGACATCAACGGCCACCGCGCGGCGCAGTACTGGGTGATGAAGCCCACCGACTGGAACAACCGCTGGTGGATCACCTGCATGGTGGCCTTCAAGACCAGCTACGGCGTCATCCAGCAGTCGCTGTTCTACTCGCCGATCTACTCCGAGCCCGACCCGGACTGCATGCAGACCAACCTGCAGCGCGCGCATGAACTGAGCCCGTTCTACATCTATTGATCGGCGAGCAGGCGCGCCTCGGTAGCCTGTCGCAAATGAGCGCCCCCACCGAAGCGGAGACCACGCCCTCGACCCGGCCCGGCCTCGCGACCGCCGCCCGGCGCGCGCTCGGGGCGCTGCTGGGGGTGCCATCACCCAGGGCCGAGGTGGCCGTCCACCGCGGCCTTCGTGTTCCCATGCGCGACGGCGTGGACCTGATCGCCGACCACTACGAGCCGCAGCTCTCCACCCCCGCCGGCACGCTGCTGGTGCGTGGCCCCTACGGGCGCAGCTTCCCGTTCGCCGCACTGTTCGGCTCGGTCTACGCCGCCCGCGGCTATCACGTGGTGGTGCAGAGCGTGCGGGGCACGTTCGGTTCGGGCGGCGAGTTCTCGCCCATGGTGCACGAGGTTCCCGACGGCGCCGACACCGTCGCGTGGCTGCGCGAACAAAGCTGGTTCACCGGCACGTTCGGCACTGTCGGGTTGTCGTATCTGGGCTTCACCCAGTGGGCGCTGCTCAGCGATCCCCCACCCGAGATGAAGGCGGCTGTGATCACCGTCGGCCCGCACGACGTCAGCGGGCCACGATGGGGCACGGGGTCGTTCGGCCTCAACGACTTCCTCGGTTGGAGCGACCTGGTCGCGCACCAGGAGGATCCCAATCGGCTGCTGACGCTGCTGCGCCAGGCGCGGGCGCAACGCCGTGTGACACGCGCTTCCTATGGACTGCCACTGGGCGAATCGAGCCGCGCGTTGCTCGGTGACGGTGCGTTGTGGTTCGAGTCCTGGCTAGAGCACCCCGACGCCGACGACGAGTTCTGGACGCGGCTGCATCTGCGAGAGGCCCTGGAGCGCACCGACATTCCGGTGCTGCTGATATCCGGTTGGCAGGACCTTTTCCTCGAACAGACGCTGACCCAGTTCGCCAGGTTGCGCGACCGCGACGTGCCCGTCGGGTTGACGGTCGGACCGTGGACCCACGGACACATGATGACCAAGGCCGCGCCGACGGTCATCCGGGAGACGCTGGAATGGCTCGGCACGCATCTGGGCGATCAGCCTTCCCAACGATCCACTCCGGTACGGGTGCACGTCGGCGGGCAGGGCTGGCTGGAGCTCGCCGACTGGCCGCCGCCGATGCCCGAACAGGTGCTGTACCTGCAGCCCGGCGGCGCTTTGGCCGCCGCTGCGCCGGCCCGGGGCGGTGACGAGGTCTTCGTCTACAACCCCGCCGACCCGACCCCGACGGTCGGAGGACGGCTGCTGTCCCCTGTCGGCGGCTACCGCGACGACACCGAACTGGCGCGCCGCGCCGACGTGCTGACCTTCACCGGCGCGCCGCTGCCCACCGACCTGTGTGTCGTCGGCGCCCCGGTCGTGGAACTGTCACACTCCTGCACCAACCCGAACAACGACCTGTTCGTCCGGGTCAGCCAGGTGGACGCGCAGGGCCGGTCGCGGAACATCAGCGACGGCTACCTGGCTTCAGCACCCGATAGCGGAACGGTGCGCCTCGAGCTCGACGCCGTCGCACACACCTTTCCGGCGGGAGCGCGGATTCGGGTGCTGATCGCGGGCGGGTCGCACCCGCGTTTCGTGCGCAACCTGGGCACCGGCGAGTCCGTCGCGACCGGTACTGCGCTCGCGACGGCACGTCACACCGTGCATCTTGGTGGTGAATCACGCCTGGTGCTGCCGGCTGGCACCCGGCCACCGTCAACCGACTGAGCCACGCACCCGGTCGGCGATCCGCTCCAGGGCGGTCTCGTCGTGCACCGGGTTCGTCCAGTCCGGTCGCACCGGCAGCTGAACCCAACTGGCGCAGCCGCGGTAATCCGGGGTGCGTTGCACCCGCACCGGCTCACGTAACTCCGCCGCCGAGACCACCACGGCGGTGAGCCGGTGCCGGGGGCGAAAGTCCAGCCGGTCGGCGCGGACCGACTCGTCGGTCCAGATGTGCAAGGACGCGAGCTGTTCGAGGTTCTCCGGCCGGCGGACCTCGACGGCGGCGACCACGCGGGCGCCGGCACGCACCAGCACCTCGTCGTCGGTGCTGTCGCGCGCCGCCTCCTGCAGCAGGTCCCGATGCTCGGGCCGCACCCGCTCGGCGTGGCTGTGTGCGACCGTCGGGAAGAGCAGGAACCTCGAAGCGGCCACCTCGAACCGCTTCTCGTGGATACCGCCCTTGCGCAGCAGGACCGTCTGCCTGCCATCGAGCAGTGCGTGGATGGCGGCACTCCATTCCTTGAGCGCCGGGGTCAGCGCCGGCCCAGAGATCGGACCCGCCTCCCCGGTCACGCCAGGCCGAGCCGCGCCCGGACCTCCGGGCGGCGCAGCGGCGGAACCGTTTTCGGCGGCTGCCTGCGTGGAGCCAGACCGGCCAGCAAGCGCTCCGTGGTCGCGGTCACCTCGGCGACCGCGGTCTCGAACGCGTCGACGTTGGCCGCCGACGGCTTGGTGATGCCGCTGACCTTGCGGACGTACTGGCGCGCCGCGGCCTCGATCTCCACGACGGTGGCTGCCGGTTGCAGCCCGCGCAGCTCGGTGATGTTTCGGCACATGACCTCCACGATAGGCGCTTGACGGGTGTCGATACGGTGAGCGGATGACCGAAACGTCCGATGTCCTGCTGGTCGAGACCACCGACCGGATCCGCACGCTGACACTGAATCGGCCCGGGGCCCGCAACGCGCTGTCGGTGGCGCTGCGCACCGGGCTGTTCGCGGCACTGCGGGACGCCCAGACCGACGACGGCGTCGACGTCGTCATCCTCACCGGGGCCGACCCGGTGTTCTGCGCCGGGCTGGACCTGAAGGAACTCGGCGACACCACCGAGCTGCCCGACATCTCCCCGAAATGGCCACCGATGACCAAGCCGGTGATCGGCGCGATCAACGGCGCAGCCGTCACCGGGGGCCTGGAGATCGCGCTGTACTGCGACATCCTGATCGCCTCCGACCAGGCGCGCTTCGCCGACACCCATGCCCGGGTCGGTCTGCTCCCGACCTGGGGTCTGTCCGTGCGGCTGCCGCAGAAGGTCGGGGTCGGCATGGCCCGGCGGATGAGCATGACCGGTGACTATCTGTCGGCGGACGAGGCGCTGCGCACCGGCCTGGTGACCCAGGTCGTCCCGCACGCCGAGCTGCTCGACACCGCGCGCCGGATCGCGACGTCGATCGTCGGCAACAACCAGAAGGCGGTGCGCGCGCTGATGGCGTCGTATCACCAGATCGACGAGGCCCAGAACAGCACCGGGCTGTGGATGGAGGCCGCGTCGGCGCGGGAGTGGATGAAGTCCACCAGCGGCGACGACATCGCCGCCAGCCGCGGCTCGGTCATCGAACGGGGCCGCTCCCAGGTGCGCTGACCCCGTCTCGCACCGCGAAGGCGCGTGTCTGCACACTAGGCGCCGGCGTGTCGCGTGCAGATGCGCGCCCTCGCTGCGCGTCATCACATCTGTTCGGCCGCCAACTCTTCCACGCTCATGCCGTCGACCAGCCGGTCGAGCGCACCGGTCATCGTCGCGCACTCCCGCGCGGGGTGATCGGTAGGACAGTTCAGCGCGTGGCTGAGGAACTGCTGCGCGGCGCGCGCCTGGGCGATGACGCGGTCCAGGTCGGCCAGTTGATCGCGGACGGACTCGCGCCAGTGCTCGCTGGGTGCATCCAGCACCGCTGCTGCGATGTCGAGCGGAACGCCCAGACGGTGAACGATCTTCAGGAATGCCAGTCGCCGTAACTCCTCCGTTCCATACATCCGGGTACCGGCTCGGCGGGCTTTGGGCCGCACCAGGCCACGCCCGTCGTAGTACCGCAACGCCGACGGCGCCATCTGCAAGCGTGTCGCGGCCTCGCCGATCGAGATCATGTCCATGCCGTCATTTGACTTCACGCCGACTTGAACCGGCAAGGTCGTCGTATGGACGAAACCACACCGATGCCGGTCAACCATCACGGCGATCATCCCGGGTTCGCGGGACTCACCGGCACGATGTTCGCGGCGGTGTTCCTGCTTGCCGGCCGCGCCAGCGCCGCTCTGGCCGGCGAGCTGACCAACCCGGCGGCCGGCGACCACGTCGTCGACATCGGCTGCGGACCTGGCAACGCTGTACGCGCGGCTGTTCGGCGGGGCGCACGGGCCACCGGTGTCGACCCGTCTGCCGCGATGTTGCGCGTCGCACGCACCGTCACCCGGGACAAGGCCGCCACCTGGGCCGAGGGCAGCGCCGAAGCGCTCCCGGTCGCCGACGCCTGCGCCACCCACGTCTGGGCATTGGCGACGGTGCACCACTGGCGTGACGTCCCCACCGCACTCACCGAGATCCGCCGCGTGCTCGCCCCCGGTGGCCGGTTGCTGGCCATCGAGCGCCGGACCGAACCCGGGGCGACGGGTTATGCCAGCCACGGCTGGACCGCGCAGCAGGCCGAGTCTTTTGCGGCGCTGTGCTCATCGGCCGGCTTGGTCGATGTCGACGTCACGACGACACAGGCCGGCAAGCGGGCCGTATGGGCAGTGAGCGCGCGCCGGTCCTGATCGAGCGCGCGCCGCAGTACGGCAATATCGGAGTGTCGCCGTGCAGACGCGCTCGGCGAAACAACGGCTCAAGTGCCCGCGACCAGCCAGCGGCCAGACAACACCCGCCAGCCGACGAAGACCAGCCGCAGCACCATGAACGTGGTCAGGCCCGACCAGATGCCCAGCAGCCCCCAGCCGAACGCCAGCGACAACCAGATCAGCGGCAGGAACCCGACGAGCGCGCTGACCAGCGTCGCGGTGCGCATGAACCTCGCGTCGCCGGCGCCGAGCAGCACGCCGTCGATCGCGAACACCACCCCGGCGATCGGTAACTGCGCCACCAGGAACCACCACGGCACACTGATCTCGCCGAGCACCGCGCGATCGTCGGTGAACACCGACGGCAGCACCGACGACCCCAGTGCGAACGCCGCGGCCAGCACCGCCGCGGCGACCGCCGAGAACACCGTCACCCGCCAGGCCACCGACTTCGCATGCGTGAGTTGACCCGCCCCCAGGGCGGCACCGACCAACGACTGCGCCGCGATGGCCAGCGAATCGAGCACCAGCGCAAGGAAATTCCACAACTGCAGGACGACCTGATGCGCTGCCACAGCCGCCGCGCCGAAGCGGGCCGCGACCGCACCGGCGGAGACGAAACAGGCCTGAAACGCCATCGTCCGCAACACCAGGTCTCGGCCCATCACCACTTGTGCCCGCAGCACCGACGTCCGCAGTCCGAGCGGGACCCGCTCGACGATCAACGCCCGGACGAACAGCCCGGCGGCCAGCCACTGCCCGACGACGTTGGCCACCGCAGAACCCGCCAGACCCAGCTCCGGGGCACCCATCAGGCCGTACACCAGCGTCGGACACAACACCGCCGACAGCGCGAACCCGACCACGACATAACGCAGCGGACGCACCGTGTCCTGGACACCGCGCATCCAGCCGTTGCCCGCCGCTGCCACGAGGATCGCCGGTACCGCCAAGCTGGCGATGCGCACCCAGGGCACGGCGGCGTCAGCGACCTCACCGCCGGCCGAGGCGCCGGCCAGAGCCGAGACCAGCGGTCGCGCGGTGAGTTGAACCGTCAGCACGATGGCGCTGCCGATCCCCAGCGCCAGCCAGGTCGCCTGCACGCCTTCACCGATCGCCGCCCGGCGATCACCGATCCCGTAGAAACGGGCCGCGCGCGCTGTGGTGCCGTACGCCAGGAACGTCAGCTGCGAACTCAACACGCCCATGATCAGCGCCCCGATTGCCAAAGCCGCCAAGCTGACCGCTCCGAGGCGGCCCACGACAGCCAGGTCGAACAACAGATAGAGGGGTTCGGCGGCCAGCACGCCCAGTGCCGGGAACGCCAACGCAGCGATGCGCCGGCTGGTGGCCGGCTCGAGGGCGTCAGTCAAGCGCGCTCTGCAACGCCGCCACCACGTCGGCGGCCGTTCCGGACGTGGTGTAACCCGCCGCCAGCCGATGGCCCCCGCCGCCGAAGGTGATCGCGACCGCGGCCAGGTCGATCGTCTTGGCCCGCATCGACACCGACCACAACTGCGGCTTGATCTCCTTGAACACCGCCGCCACTTCGGCCTGACGGGTGGTGCGCACGATGTTGACGATGCTCTCGACCTCTTCCGAGCGGGCCGCGGCCCACTCGCCGTGGTCGACGACCGCGTAGACGAACCCGCGCCCGCCGGCGGCGTCGGAGACCAGGCGGGCCGAACCGAGCACCCGCGACAGCATCGGCAACCAGGCAAACGGATGAGTATCCATCAGTGTGCGGCTGACAGTCGCGTTGTCCACGCCGAGTTCGATCAGCCGCGCCGCCAGCCGGTGCGCCCGCGCACTGGCCCACCGAAACGATCCCGTGTCGGTGGTCAGCCCGGCGTACACGCAGTGCGCGACCGCGGCGTCAATAGGGATGTCCCAGGCGTCGAGAAGCTCGGCGACCAGCATCGTCGTCGAGTCAGCCGACGCGTCGACGTAGTTCGCTGAGCCGAACATCAAATTCGACGCGTGGTGGTCGATGACCAGCACGCTGCGACCCGGGGCCGCGAGCTCACGCAACTCGCCCAAGCGGTCCACGCTGGGGATGTCGACGGTGACGACCAGGTCGGCGTCGCGGCGCATCGTCTCCGGCGCCACCAGCAGGTGGCCTCCGGGCAGGGAGCACAGCGATTCGGGGAGTACGTCCGGCGCGGCGAAGCCGACCTGGACATCCCTGCCCAGCCGGTCGAGTACCAACCCGAGCGCCAACCCGGCCCCGATGGTGTCGGCGTCGGGGAAGACGTGACAGACCACGCTGACCGTCGCGGCCGAGGACAGCAGTTCGGCGGCGCCACGGGCATCCACCCGCGCGCCGGTCACAACAGTGTCAGTCGTCGCGTCTGTCATCGAGCGTGTCGAAGTCACCCATGTCCTCAGCGTCCGGCCCGTCCGTGCCCTCCGCCCCGCTTACACGGTACGGGTCGGCCTCGCCGGCGTGCTTGGCACCTTGGCGAACTCTCGCCAAATCCTCATCCGCCGCCCGGGCGCGGGCCAGCAGCTCCTCCATCCGGTGAGCGGTGTCGGGCACGGTGTCGCGCTCGAACGCCAGCGTCGGGGTGAACCGCACCCCGAGGGCCGCGCCCACCCGGGAGCGCAGCACCCCGGTCGCCTTCTCCAGCCCCGCCGCCACGCCGGCGTAGTCCGGTTCCTCGTCCAGCGACCGACCCAACACCGTGTAGAACAGCGTGGCGTCGTGCAGATCGTTGGTGACCTTGGCATCCGTGATCGTCACCCCGGCGAGTCGAGGATCTTTGATCTCGTACTCGATCGCCGAGGCGACAACCGTGGAGATGCGTTTGGCCAGCCGCTTCGCCCGTGCGGGGTCAGCCATGGCGCGTGCTCACCTTTCGGTCTCGGGTCCCACTCAGACCCGCTCTTTTTCGACCAGCTCGTAGGTCTCGATGACGTCGCCCTCCTTGATGTCGGAGTACGTCAACGTCAGACCGCATTCGTAACCCTCGCGCACCTCGGTGGCGTCGTCTTTCTCGCGCTTCAGCGACGACACCGTGAGGTTCTCGGCGACCACCACGTTGTCCCGCAGCAGCCGAGCCTTGGCGTTGCGCCGCATGATGCCCGACTGCACCAGGCAGCCGGCGATGTTGCCGACCTTGGACGACCGGAAAATCGCCCGGATCTCGGCACGGCCGAGCTCGCGCTCCTCGTAGATCGGCTTGAGCATGCCCTTGAGCGCGCTCTCGATCTCGTCGATGGCCTGGTAGATCACCGAGTAGTACCGGATCTCCACGCCCTCGCGGTTGGCCAGCTCGGTCGCCTTGCCCTCGGCACGAACGTTGAAGCCGATGATGATCGCGTCCGAGGCCGACGCCAGGTTGACGTTCGTCTCGGTCACGCCACCGACACCGCGGTCGATGACGCGCAGTTCGACCTCGTCGTCGACCTGGATACCCAGCAACGCCTCTTCGAGCGCCTCGACCGTACCGGCGTTGTCGCCCTTGAGGATGAGGTTGAGCTGACTGGTTTCCTTCAGCGCCGAATCCAGGTCCTCCAGGCTGATCCGCTTGCGCGCTCGGGCCGCCAGCGCGTTGCGCTTACGCGCGTTGCGCCGGTCGGCGATCTGTCGGGCGATCCGGTCCTCGTCGACGACCAGGAGGTTGTCGCCTGCGCCCGGTACCGACGTGAAACCGATGACCTGCACCGGCCGCGACGGCAGCGCTTCCTCGACGTCCTCGCCGTGCTCGTCGACCATGCGCCGCACGCGGCCGTAGGCGTCGCCCGCGACGATGGAATCGCCGACGCGCAACGTGCCGCGCTGCACCAACACGGTGGCCACCGGGCCGCGACCGCGGTCCAGGTGCGCCTCGATCGCCACGCCCTGGGCTTCCATGTCCGGGTTGGCCCGCAGGTCCAGCGAAGCGTCGGCCGTCAGCAGCACCGACTCGAGCAACTGCTCGATGTTGACGTTGTTCTTCGCCGAGATGTCGACGAACATCGTGTCGCCGCCGTACTCCTCGGGAATCAACCCGTACTCGGTGAGCTGCCCGCGAATCTTCGACGGGTCGGCACCTTCTTTGTCGATCTTGTTGACCGCCACCACGATCGGCACCTCTGCCGCCTGAGCGTGGTTGACCGCCTCGATCGTCTGCGGCATCACACCGTCATCGGCGGCGACCACCAGGATCGCGATGTCGGTGGCCTTGGCGCCGCGCGCACGCATCGCGGTGAACGCCTCGTGACCCGGGGTGTCGATGAAGGTGATGGGCCGCTCGGCGCCGTCATGCTCGACCGACACCTGGTAGGCGCCGATGTGCTGGGTGATGCCGCCGGCCTCGCCCTCGCGGACGGTGGCGTTGCGGATGGTGTCCAGCAACCGGGTCTTGCCGTGGTCGACGTGACCCATCACGGTCACCACCGGCGGGCGGAACTCGAGGTCCTCCTCGCCGCCCTCGTCTTCGCCGTAGGTGAGGTCGAAGGACTCCAGCAGCTCGCGGTCCTCGTCCTCCGGGGAAACGACCTGAACCTTGTAGTTCATCTCGCCGCCCAGCAGCTCCAGGATGTCGTCGCCGACAGACTGCGTCGCGGTGACCATCTCGCCGAGGTTGAACAGCGCCTGCACCAGCGAGGCCGGGTTGGCGTCGATCTTCTCGGCGAAGTCGCTCAGCGACGCACCGCGCGCCAGGCGGATGGTCTCACCATTGCCCTTGGGCAACCGGACGCCACCGACGACCGGGGCCTGCATGTTCTCGTATTCGGCGCGCTTCGCCCGCTTCGACTTGCGACCCCGCTTGGGTGCGCCACCGGGGCGTCCGAACGCACCCGCGGCACCGCCGCGCTGACCGGGACGACCGCCGCCGCCGGGGCGACCTCGGAAACCACCGCCACCGCCGCCGGGACCTCCACCGGGTCCGCCGCCGCGGTAGTTGCCACCACCGCCGCCGCCGGGACGACCGCCGCCGCCGGGCTGCGGCCGACCACCGGGGGCCGGACGCGGACCGCTACCGGGACGGGGACCGCCACCGGGACGAGGGCCACCGCCGGGCCGCGGGGGCATGTTGCCCGGCGTGGCGCCCGGGCGCGGGCCACCGCCGGGGCGGGGTCCGCCTGCGCCGGGTCCCGGTCGCGGGCCCTGGGGGCGAGGCGCCGGACGCTCGACAGGCTGCTGCGAGGAGAAGGGGTTGTTGCCGACGCGCGGGGTGCGCGCAGCGGGCCGGGGTCCTGGCTTCGGTCCGGGAGTGGGCCGGGGACCCGGGGCGGGCCCGGGCCGCGGGGGCGCGCCGGGAGTGGCAGCGGCGGGCGGCTGTGGTGCGGCGGGCGGTGCCGCGGCGGCCGGGGGCGGCGCGGCCGGAGGCTGCGCGGCGGCCGGGGGCTGGGCCGCGGCCGGGGGCTGGGCCGGGGTGGGGCCGGGTTTAGTCACCTGCGGCGGGCCTGGTTTGGGCGCGGCGGGCCG
>MDTD01080008.1_pt1 | contig 10418 bp, 9 predicted proteins | sample 811221 | NCBI WGS metagenome assembly MDTD01 (sample SAMN05326646, study PRJNA326480) | marine metagenome | isolation source: seawater | place: Pacific Ocean: South West | collected 2011
AGACAGTGAAGCTGAGAAAATTTTAACTGTGGGTGATGCAGTTAAATTTATCGAAGGAAAAGCTAACTAGAAATTTTAATGCCATCGGAAAAAGATGGAGTAATGATAATATTATCTTCTCCTTCAGGAGCAGGTAAAACTACTCTGGTAAAAAAACTATCTGAAAAAGATAATTATGAAATCTCAATATCGCATACAACTAGACAACCTAGACCTAATGAAAATCAAAATGAAGATTATTTTTTTGTTAGTGAATCTGACTTTAAAAGATTAATTAAAAATGAAGAGTTTTTAGAATATGCAAAGGTTTTTAATAATTTTTATGGCACAACAAGAACACCAGTTATTGATAAATTAACTAAAGGTAAAAATGTACTTTTTGATATTGATTGGCAAGGAGCAGATCAAATTAAAAATAAAAAATTAGACTATAAATTAATTACTTTTTTTATACTACCCCCAAGTAAGGAAATTTTGTTTGAGAGGTTATCTAAAAGGCATGCAGGTGATAAATTAGTAGCTGAAGAGAGAATGAATCAATTTGAAAGAGATGTCTTACATTGGATAAACTACGACTATGTAGTGATCAATAATGATTTAAATGAATGTTATTTAAAAATAACTAATTTAATTGATGCTATGATAAATAATGGTTCAAAAGATTACGATATAAATTATATCAGAAGTCACGTTGAAAAACTAACTATTTAGATTTTCATACTCGGCAGCTAATTTATAATAAGTTTCTAAGTTTAGATTTTGTGGTCGTAAATTAAGATCAATTTTTAGTTTTTCTAAAATTCTTTTATCTCCATTAAAAAGCTGATTAAAAGGTTTTTTTAACATTTTCCTTCTTTGATTAAAAAAAACTCTTGTCACTCTTTCTAAAGTATTTCCATTATTAATTTTTACAAAATTATATTTTGGAGTAAAAACTAATAGACTACTGTTTACTTTAGGCCGAGGGAAAAAAGCTTCAGGCTTAATGTCACATATTTTATTTACATTAAGTTTCCAATTGCTAATAATTGTTAATCTTCCATAATTTGAAGTATTAGTTTCAGCTAATATTCTATCTGCAACTTCTTTTTGAAACATTAAAACAAGACAATCAAACCAAAAATTAGATTTTAAATTTATTATCCATTTACTTAGAATTTCTGTTGAAATGTTATATGGTAAATTTCCAAACACTGTTACTTTGTTTGTAAAAATTTTAGTTTCATCTATATTAAGCACATCGTCATTAATTATTATTATTTTATCATTAAATTTATTTTTGAGATTAGCAACAAGCTCGTCGTCTTTTTCAATAGCAAATATTTTTTTTGGATTTTTATTATATATATACGAAGTAAGATTCCCTGTACCAGGGCCTATTTCAAGAATTATTTTATTCTCGATAGGAGTTATGTTTATAATTTTTTTTAAAACATGCTTATCTATTAAAAAATTTTGACCTAAACTTTTTTTAGCTTTATTCAAATTTTATCCAAAAAATAAAGAGCTTTAGTTAAACTTAAAGGATTAGAGGTATTCTTTCCCAACATACTTTCATTTGGACCATGATCAGGAGATATTCTAATAAATGGAAGTCCTAAGGTAATATTTATAGCGTTATATTCAAATAATGTTTTAAGTGGAGTTAAAACTTGATCATGATACATTCCAACAATCACATCAAAATTCTCCCTATTTTTTTTCATAAAAGCAGTGTCAGCAGGAATTGGACCAGATATATTGTAATTAGAATTTTTTAAGTATTTGATTGCAGGAGCAATAATTCTTTTATCTTCATTAAACTTATCGATACTTTCAGAATGTGGATTTAAACTAAGGATACCAATTCTAGGATTAATTTTAAAATTTTTAATATAAAACTCTTTTATTAATTCAACTTTTTCTACAATGTTTTTTTTTTTAATTTTTTTATTCACAGATTTTAATGGTAAGTGTGTAGTTATCGGGCAAACAGAAAGTTTTTTGTTGTAAATTAACATTGCTATTTTTTTTACTTTAAAAAGATTCCCTAAATATTCAGTAATACCTAGGAACCTTTTATTTAAAAATTTTTCTTTTGAAATAGGACCTGTAATTAATTTATTAGTTATTTTCTTTTTAATTAAGTATTTTGCAATTTTAAAACATTCCTCAATATATTTTTTAGATTTTGACGAAATTTTTTCAAACGCTGCCTTTTGTTTAAAATTTACATTAATTATGTTAATAAAGTGATTATTTAATTTTTTTTTATTTATTGTATTTAAATTAACTTCAATAATTTTTTTGTTAAAATTTAATTTTTTCATCTGAAGTTTTAGTAATCTTATTGATCCAATTAATATTATTGGTGACTTAAATTTTTTATATTTTAAATTTTTAAAAAAAATTTCAAAAAAAATACTATTTGGCTCTCCTGGAACTATTAAAATAGGTTTATAGTTGCTCAATTTTATAATCCTTCATAACTTTTTTTAAATAAATGTTTGAAAAAATACTTAATTGTTCGTTTGTTTTAAATATCACTGTTTTTTCAACCTCATTATCAATATTAATTTTTTTTCTTTCTTCTTTTATATTATTTAATTTAATAATTATAAATCCACCTGGTATTACAATCGGCTTTGTATATTGTTTTAAATTTAATTTATTTATCTCTTTAAGTAGTTTTTTATTAAGTGAATTTTCACTTATCCAACCAATTTTTCCTCCTTGATTGGATGAGGTTGATATTCCAAATTTCGCAGATGTATTTTCAAAACCTATTTCTTTAATACTTTTTTCAATTAAGCTAAATTTTTCTTTTAAATTATTTTTTTGGTCAACATCAAACACAATCTCAGATAAATTAAATTCCCTGACAGTTTCATTTGTTTTTACAATATTTTCTTTTATTTGATTTTTATCAATAATTACTTTAGATGAAAATTTTTCATATATTAATCTATTCCACAGTGCGTTTATTGAAAGTTTATTTAATAAATAGGAATATTTAATATTTTTACTTGATAAATAATCTTTAAATTCTTCTTTGTTGTTAAATTTTTTTCTAGAATAAATATTTTTTATTGCATTATCTAAATATTCCTCATCTACTTTTATTTCTCCTATAAATGTTAGTAGTTTGATTTTTTTTATTTTTTCACGTATCAACGAGTTTTTTGCTATTTCAAATATTTCATCATTTTCTAATTTATTTAAATTTTCATTAATACTTTTCAAATAATTTGATTCTCTTAAAATATCTATCGAAGTAATTATATCATTATCAATTTTAAATAATATTTTATTCTCTATTGAATTAACATTATTGAAGATTGTATAAGTTAAAATAAAAATAATTAATATTACTTTATGCATTTAGTTTCTATATAGGTCTTGATCTATTTCTTGCTCATATGTTGTAAGTGGGTAGAAAGTAAAAGACAACAATAAGTCTTCCGTAGGCTTTAAATCTCTATCTTGGTAAAATGTTTTTTTATACTTAATACCTGCTGTTAAACAATCATTTTTATATTCGTATAAAAGATCATAATATTCAGTTAGGTTAATTTTTCTATTTCTTCTGGTTTTAAAAGATAATTGATTTAAATCATCAAATTTATATGTAAAAGAATTTTCAATTACATTTGAATTTCCCACTGGTCCATTTTCTTCAATAAATTTTAAAGATGCAGTGAAGTCATTAGTAGACAATTCACCATTTAGCGAACTGTATTCTAGGTCATTTAAGCCATTATTTAGAGAGAAATGATAGTCAATTTTAACTGTGTCAATAAATGATTGTTCTGAATCTGCAAAATGATAATTTTTTATAGACCCAAATAAGTTTGAATATTTTTTGTTTAGAGTGCTACTAGTTGGTATGTAATTTTCGACGGTATCTCTAATAGATGTTGCTAATTTAACCTCAAAAAAATTATTTATATCTTTAGTATTTAAATTTCCAGTCTTTAAATCGTATTCTTTCTTATAATCTAATCCTAAAGTTAATGATTTACCAGATTCAAAAGTATCATTCACTCCTATTCTATTAATATCGAAAATGTTATCAGTATTAATTATTCTTTTATCTGAATTATAATTTTTCATATCACCAGGATTAAATCTAAATGAGATTTTTGGTTCTAGGAATTCTTGTGAATTTTTATTAATTTTTTTTAATGGAATTGAAGAATTTATTTCAAATATACTAGAAACTTCCATCGAGGGCCTACTTTTATACTTTGTATCATTTTTTCCTACCGTATTTAAATTTTTTAAATAAAAATTAATATCATTTTTGAAACCTCTATTAGAGTACAAATCATAGGTGCTATAATTTAAATTATTTATAATTTGAGATCTAAGATTATTTGTATTTGATAATTTGTTATTTCCAGACGACAAAAATTCTACAGAGCCATAATTAAAATATCCCAGATTTGTAGAAAAATTATAATATGGAAATATATGTTGATATTTGTCGTTTGACCTTCCTACAGAGAGATTTTCAAATATATCCATTCCTGCTGCAAAATTATAATTTTCTTTATCTAATTCTATTTTCATACCTGAGTGCATAGTTGAATTACTTCGTGGTTTAATTGATTTATCCATATCTATTAGATTTGTGTCAAAAACTTTTAGATACGTGTCATTATTTGTTTTTTCAATAAACAAACTAACAAGACTATTTACGTAATTTTTTAAGTTCAAATTTAAATCATATTTAGAAAATAAATGTGTAAGTGAACTTTTTTTATTCAATGAGGTAGATTCGTAACCTTTTACAAAGTTAAAATCAGCAATAAATGATGATTTTTGATTTTCTTGTCTATATTCACCTTGGTACATCTGAATGTTCTGATCAAAAATAGTAGGTTTTAATGTTAAGTCTCTGCTTTCTGAAATGACATAAAAATAAGGTATGTAGACAGATGTTCCTAAAATTTCAGAATTATTTAGCTGAGGCCTTATGAAACCGCTTTGTCTTTTAACACTAGGATCTGGGTGAAAAAATTTAGGAAAATACATTACTGGTTTATCATAAATTCTTAAAACAGCATTATCATAAATAAGTTTTTTTTTATTTTTATCGTGAGTTATTTTCTCTGCTTTTATACTCCAGGGTGGACATTTATCTTCAATAAGTTTACAACTGGTAAAAACAGCTTTGTTTATTTTTGTTATCCCGTTCTTGCTTTCAGATGACACTCCTTTTACTCTTGGATCATTTTCAGAGTTATCAAAGCTATTTTTTCTTATTTTAACTAAAGTTTCGCTTGCTTTAAAATTTTTATTTTTTAAATCAAAAAATCCATCTGAGAATTTAGCTCTATCGTTTTGCCCCTCTGGTAGTGAGTTATCTGATGTTATATAAACATTTTTAGCTTTTAATAATTCATTTTTAAAAAAATAAACAAATTCATTAAACTCGTATTGAGTTAAATCATTATCAACCAATTTAGATTTATTTTTAGAGCTAAATTTGTTTAAATTCCTAAAAATTGTTACATCAGATCCATTAAATTTATATTTTGATTTTATGTATACATCAGTTTCTCCTTTGGAAACTATTTTTTCATCATTTACAAAATATATAATTTCCTGTGCAACACCAGAATAATTATTTGTTATATCATTAATCTTAACATCACCTTTTGCAAAAATTATATTTAATGTTTTATCGAATTTAAAACTATCAGCTTCAATTGTAATTTCTTTATATATTGCTTTTGATTTTTTTTCTGTAAATATAATTTCTTTATCTTTTAAATAGGTAATTTTATCAGTAAATATAGTAATATTTTTAATACTGTCATCTATGCGTACATTAGTATCTGAATATAAAATATTATTTTTCTTATCATATTTAAAATTTTTTCCGTAAATAATTATTCCATTTTCAGATTTTGCAGTTCCACCATTTTTACCTAAAAAAATATTACCATCTTCAAGAATTTCAATTTCCTTTACATCAAAAGTAAAAGTTTCATTTCCTTGACTTATTGATGAAAATAAAAACAAAAAGAGAAAAATTTTTGATATTTTTAATAAGTGCTTATTTTTCATTAATTCTTCTAAAATATATAAAGTTTATTGTTAGCAGCATTATAAGAGGTAACCATACCGAATTAAATATTGATAATTTTTCTGTATTTCCTAATACGTAGAAAAAATTATTAATATAATAAATTACAACCGAGATAAATAAACCAAATACTAACTTTAATGTATTGTTTTTAAAATTTCGAGAATTATACATAATTATTGAAGAAAGTATTGTCATCATAGTTAAAAATAAAGGGTAACTCGTTAATTTATTAATTTGTACGCTAACATCGACCGAGGAGTAATTTAATGTGTCATAATTTTTTTTTAATTTTATTAATTCCATTAATGATAATGATGACAAATTTGAAAATAAATTTTTAATCTTTTCGTAATTAAAATTTGAGTATAAATTTATCGTGTTTAATTTATTTTTTTCATTACCTTGGAATATAATTGGATCATAAATAATCCAATTATTTTTTTTTATGTCGATTTTTTTTGTCTTTATATTTTGAATAACATTATAATCTGAGTCAAACTTGGTTATGAAAGCATCCATGAGAAAATTTTCATTTATCTTTGATGCATTGATAATATAAACATTCTCATCAACTATATCTTTAATCCATAATCCGTTATTAGTTACTACAGCTAGATATTTACCGTCTGCAGTGTATTTTAACTTTAATTCTAAATAATAACTTTTTAAATTTGAGGACATATTGTAAAAAAAAAAAATTAACATGATACTTATTAAAAAAGTAGAAATACTAATAATATTTACGATTTGGGAATTTTTTAAACCTGAATATTTAAAAATTTGAATTTGATTATCTTCAAAAAGATTTACAAAAAACATCTGGGTTGCCAAAAGAAATATAAATGGAAACATTTCAAAAATAAAAGATGGAGCATTGAGTATTGCCAAATAGATTGGAAAAAAAGTTTTTACATTTTCTTTTTTAAAAAACTCTAATTCACCTAAAAAATTTAATATTATAATTAAACCAAACAAAACTATAGTCACATATATTAAAGATTTAATAAAATTAATAATTAAAAATTTTGTATAAGTTTTCATATTGTGTGTTAGCTCATTTTGGTTTTTATTTGAAAATAAATAATTAAATATAAAAATAATAAAATTATTATTGGAATTAAAATCATATTTAAATTAAAAAATAAGTCATCATTTATAAATCTTAATGTAGTTTCTGAAAAAATAATCATTAATACACCGCTTAAAAATATTAAAATTCTATATTTATTAAAATTTATTATTTCTTTAGATTTTATAATATGTATTAGAGATAAAATTATTAGTATTGGTATATAAAAAGGAATTATATGTCTTTTATAAATTTCTTTGAAAACATTATCCATATTTCTTAAATTACAATTTAGTGTAATTTTAGGACTTTTACTTTTTTTTAGTTCACCGTTTATATAATTCTGAATACAATTAATTAAAACTAAAGTAGATGTTTCCTGAGTTTTAGTAGTTGTAATTGTATTTGTATCTAAGTCAGTTAAATTAAAATCTGACTTTGAAAAAGTAAAATTAGAAATTTTATCATTTTTATTATTTATTGTATTTCCATTATAAAGTGTAAGGAATTTTACACCATTAATTAAGTTATATTTTCCAGTTTTGGCATAAGTAATTTGAAAGTCAGAAAAAGTTCCTTTTTTCATGTAAATATTTTTTAGATCACCATTTTCTGTTTTACCTTCTGCATATATTGTTAAATTTTTTATTGCGTCATTAAACTTTTTTGGTTTAATAAAACTATCAAAAAAATCAATATTAGACTTTTTTAAAAAATTCCTCGATAATTCTTGAGAGGTGGGTACTATAAATGAAGTTAATATAATTTGAAATAAAACAATTATGAATGAAATCTTTAAAAAAAAATTTATTACTTGAATTTTTGTAATTCCATAAGTCCAGAAAACTAAAAGCTCATTGCTTAACTCATATTTTGCCAGAATATACGAAAAACTAAAAAAAAGTGCAAATGGCACAATTTTATTCATAGTTTTTGGGAAATTTAATAATGTATACTTAATATATACTAAATGATCCCTTCCATCCTCGATCATTATATCCAAAAAGTTTACCGCTTGAAATACCCACACAATAATGCTTGTACATAAAAGACTAATAAAAAAGAATTTTAAACAATCAAATAAAAGTTTTCTGAATAATATTTTTTTCATTGAAATAAGATAATTTTGATCATATATAGCATTCTACACTCAATGAGTGTATTTAAAATTTATGTCATTATCTATTTTATATAAAAATAATCCAAAAAAAAAAAATTATAGAGGGCTTGTTTTATTTGTAGACGAAAAATTCAGTATTTTAGGATTAAAAAAACTCATCCCAAGTTCAGAATACTCCTATATCGCTGATTTATTAAAAACTTCAGATCTCAGTAAAAATATACTTGACTTTGATATCAGTTCAAAACGAAGAGTAATCTTAATATCAATAAAAAAAAATTTCACAAGCTCAGATGCCGAAAATTTAGGTGCTAAATTTTATAATCTTTACAAAGATAATAAGCAAAATGAATATAATTTAAATACAGATATTACAACAGATTATACAAAAAAATTTATTTTATATTTTCTTCATGGCCTAAGTCTTAAATCATATAAATTTGATAAATATAAAACTAAGAAAAATAAAAAAAATATTTCAATAATTGTAACTGGTAAAAATATTCCATCAAAAAAGGATCAAATTAAATTTAAATCAATAGAAGAAGGTACTTTTTTTGCAAGAGATCTCGTATCCGAACCAGGTAATGTTTTGCACCCTGATGAGTATGCCAAAAGATTGAATTTGTTAAAAAAGTTTGGTCTTAAAGTGAATATTTATGATGAAAAGAAACTAAAAAAATTAGGCATGAATACTTTGCTCGGTGTAGGACAAGGCAGTATAAGGGGATCATACCTTGTAACTATGGAATGGAACGGATTAAACAATAAGTCCAGACCTTTAGCTTTTGTTGGTAAAGGAGTTTGTTTTGATACCGGTGGAATTTCATTAAAACCTGCAAAATTTATGGAGGATATGACTTATGATATGGCTGGGTCAGCAGTAGTAGTTGGACTAATGAAAAGCTTAGCTCTCAGAAGAGCAAAAGTTAACGCCATAGGTGTAGTGGGGCTTGTTGAAAATATGCCTGGTGGTAATGCACAAAGACCTGGAGATATAGTAAAGTCGTATAGTGGTAAAACAGTTGAAGTTTTAAATACTGATGCAGAGGGAAGATTAGTATTAGCTGATGCTCTAACGTATACCGAAGAAAAATTTAAACCAAAGTTCATAGTAGATTTAGCTACCTTAACAGGTGCAATAATTGTTTCTCTTGGATCTGAATATGCAGGTTTATTCTCAAACGATGATAAATTATCAAATCAATTGATAAACGCAGGAGAAAGTGTGGAAGAGAAAGTGTGGAGAATGCCATTAAACAAAAACTTTGACAAACTGATTGATTCCAAAAATGCAGATATGCAAAATATTAATTATGTAGGAGGAGCTGGCTCTACTACTGCTGCACAGTTCTTACAAAGATTTATTTTAAACAAAACACCCTGGGCGCATTTAGACATAGCTGGAATGGCTTTTTCAAAATATGGTGGGGCTTTAAACTCGGGTGGCGCAACGGGTTACGGAGTGAGATTGTTAAATAAATTAATAGAAGATAATTATGAATAATATAGAGCAAACTTTATCAATAATTAAACCTGATGCTGTTGAAAGAAATCTTGAAAATGAAATTAAAGAAATGTTTAAAAACAATGGCTTTTCAATTTTAAAAGAAAAAAAAATTCAAATTGAAAAGTTAGAAGCAGAAAAGTTTTACAAAGTTCACGAAACCAAACCATTTTATAATGATTTGTGTAATTATCTCTCGTCGGGTCCAATTGTAGTCATGGTTCTTGAAAAAGAGAATGCGGTTTTAGGAAATAGAGAATTAATGGGTGCTACAAATCCAGAAAATGCGGAAGAAGGTACTATTAGAAAAAAATACGGGATTTCAATAGACAAAAACTCTGTTCACGGATCAGATAGTGTTGAAAATGCTAAAATTGAAATTGATTTTTTCTTTAAAGATTAAAAACTTTTAATATCGCTTTTGGGTATAGCTTATGTTCTTGAGTTAAAATTTTTTTACCAAGAGAAGACTCGGTATCTTTTTTTGAAATCCTCACTTTCTTTTGTAGAATAATCTTCCCAGAGTCTAATCCAGCATTTACAAAATGAACAGTGCATCCCGAGTATTTTTCTTTATTTTTTAATACTCTTTGGTGAGTATTTAATCCTTTATATTTAGGTAGTAAAGAAGGGTGTATATTTAAAA
>MDTD01144506.1_pt1 | contig 10418 bp, 9 predicted proteins | sample 811221 | NCBI WGS metagenome assembly MDTD01 (sample SAMN05326646, study PRJNA326480) | marine metagenome | isolation source: seawater | place: Pacific Ocean: South West | collected 2011
GTAGCAAGTGAAATTATGGCTATTTTTTGTTTAGCGAATGATATAAATGATCTTCAAAAAAGAATTGGCGATATTATAATCGCGTACAAAAGAGATAAATCTCCAATATTCGCAAGAGATGTAAAAGCCGATGGTCCAATGACTGTTTTATTAAAAAACGCTTTGATGCCAAACTTAGTGCAAACATTAGAAAATAATCCTGCAATTATTCATGGTGGTCCTTTTGCAAATATCGCTCATGGTTGCAATACAGTGATTGCCACTAAAGCCGGCTTAAAACTTGCTGATTATGTTGTAACTGAAGCTGGATTTGGTGCAGACTTAGGTGCTGAAAAATTTTTAGACATTAAATGTCGTAAAGCAGGGTTAACACCTAGTGTAGTGGTCATTGTAGCTACTGTGAGGGCATTAAAATCACATGGGGGTGTGGAAAAAGCAGATCTTAATAATGAAAATGTTGCAGCAGTTGAAAAAGGTTTCGAAAATTTACAACGCCATATAGAAAATATTCAATCTTTTGGACTTCAACCAATTGTTGCTATCAATAGTTTCACTCTTGATACTGAAGGTGAGAGTAAAGTAATTTCGGATGGTTGTGAAAAATTAGGAGTAAAGGCAATCCTTTGTTCACATTGGGCAAATGGTGGCAACGGTACTTTAGAATTGGCTGAGGAAGTAGTTAAAATTTGTGACTCAAGCGACCCATCTAAATTTAAGTTTATGTATGAAGATAACGTATCATTAGAGGAGAAAATTCGCTCTGTTGCTCAAAAAATATACAGAGCAGATGATATTGTTATTGATAAATCTGTTAGCGATCAACTAAAAGGGTTTGAAGAAAACGGCTATGGAAGTCTTCCGATTTGTATTGCTAAAACACAATATAGTTTTTCCACTAACCCCTCTTTAAGAGGTGCTCCAAATGGTTTTACTGTCCCAATAAGAGAAGTAAGGCTGTCAGCTGGAGCAGGATTTATAGTTGTTGTAACAGGTCAAATTATGACTATGCCAGGTCTACCTAAAGTACCTAGTGCTAATTCGATCATGTTAGATGAAAAAGGATTAATTCAAGGACTTTTTTAATTTATCAATTTAATTCTCTATACCCCATTTATGGGGTATATTATTTAAATGTACTCTAAAACAACTAACGGAGTGACAGTAACCGTTACACCCTATTTTTTAGATGATCAGTCATCCCCTCAGGAAAGTCACTTTGTTTGGGCATATCAAGTCAACATCACAAATTCTGGAAATACCTCGATTAAGCTGAGTCACAGAAACTGGTTAATAATTGATGCTAACGGTAAGGTAATAAATGTTCAAGGCGAGGGAGTTGTTGGAGAATTTCCAATTATTGAACCAGGTGAGTCATTTGAATATACTAGTGGAACTCCTTTAAAAACCAATAATGGAATTATGCAAGGCTTTTATCTGGTTTCTCAGGATAATGGCGAAAAACTTAAAATTGATATTCCAACATTTTCATTAGACAGCCCTTACAGTAAAAAAAACGTACACTAAAAAAACATAAAATGTTTAATTTCAAACCTATAGCATTGGTAAGTGGAACTGTTATCTGCGCAGTTGGATTTTTTTTATTTATCCCTCTTGTTACTGAATTAATTTACAAAACTGAGTCCTGGCAATCATATGCTGTTCCAATATTATTATATCTTATTGTTGGGGGGTCTCTTGTTATAACTAATAAAAATGTTGATTTAAATATCTCTTTAAAAGAAGCTTTTGTCATAACTGTAATTTCTTGGATATTATTGACCTTTTTATGTGCAGTACCTTTTGTTTACACTCAAATAAACTTGTCATTTATAGATGCGCTCTTTGAGTCTATGAGTGGCGTGACAACTACTGGTTCTACAGTTCTGACTAACTTAGAAACATATCCAAAAGGAATACTTTTATGGAGATCATTTTTACAATGGATTGGAGGAATAGGAATAGTAATTATAGCTCTATTCATATTACCTTTTTTAAGAGTTGGTGGAATGCAATTATTTCACCTAGAGGGCGATGATCCATACGATAAATTCTTACCAAAAATATCTTCGGTTATTAAAAAGATATCTATTATTTATATAAGTTTAACATTTACCCTAATTCTTTTTTATTATGTTTTTGGTATGTCTTTTTTTGATGCTATTACACATAGTTTCACAACTATTTCTACAGGTGGTTTTTCTAATTATGATCAATCTTTTGCATTTTTTAATGACAAAGTTTTATTTATTTCAATAATATTTATGATAATTGGGAGTCTTCCATTTATGGTTATAGCAAGGACCACATTTAAAAACTTATTTATAATAATTAAAGATCATCAAGTAAGATTATTTTTAATGATATTGATTGTTGCAACTACAACAATTTATATTTTGGCCAAAGATTTTATTGATGGATCAGACTTCATAACTAAATTAATAAATGTATCTTTCAATACCATTTCAATAATATCTGGAACTGGTTATGTTAGTGAAAATTTTGAGAATTGGGGAAATTATGCGTCAGTTCTTTTCTTAATATTAATGTTCATAGGTGGTTGTGCTGGATCAACAACAGGTGGAATAAAAGTATTTAGATTTCAGATCTTGTTTAAATACATAAATTTACATTTGAAGAGGATGCTAAAGCCTCATTCTGTTGTTGTAAGTCAATTTAATGAAAAAAAAGTCCCTGACTCTACATATGAATCTGTTATGATTTTCTTTTTTTTATACATTCTAACATTCTCATTATCTGCTTTGCTATTATCATTTAGTGGACTTGACTTTATAACTTGTATTTCTGGAGCAGCGTCTGCTATTTCTAATGTAGGTCCAGGTTTAGGTAATGTTATTGGTCCAGATGGTTATTATGGGGAACTGAACCCTTATTCAAAAATTGTTTTAATTAGTACAATGTTTCTTGGTAGGCTTGAAATGTTAACAATTTTAATACTTCTCATACCTTCTTTTTGGAAAGACTAATTATGATTTATTGATAACATTTTATTTGTTATGCTTTCTAAACTTTTGTTAATAATATTGTTATTTAATCTTTCCTGATCATTAATTGTAAAGTCACCTTTTATAGTTCCATATTCTATTGAATTCAAATTATATGTTTTTTTGAAATTCATAACTTGATTTTTTTCTGTAAACTCAATATCTAGTTCAATTTGATATTTATAAAATTGATCCTCTTTTATCTTATTAACATTAATGGTATTTACTTTCAGTTCAAGTTCACCTTCAAAGCCATTTAATTTAATCTTATTATTGAACCATCTAGAAATTTTTTCTTTTGCAACATCAATATCATTATTTTCGTTAATATTTTTGAAAATAAGTTTTTTAGATACAGCATTGAACTTTACATCTTCAAAAGAAAAATATTCATTTTCAATAACTTGATCGCTGTAAGTCTCACATCCATATAAAAAAAAAAGAGAAAATATTATTAAATACTTAACCATTTAAGAATTCCCTTTTGGGCAACATACCTATTGTATGCCTGTTTTTTTACAATAGATTTTTCACTTTTTATAACGTCACTTGTGACTTCCAAATTAATATTTGCAGGTAAACAATGCATAAATATTGAGTCTTTTTTTCCTAGATTAATTAGATTGGAGTTGACTTGAAATTTTTTTAAAGTTTCCTCTTTTGAGTTATCTCTATCATTCATTGATGTATAAACATCAGTCATAAAGCAATCAGTGTCAGAAATTACTTTTCTGTTAATATCAAAAAAAACATTTAAATTATCAAAATTAAAAATATTTTTTTTTTCTTTATAAATTTGATCATCAGTAAATATATTTAATTTAATATTTCCAAGTATATTTGTTATTTCACAAAGACTATACAACACATTATTCATATCACCGAACCATGAAATTGAGATATTATCCAAAATGCCAAAATGCTCTTTTAGTGTATAAATATCTGATATTGCTTGGCAAGGATGTGAAAAATCTGAAAGAGCATTAATTATTGGTTTATTAAAATATTTTAATGCAGTTACTAATTTATTATGACTGTCAGTACGGTACACAATCATATCGAGGTAACAGGAAAGTATCTCAAAAGTATCCTCAAATGACTCAATCCTTTTTATATTCATCTCATCAAAGTCTATTTTAATTGGCTCACCTCCAAGATTATTAATAGCGGTATGGAATGAAAGTCTAGTTCTAGTAGAATATTTTTCAAATATCATTCCAATATTCATATTTTTTAAAGGTTTTGTATCATCACTTTTTAATTCATCAGCAAAATTAAAAATATCTGTAATATCTCCTTTTTTTAAATCACTTATATTGAGGAGTGACTTCATTTATTTTTTTTAAAAAAGTCAATGATTAATATAAGTACATATAAAAAGAAATTAAAAAAAAGCAATAATGAAAAAATTATTGTTAAATAATTTATAGGTTTATACTTATATTTTGGGTAAATATCTCCAAGTTTATATACTCGATCAAATAAATTTATTTTTTGAAAGTAAAAGTCAATTGAGTTTGCAGTTTGAACTTCTGATTTGTTATCACTTATTGACTCTTTTAAATGGAGAATGCTGTTGTGATAATTATCCATGTATTCATCTAGAGTCTTAAAAATTTCATTTTTGTTTATAGGTTTTTCTCCATTAGATATGAAGGTTTTATTTGATACATCCAATTCATAATCAGTTACAAATTCAATATAAAATTTGAAATTATCTAACATATTAGATACTGTAGGAAAATCATCTGTAACTAATTTGATTGATAAGTTATCACTTTTAATAGTTTTAGTACTTTCATAAAAATAAAAAAAAGAAATAATTATTAGAACATTTAATAAGATAAAAAATATAAATTTTTTTTTTATATTATCTAAAATTGTTTGAAATTCGGATCTTTTTACCATAGGGATTGAATTTAGATAAGAATAATCCTAGAGGCAAGAAGTAAATAGCAGATACCCAATTATTAAAAAAGTTACCAGTAGGAGCTAATGGAAATAATGCAATCAAAAAATACATTAAAAGACATATATTAAAATACCTATCTTCATATTTTACATAAATAATATATTTTAGGAGAGAAAATGAGAGAAATAAAAATAAGCATACAATAATTGAAAAACCAATTATTCCAGTCTCAGATAAGAGTTGAGCATAGGTATTATGAGGATGTGTTGTACAACTTATTTTAAGTGTCTCTTTACCATTCCAATAATCAATTGTTTTAGAATAATCCTTACACTCATAACGAAAAGTATTTGGGCCTGATCCAATAATTTTATTGTCCTTAAAGATATCAATAGCTGCTCTTATAAATCTGTCGTGAACAGGTGTAAAAAAAATAATATTTTCATATGTAAATGATTGATTGAGATTTTGAATATTTAAGCCATCCCATACACTTAAGAACATCCTCTTTTTAATAACTTCATTAGCATTAATAAGTGTTATTAAAAGTATTGATATAAAGGTCGATAAGATTATAAAAAGCTTTCTGGTATCTTTGATAACTAATGACAAAAGAACAAAAACAATAGATGCATGAATAAATGCGGATCTTTCTCCACTTAAAAAAATTAGTATATATGTCAAACCGATGAATAAATATGTAAGTTTGTATAAATTTGTAGAACTTTTTTGAAGAATTAAAAAAATAAACATTAAAGGTAATACCTTAGACAAGTAACTACCGATTATCATTGCATGAAAAAAACTGAGGATTCTTGATGGATCAGGTGAACCTCTCCCTAAAATGTTTTTTTCAAATATAAATTCTATATAACCATCAATTACTACAATTAAAACGGTAAAAAATAGGAATCTAAAAAATGTATTAATAATGTCAGGTTTATTAATACAAAGGTAATAAACTCCAATGGCAAAAAAAAAATATCTGATATATAAAAGTGAATTCTCTAATGAAAATAGTACATAATTAGAAAGTAATGAACTTATAATTAAAAAAAAATAAAATAAAAAAAAAATAATTGAGAACTTCGTTTTTAAATATTCAAATTTATTTTTTTTTGATGACTCAAGAACAAATATAAAGGCTATAATAGATAAGAATAAATCAGGCAAGAAAGGACCGGTTACTAATCCTAAAGGTATAAGAAAAAATAAATAACTTGGTATTAGATAATTTTTATAACTGAATAAATACATTTTACAAATTTAAATCTTTTAATTTTTCAATTAAATAACTTTCAGAGTTATTATCAATTATATCATTTAAAAATATATGAAACTCTTCAAAGGAAATTTTGATTTTGTCTTCTTCATTTGCAATCATTAAGTTTTCATTAATTGTCTTCATACTTTTTTCATTTGTTAATAATTCTTCATGAAGTTTCTCACCTTTTTTTAAACCAGTAATGATAATTTCAATACCATCAGGATAATCTTTGGTTTTTTCTTTTAAACCATAGAAAGATATAAGTTTTTTTGCTAGATCCAAAACTTTTACAGGATTACCCATATTTATTAATAAGATTTCTGATTTTTCTGCAATGATAGATGCTTGAATGACTAAATATGAAGCCTCCTCAATTGTCATGAAGAATCTTGTAGCATTTGGGTCTGTAACAGTAATAGGACCCCCAGCTTCAATTTGGCTTTTAAAAATTGGTAGCACTGAACCAGATGAACCTAAAACATTTCCAAATCTTACTATAGAAAAATTTGTTAATTGAGAATTTTTACTAATTTTTTGAATATAAACTTCTGACAAATATTTTGTGATTCCCATCATACTTTTTGGCCTTACAGCTTTATCAGAAGAAACTAAAACAAATTTATTTACAAAAGAATTAATTGATCTATTAGCTATATTAATTGTAGACAATATATTATTTTTAAAAGAAAACATTTTATTCTCTTCTACTAAATTAACATGTTTATATGCTGCACAATGAAAAACAAAATCAATCTTATTAACACTTGAACTTATTTCATCAAAAAATAATTCAAGATTTTTTTTGTCAACTAAATTAAGAAGTTTTAAATTTATTGTAGTATTTATTTTAAATTGATTTTTAATTAAATCTAATTGCTTTTTGAGATTAAAAAGATTCAATTCACTAAAATCAATTAAAAATAAATTTTTTGGATCTGACATAAGAATTTGTCTAGATAGCTCGGAACCGATGCTTCCACCCGCCCCAGTTATGATAACGGATTTTTCAAAAAACTCTTTATTTATGTCATAATTAACTTTTAGATCTCTATCAATAAGATCATGAAGCCTTATATTATCTAAATCTAAATTAAACTTAGTTTTATTTTGATTTTGACCTAATGTGATAAAATTTATTTTTAATTGAAAATCTCTTAGTTTTTTTAAAAAAGTCTTTCTTTCGCTTATATTTAACCTTGGAATTGCTACAATAATTTCTTTTATATTTTTTGATTTTACTAAATAACTAATTTCCTCATACGAGAAAACATCTATATTGTTAATTTTCCGACCTATTTTTGAGCTATCATCATCTATATATCCAACAATTTTTCTGGTGGAATTGAGTAATTGATTAAAATAAACACCTGATGATCCAGCACCATAGATAAGAATAGGAATTTTTTTGTTATGATTATTAATATTTTGTGTGTAATAAACTAATAATAATCTTGAGCTAATAAAAATAAAAAAAAATATTGGACCAATAAAAATTGGTATGGACCGAGGACTATTTGGAAAATTTAATAAAAATGTAAATATTAAAAATAAAATTGTAAATACAATAACAAACTTAGATAAGAAAATTACATTTGAAATATTAAACGTTCTTATGATCTGTTGATTTAAATTAAATATATAAGAATTGATTACGAAAATTGAGATTCCAACTATGAAAACATAAATATTATCGATTAAATAAATATTTAATGACTCATACCTGATTACAAATGAAATAAAAATTGAAATTATTAGTAATAAAATATCAAATAAAGTTATAATAATTCTTTTCTGATTAAAATTTAAATTTTGTTGTAAAAACTTTAATATATTAATCAAGAGTTTGTATTTCTTTTCTAATTATCTTTGCTTGTAATTCGATATTCTTAATATCAATAGTTTGGTCAACCTTAAGACAAACCGATCTAGTAGCTAAATATTTGGCATTGGGCATATTCCTAAATTTAAAATTTTCTCTAAAGTATTTTTCTAAATAAATCTCTGGGCAGCTACCAGCTATACATTCTATTCCTTTAGAACGAATTTTATTTATTAGAATTTTTTGATTTTTACTTTTTTTAACAAATAAATAATATCTATAGTAAGCGTTTATATAATTAGGATTATTTTTTAAAAGAAAAATATTTTCTAAATCGTGAAAATAATTGTCAAATATTTTCGCATTTAAATTTCTTCTTAAAATCATTTCATCTAATCTTTTTAATTGTGAAATACCAATAATTGCTTGAATTTCCGTCATCCTATAATTACTTCCAATAAAATCATGAATATAATTAAATGTACCTGTATAAGACATTTTTTTTATTTTTTCATAATTTCTTCCATTATCTTTAATTGATAAAACTTTTTTAAATAATTCGTATTTATTAGTAGAAACCATACCTCCCTCACCACCTGTGCTTATGATTTTATCTTGACAAAAGCTCCATGCGGAAATGTCACCAAAAGAGCCAACTTTTTTATTAAATATTGATGCACCATGTGCTTGCGAGCAATCTTCAATAACATAAATTTTATTTTTTTTTGCTATTTTTAAAATATTCTTCATATCACTTGGGTACCCAGATAAATGTACACATATAATAGCTTTTGTTTTTTTATTAATTGAATCCATAAGTTTAATTGGGTCTAAATTTTGACTCTCAATTAATACATCTGAAAATTTTGGTATCATACCACAATTAATAATTGAAGAAGCAGAAGTATAATACGATCTTGGAGTTGTAACGATTTCCGATCCTTTTTTAAGATTTAAGGATTTTATTGCACACTCTAAAGCACTTGTTCCACTGTTAACTGTCACACTGTACTTTGTATTGTGATATTTTGAAAAATCTTTTTCAAAAATTTTACAATATTTACCTGTCCAATAATTGACTTTTCCAGATTTTAGTATTGAAGATACCTGATTTATTTCTTTTGAGGTGAAACTTGGCCATAATGATTTAAATGATTTTTTACTCATTCCTAGAATTTCCTTTAAATTCATTTGAAATAGTTGAAAAGTTAGTATCAAAAATTCTTCGAAATAATTTATAAAAAGTTTTAAAAATAATAATTAAATCGAGTAGGAAATTCATTTTTTCTATATATTCTAAGTCGTAATTAATTTTTTGCTCCCATGTAATATCATTATGTTGACTAATTTGAGCTAATCCTGTTAGTCCAGGTTTCACAGTAAGTCTTAGTAACTGTTTATCATCGTACAAATCATTATATTTCATATATAAAGGTCTGGGGCCAACCAAGCTAAGATCACCTTTTACAATATTAAATAACTGAAAAATTTCATCTAAACCAGATTTTCTAAAAAAAAGTCCAAGATTTGTATATTTTACTTTTGTGAGATCACCATTATCTATTTTAATTGTTCTTAATTTAATTAAGTATATTTTTTTTTTATTTTTACCAGATCTCTCTTGAATATAAAAAATTGGTTTACCATTAAAAATTAAATTTAAAAAAATTAAAATTATAAATAATGGTAAAAAAATTATTATAAATATTGTTGATACAACTTTATCAAAAATTTCTTTTATTATTAAATATGTTTGCATAGATTAATTAAATATCGAGTATATTGTTTAATGACAGTTTTTCTTTCATACTTTTTTAAAACATTTTCCCTAGCTTTTTTACCCATTTTTTTAGATATTGTTTTGTTATCAAGTAAAAAGGTAATTTTTCTTATAAAATCATCTTTATCGTTAGCCTTAAAGAGTAAACCAGTTTTTTGATCAATAACCGTATCTCTCAGACCATCTATATCAGACACAATTGTAGCCTTTTCTAAACTTGCCGCTTCAATTACACTTACACCAAATCCCTCTCTTAAACTAGGTAATACTAATAAGTCGGCAATGTTAAGAATTTCATTAACATTTTTTTGATGGCCAAAATAAAGAATATTTTTTTGACTTTTAATTAAATTTAATAGTTTTAAATCTTCTAGTTCATTAATACCCACTAATATGAAAAAAATATTATCTTTGCTTTCAAAATGATTACTAGCTTGAATAATCAAATTTATACCTTTGTCATAATTAATTCTACCTACAAACATACAAACCTTATCTGATTTTTTTAAATCATATTTTTCTTTTAAACTATTTCTTAATTTAGTATTTGGTTTAAAATGAGAAGTATCAACACCCATCATAGAACCATAACCGAGAATTTTAATATCTTTTTTTAAAAATCCATTTTTTTTTAAAAA
>MDTD01180437.1_pt1 | contig 10418 bp, 2 predicted proteins | sample 811221 | NCBI WGS metagenome assembly MDTD01 (sample SAMN05326646, study PRJNA326480) | marine metagenome | isolation source: seawater | place: Pacific Ocean: South West | collected 2011
GTGCGGGGGAGGCGCCAAATCCGCTGTGGGATACGTTCCCGTGCCAGTCATTGATGGGCTCTTCGATAAATTTACACTCGGTTTGTCCCCATGTGCCGATGCGCGAAGCGCCGGTGCTAAGGGCCGCCACGATGACATCGGTCATCAGATCGCAGTACCCAATCATCTGATAGAGGGTCCATTCAAATTGAGGGTCTTTGTAATAGCCGTCCGAATCCTGGGCAGGCTTCTCATACGCGTTTTGTGCGTTGAGAAGCGCTTTTCCGACCTTGAGTTTACGTTCGATCTCGAACATCCGCTCGACATGCTGGTTCATCCGGATCAGGTCCCCTTTCGACAGGCGGGGATCTTTCTTGAGCAAATCATAGCTCTCTTTGACGCGGTCAACGATGACCTGATCCACGTTTCCGACCGCTGTTCCAGGGTTAAAAAGGTAATCAAAGAAGCGTTGGTTATGGGATTGGCTAGGTAACTTCACGACCCGGCCTGATTTTGTTGTCGGGCTCGAGTAATTCCAAGACATGTAGGACGAGCCGGTGGCCCCTCCTGCCTGGCCCAGCCTGAAAGACCGCTGGGTCATCTTGGAATTGAGGTCCTCCTCCGAGTAGAAGCTGGGGGAATAAGCCATGAACTGATCGATGGTCGGCACCAGGTAGTGATCGTTGGGTATACCACCTGTGCCGTTCACATTTCCTGCGAAATTCCCCAAGTGAACGCCGTCGCTGTGGCCCATGTTGTAGGGGATATCCACGCCGCGAAGGATGTTGAATTTGGCCGCCAGGGCTGGGGTCAGAAGCGACGATTTTGCCGTGCACATGGGCGAGAAAACGACATTACCCTCATTGTTTGGAGTGGAGGGGAGGTCGCCGAAGCGAACCGCTCTTCCTGCATAGTTCATGCTTTGGTTTAAGATGTTCTCGTCGGGGTACATATTCTGTCCCCACACCTCGCCCAAGGTGGTGCTCATGGCGAAGAATCGTTTGGGGATCGCACCGCCAGGAGGGTCGTTGGCAAAGGCCCGACTCACGATGGAGGGTAAGAACGGAATCGCCATCGTGGCTCCGGCCGCGCCGCGCAAAAACATTCGACGAGTCATGTCTTTGTTCATGGTGCATCTCCTGGAGGCTGCGCCTTCGCCGGCGTGTAAAGGGCCCTGAATTGAGGCAAGAAGACGAAATCTTTGAAGGCGTCGGCAAGCGTGCCTCCATCTCTGAGCATTTGCGCGAGATCCTCGATACTGTCCGTGTCCGAATCACGCTCTATACGCCCCATGGCAAAGCGGAAGTATTCACGGGACCAACAGCTCTCTAGTTGGCCACTGTCGGCCAAGATATCTGCGACTTCGTGCGCCCCCTCAAAGGACACCATTTGGCCGTTGAATATGGTCGTGCCGGTCGCGTCGATGGGCACCCATTGGTCCGCTGCGTGGGTGTTGTATTTAAAGTCCCCCGTTTTGCCGTAGCGCTCGGTCGTGAACATATGCTCCTTGTCCCAGTACTGGCCCAGCGATGAGAAGTGATTGAGCCCCATGCCGAAGCCGTTGATGTAGGTACTGTGACAGCCGACGCACGTGGTCCCGGGGGTTTCGGTTAGCTCCTCCACCTTGTCGCGAACCGTCATCGTCACTTCTTTGTCCCAGTTCGAGCAGATCTCATTGTCCGCGCACTGCTTGTCGTGGCTGCATGACTGTCCCGTCGATACGCCATCGAGGGTGCATAGACCCGTCAGGTTCGGAGGCTTGACCACATCGCAGTCTTCCGGTGGTGGAATAGGGTCACATAGAAGCATATCTCGAATCTTCAGTCCTCGCTGAATGGGCCGAGCGTTGTACGTGTCGGCGCCCAAAAATGAGATTCGTGTGATAAGCCCAGCACGCTCTGGTTCGGGCAATTCGATGGGAGGACTGATGCCATCCCAACCGTTGCCCGTGTCGATGAAGAGCTTATCGCCGCAATCGGTCATGTCGGTGCAGGTACCCATGATGTCGTAACTGAAAAGACTTAGTGCACCTGCACCGTAGCACTGACCTTCGACCCAGCCTTCTTGGCATTCGAGGAAGTGTAGGTTGCTTCGGAACATATCTTCGTAGGTTCCAGGATGCGTGCGTGTAAACCACGTGCCTAGGTTGAGGAGCTCGGCGCGCGCGGCCTTGAGGTACTGTCCAAGGAAGGTGTTCTTGCCGTCCCCGACCAGCTTCGGGTGAGCGCCTGCTTCGTTATTCGGTCCGGAATGGTAGTAGTATTTCTGAGGGTTCGCAGGTCCATCTTGCATGTCGACGTCATCGATATCGTCCACTCGGAAGAAGGCACTGTAGAATTCTTCAATGGCTCGGTTTGCGCGTGGGTCGTTGAATAAACGGTCGACTTGAGCTTGGTAACCCTCCTCGGTCATCAGGCTACCGTCTTCCGCGGCCTCAAGAAGGAGATCATCGGGGCCGCTATTCCAAAAGTGGAATGAGAGTCGGCTTGCTAGTTCCCAGGGCGTCAGTTCGCCGTTTTCGTCTCCAAGCTCCACCCGGTAAAGGAACTTCGGCGATGAAAGCATCGTGGCCATGACGTTTCGTAAGCCTCGCGTCGCGGTGTACCACTCGTCGAGATTTTCATCGGCGTACTTCTCATCGACTTCGTCGTAGACACTCATGAAGAATGCGTGCTCTTCAGCGGTGAGAGGTTGGCGATAAGCCCTACGACCCAATCGGGTAATGAAGTCGGAAGCGCAGTTTTCGTAGACCTCCTTCAAGGTTCCAAAGTTCGTGATGCCTTGGTTGTTGGCGCTCGCACATGGGTCGAGGATCAGCCGTGCACCTTTTTCCATGGACTTGTAGTCCATTTTTTTAAACCAGCTGTTGGCCAAGGTCATCGCAGCCAGTGTCCATGTGGTCACGTGCTCATCAAAGACGAATTGGTCCAGCCTCCAATGTCCTCCGTATACATCCTCTGGTGCCGCCGTTCGTTTGTCCGCATGTTGAGTGTCAACGTATTGCTTCCACTCGCCGTAATGGATGCTGGTGATTCTGTCGTAAACAACTTCAGCACTGCTGTAGCCGCCCCAGCCATAGGAGCATGTGCCGGGAAGGCCGGTGCAGTCGCAGTCATCACCTAATTTATTGTGGCAACCTTCGAGCCACAGCATGGATGCGATTGAGGCAAGTGAGCGGTTTAGCTGTTCCCGCGAAAGCCGCTTAAAGCCCGGGTCATACACCTTACTCGTTGTGACTGCGATGCTGGGACCGTCTTCAGACCAGTTTCCATCTGCGTCTTTTGCCTCGACCTTGAAGATATAGGTCGTATCGCCAGCAAGCCCTTCGACATGGCGCATTAACTCGGTCCCGTCTCCGATAGATGCCCCATCTTGATAGACCCGATAGGCCGTGACCCCCTCGTTATCTTGGGCCGGTGACCAGCTTAGGTACACATCTTCTGCCCCCACGGAGGCGCTGAGCTGAGCGTCTCCTGGCCACGTGGGTGGCAGGTTGAGGGTAGCCACGCTCACCTTAAGTCGTGTTGAGCCATTGCCTGCCAGATCGAGTGCCTGAACTTCCATCAAATAATAGTGACCGGGCTTGAGAGATGTCAGGTTGACCTGGGTCGTATTTCCATCGGTTTGTGTTATCTCGGAGCCGTCCGAGTAGACCTGATAGCCAGCTAGGGCGACATCATCATTGGCTGCAGGCCAGGACAGTGTCATGGAGGTGCCGGCGATGTCGCTGGCCGTTAAGGCGGCGCCCAATGGCCAAGTCGGTGCCTTGTTGTCTGTTGTTTTTGCTGTCACTTGAAGCGCCAGGCTTTGATTTCCCGCAGCGTCTGACGCCACGACAGCGAATGCGTAGTCCATCCATGGCGCCAGATCGGTGACCTCCAGGCTGGTGATATCACCGGCCAAGACGACGAGCTCCTCACCATCGATGGTGACCGAATAGGTCGTCGTGGCCACATCATCGGTGGCTTCGGGCCAGGTCAGAGTCAGCGCATAGGGCGTGATGTCACTCGCCACCAAGTCCCCCGCGCCCCAGCCAGGAGCTACCTCATCGGTAGTCTTTATCGTGAGCTGAAGATCCGCCTGGGACATATTCCCGGCCTGGTCTTCGGCCCGCACCATGAACTCATAATCCGTCCACGGTGAAAGCGCAGACACACTGAAGGTAGTCGCTTGACCATCAAGCGTTCCGACCTTCACGCCATCTTGAAAGACGTGGTGATGAACCACCATCACATCGTCCGTGGCGGCCTGCCAACTCAGTGTCAGAGTATGAGGCGTGACGTCGCTGGCCGAAAGCGAAGCTCCTTCCAGCCACATGGGATGACTTGAATCCGGGGTCTTAAGAGTGAGGCTCGGTCCTTGTTTCGACAGGTTCCCAGCTCCGTCTTTGGCCCAGACAGTGAAGGTGTAGTCCGTCCAAGGCCCCAATCCCTGAATGGTCGTGTGGGTCGTTCCGACCACGGCGACTTCGTCACCGTTTTGATATACATGGTAGGCCGTGACTGACACATCATCGGTGGCAGGCATCCAGGCAAGTGTGAGCGTGTTCGGGGTGATGTTGGATGCCAGAATATCCGCTCCATCTACCCACACGGGCGCCGTTTGGTCCTGCAGACTCACGGTCGCCACAGGTCCGTTCATGCTGATATTGCCGGCCTCATCAATCGCTTGAACCGAGTACGTATACGTACCCGCAGGCTGAAGACCCTTGGCGAGCACGTGGGGATCGTCGCCTTGTGCTTCCACATCCAACGTTCCCACTGCGACCTTGTTTTCATAGACCTTGTAAGTCTTAAGTCCGCCTGCGTCGGCGACCTCAGGAAGCCATCCGATTTTAAGGCTGGTGGCGTCCAGGACCTCGATATTTAGCGCGGCCCCTTCGGCCCAGACCGGTGCTTTGCTGTCGGGTGTTTTGAAGCTAATGCTCGGACCTGGTTTGGAGACATTGCCAACACTGTCGACCGCGACGAGCGTAAGTTCATACGCGGTCCAGGGCGTCAACATCGAGACATCGCCGAGGGTAGCCCCTGCGATGGTTCGAATCACCGTTTCGCCATCCATGATTCGGTATTCTGCCACCTGGACGTTATCAATCGCTGGCGTCCAGGATAGAAAAACGCCCGTATCCCATGTTTGGGTGGCCACAAGGCTGGAACCCTCGGGCCAGGTTGGCGCAGTCTCATCGCCGGTTTGCACGCTTGTCGTCAGGGGGGGGGAGATGTTTCCAGCGGCATCTATGGCGACGACGCTCAGGGAGACGGTTTCGGCTTCGTCTAAATCCGTGATTTTTGTCTTGGATTTAGCGCCCGGTAGGCTCTTTTCCCAAAGACCGTCGCGATAGACTTTGTAGGTTGTAACGAGGGAATCGTCGGCGGCCATGGGCCAGGTGAGCGTGAGGCTGGTTGTGGTGATCTGACTGACGTCCAGTTTGGCGCTTTCCGGCCAACTCGGAGGCTGCGTATCGCCGGTCGGTTCGACAAAGGTATCGCTTGGTTGGGCTGCGTCGACCTGGGTTCCAAGGTCAAGAGCAGTATCTGGCTCACCGACATCGACCGCTGCGTCGATCGCTGCATCCACGGCCTGAACACTATCGTCCGCCGGCGCCTTTCCGGTCTTGGTGCCTGAGACGCAACCCCAGCAAAGGGTTGTTATTAGGAGGATGTGCGGTAGCGTTGGACGCATCGACGGCTCCTACATGGCCGAGATCCAGTCTCGGATCTCTTGCACGGTGAGACTTGTCTCGCCCTTGTCGGCCATGTCCATGTAGCTATCGCCTTCTGGATCAAAGAAGCTCGGTGGCATTTGCCCAGATCCCGGTCCGTTTTCTTCGAGGTAAAGAATCAGCAGACTTCCGTCAGGATCGCCTGGGATGACGACGTTGCCATTATTCGACACATGGGTTTGAAAGTCCTGAACCGACGCGAACCAACCACTGTGGCACGCCGAGCATGTGGGTTGAAGCGCATCGAGAACGTCCTGGTCTGTAACACCTTGACCGCCAGCCTCCGTGGTCGCTGTGATTGTCGGTCCGTCAGCGCTCGTATTTCCAGCTCCATCCAAGGCTTGAACCTGGAAATCATAGGTCGTATTTGCCGCAAGATCTGTGACCATATACGTCGTCACATTGCCGCCCACGGCACCATCGAGGACACCGCCAACATAGACCTCGTAGCCGGTGACCGCCACGTTGTCCGAGGCACCGCTCCAACTGAGAGTCGCCGTCGTTTCGGTGACCTCATCGACGCTTAAGGAAGCATTCGCATCCCAAGTTGGTGCACTCGCATCCGAGATGGTGATGGTTGTTCCAGGTCCGTCCGTTGAAACCTGGCCGGTGGGGCCGACAGCTTCCACCTTGAATGTGATGGTTTCTCCCACATTAAGTCCGACAACCTGAATCGAATGCTCCGGCGCGTCCACCGAGCCGAGCGGGGCGCCGTCTTTGTGGACGTTGTAGCTTGAGACGGCCTGACTGTCGTGAAGGGCCGTCCATGTCAGGGTCAGCGTTGTTTCGGTAATGTTTGTCGCAATCAACGTTGAGTTGCCTGGCCACGAGGGAGCCGCCAAGTCGTCGGTCGTTACATCCAAGGTCGGTCCATCGGTGGATTCCTTGCCGGTTGGTCCAGTTGCCTCCACGCGGAAGGTGTAGCTGGTCAGGGCTGATAGACCGGTGACGGTGGCAGAAAGATCCGGCGATGGAACGCTCAGAATAAGAACATCGTCTTGATAAATGTCGTAGGCGTCGACCTCCACGCCGATGTCGGACCAAGTGAGCGTCACGCTGCTTTCGGTGACACCGGACGCCGTCAAAGCGGCGTCTTCTGGCCACTGTGGCACTGGGTAATCAGGCGTTGTGACATCGACCGCCGGCGCGTCGGCAGTACTATTTCCAGCAGCGTCACTCGCCACCACGCTGAAGCTGTAGGATGTCATGGGCTGAAGGCCCGTGACCGTGACGGTGGTTTCATTACCTGGGGTGGATGCCACTACTTGGCCATTTTCCATGATCTGATATCCAGCAACCATGGCGTTATCGGTGGCAGGTGACCACGATAGAGTCACGCTCGTAGGCGTCGCATCGGTCATGGTGAGCGAGGCATCGGCTGGCCAAAGAGGCGGCGTTTTATCCGAAAGGTCCATGGTCAGGACCGGTCCACCAAAGCTGAGATTACCTGCGGCATCTTCAGCTTCGACTCGGAAAACATAAGTGGTCGTTTTATCCAGTCCCTGCACGTCGGCCGACAAGGTTTCACCGTCGAAGACGCCGATTTCGACGTTGTCCTGGTAAAGCCTGTACGTGGTCACCGCCACATCGTCGGTCGCCGCATTCCATCCCAAGGTGACTTCGGAGTCGGTCGGGTTGGAAGCGATGATGGCACTGTTGGCGTCCCACATCGGGGCTTGCTCATCAGGAGTCGAGACAGACACCGTCAGCGGTACCGCCGTCTGATTTCCTGCTTCATCCCAGGCATGAATCTCGAATTCGTAGGTCGTCCACGGGCTGAGATCGGTCACCTGTATCCATGTCACATCACCCTCGACGAGGCCGATTTCTACCTTGTCCTGCAGAATTTGGTAGGCCGTGACTGCGACGTCGTCTGTTCCAGCATCCCAGCCCAGGTAGCAACTTACGGGCGTCAATTGCGAGGCGACAACAGAGGCACCTTCTGGCCATGTGGGAGCCACGGCGTCGGTGGTCTGTGCCATCCACTGAGGACCGCCGCTTGAAAGGTTTCCGTGAGCATCTTCGGCTTCGATTCGAAAGCTATAGTCCGTCCATGGCAAAAGTCCGCTAACCTCGAAGGCCATCGTTTCGGCATCTGTTACGCCAACCTCGATGTTGTCCTGGTACACCCGATAGCCCGTGACGGCCACGTTGTCGTCGGCGGCACTCCAGGAAAGCGTCAGCCCCGCGGCGGTGACGTTATCTCCGCTAAGTTGGGCGTCTTCCGGCCACGTGGGCGCGGTTTCATCGGTGGTTTCGATCGTTAGCGTGGGCCCGTCCTCGCTCATATTGCCCAGCTCATCTTCCGCTTCGATTCGAAAGAGGTAGGACGTGCCTGCGGTCAGTTGGTTGATTTGGAGTGATTGATGTTCAGAGGCGAGCTTGGTCACGATTTGCTCGTCTTGATAGACCACGTAGGCTTTCACGCCGCTTTCATCCTGCGCTGAGGTCCAGGTCAGTGTTAGGAAACTCTCGCCCACGGCCACCGCACTCAAGGAAGCTTCATCACCCCAGGAAGGTCCTTCCTCGTCGGGAGGCGGCGCTAAGTCGACCGGCGGAGCGGTATCTTCAAACGTATCCTCAGCGATGTCTTCCGTGTCCGGTGAAACATCCTCGATACTCGTGTCTTCGGGATTGGTGTCTGCGGTGGCATCGACGGCAACATCGGGGCCGGGCGGTGTGGGATCTTCTGTCGTCTGAACGCAGTTGATCAACACGAAGGTAAGCGGCACTAAAGTCCAAGTGAACGAGACTCGCACAATTTTCCCCCAAGGCGTTTGTCGGTCGATTTGTGACGGGCAACCTAAAGTCGGACCCTGGGCGTCAGAGTACCAAATCCTGGCGTGACGTCACAAGGGCACGACTGACCATAGCATCCCGTAATTCGTCTTTTCTTGGAGACAAGTGGAAGAAAACAATCGAGTTGTTTGCTATAGTTAAGATTGAGGTTCGATCACGGAGCAGAGAGTGAAGCAGTACCAAGAACGAAAGATGACATCTGATGGCACATTCGGGGCCAGTGATTTGGAGACATCAAGTTCGTCAAAGAGTACGGCTCTACGTGGACTCAGTTATGATGAGGGTGTGGCCAAATTAAGCCCAACTGGGCCGGCAAGCCAGTCTCCGGTTCAGATGGAAAAAAAGGAGTCGACCCCCAGCGAGGATCCTGAAGCGGCGGCGGCCGCGGCTGCTGCGAAGAAGAAGGAAGCCGAACGCGTCGCTGCTGCCAAGGCGAGCTGGGAGAATATGTTCGGCGAGACGATTGGGGGTTGGCTTTTCAGCCAGATCCGCGAGCACCTCTCCACAACGGATCTTCTCGCCTACGGAAAACAGGGTACGAAAGCCATGGCTGATGCCGCTGGTGGCATGTTTAGTGCGACCGAAGGCATGGGTGGCCTCATGGACACCGACAAAGAGGCCGAGGCACTCAATAAATTCATCGGGGCGGTCGCGCCGAAGGTTCAGGAACTCGCTGACGAATGGCTGTCGAGCGAATCTGGGCTCAAGGTCCTAAGGGTAATTTCCCAGTTCACGGAAGAACATCCGCTCATCGTTGCTTCCAGTGTCGGGGCTGCTGCTATTGGAGCTGCGATCGCAGCCTATTGCGCGAATGTCGACATCCCTGAATTCGAGAAGATGTTCAAGATTGGCAAGACAGGGCTAAGTGCTGGCGGCTCTATCGACTTGGGCAAAATTCAAAAACTCGCCGTTCAAGCCGCCACGCTGACCGTGAAATACGAACGCGGAAAGTTCAATATCAGTGTAAGCGGTAGCCAGGACAAGGATGGCAAGAAGAGCGGTAAGCTCTCCGTAGCGCACAGTGGCACTGTCGGTGATACGGAAATGAGCGGAAAAGGCCTCGCCAAGATTAAAGAGGACGGTACTGTGGAGCTGGAGGTTGAAGGCGGCCTTAAGACCTTGGTCGCTGGAACACCGCTGGACTTGAGCCTCGCTGGGAAGCACAGCGACGGAGCAAAGGAAAAGACGAGCGTAAACGGAAGTCTCGTCATCGGCGACGCGAAAGGTGACCACCAAAAACTGAGTGGTGATTTCGACCCGATCACAGGCTCGTTGCGAATACGGACGGACTACAAGGCCGATGGAAACACCTTCTACACGGAGGATAAAAGGAACGCGGACGGGGACGTCACCAACACGCGGGGAGCCAATCTCCGACTGGGTGAAAATACCTCGCTCTCCCTTAAAGACACGATGGGCCCGGATGGATATGGGTCTTACGGAAAACTCAGCTCCAAAGATATTGGCGGCAGTGGCTTGACAGCATCGCTTGGTCACGGCTCAGGAACGCTCGCAGGTACCGATCTAGGCTTGGCCTACAAGAGCAAGATTCTGACCAGTCACTTGGATCTTGCCCTGAAACCTGGGAGTTCAACCCTTAAGCATGGCACCGATTACAAGGCCGACGGCTACACCGCCGGTTATAACATGGACATTAACCTGTCTACCGGTCGTCTACACGAACTCGGTGCCAAGTTCGGGTGGGAAGATCCTGAGCAGTTTCGTGGCTTCCTTGCGAGCTACAAGCGCTCATGGCTTTCCGACAAGGGAGCCTACAGCGATGAGTTTGACCTGCGAATCGATTCCACTCTCGGTAACCTCGCCGCACGGCTGGAAGGGGAGATTGGCCTCCAGGGCGGAAAGCCCATGTCGGCCGGTGCTGATTTGACGTTGGGCTATCCGCTTAATTCGGATTGGA
>MDTD01079787.1_pt1 | contig 10416 bp, 10 predicted proteins | sample 811221 | NCBI WGS metagenome assembly MDTD01 (sample SAMN05326646, study PRJNA326480) | marine metagenome | isolation source: seawater | place: Pacific Ocean: South West | collected 2011
CCGATCCGCTTCAGTGCTCCCTCCGGAGAACGCCCGGCCTCGCGACCGATTCCATCCAGGAATGAATCACGGTTCCAGCGACTGTTGAACAGCACCCGATCCGCCGCCAGCATGCTCATCAGGTTCGTCACCGCGAACTGCAGATCCCGGTCATCCTCCGCCGCATGCTCCGGCCGGACCGGATACACCAGTTGGTTTTCGTGCATGTAGAGAACGGAGACCGCAGTCCTCCACGCCCGGGGCAGTTGTGCGATCAGATCCCCCAGGCTGATCAGCGACGTGGCGAAGACCACATCTGGCCGCCAATCCCCCCACTTCCCCTCCTCCGCTGCAACCCGGACCTGAGCGGCCAGCTCGGCCGCCCCGGTCCGCATCCTCCACTTCCAGCCCCGACCCGGAAGCGTGAGCCACCTCCAGTCCAAATGACAATGAGTCTCAACTGCGCGACGGGTCTGGCGATGGGACCCGGCATCGAACGACTCGAAGGCAAGAACTCGCAGCGGTGATGCGAGGGATTTCATTTGTGTACCATTGGTCATCATGATGAATGCTAACGCGTCATCCTCGGATGTTCCTCCCGAAGCGTCGCTGCAGATGGCCCCCCTCTGTGCGATCTTCCGTCGACATCTGAAGGAACAGAATCTGAAGTACACCCCGGAACGCGCCGACATCCTCAACGCGATCCTGGAGGCCGACGATGTCTTCGAAGCGGACTCGCTGATGCAGCGGATGCAGGACGACGGCCAGCGCGTCTCTAAGGCGACCGTCTACCGCACCCTCAAGCTGCTGCAGGAAGCGGGCATCATCAACCAGGCCCTCTTCGACGCGAAGCAGTCCCACTACCAGCTCGTCTACGGACGTCAGCCGTCCGACTACATGGTCTGCGTCCAGACCGGCAAGTACATCCGAATCAGCAGCGACGAACTCATCGAAATCCGCAACCGCATCTGCCGCGAATACGGATGGGAGCCGGTCGGTCACCGCTTCCAGGTATACGGCATTGCACCGGATCAGTCGAAGCCAGACTGACTCAGGGTTCCAGAATCGAGGCGAACCGAGCCGCTGCACCGTCATCCGATGTGTGCAGCATGATGTCGCGCTGCTGGGCCCCGACGTGCCTCAGTTCCACCCGCAGCACCCCCGACTCCACCGCCCCGGCGATCCGCTGCGGCCACTCGCACACGACGATGCGGCCTGGATCATCCATGATCGCCTCCCATCCGACGGCCTCCAGCTCCTCGACACCCGACAGGCGGTACGCGTCGATGTGGTACATGGTGCCCCCCTCGAACCCGTGTTCGTGGACGATGGTGAAGGTGGGACTGGAGACCGCGCGTCGTTCGATCCCCAGGGCCTCGGCAATGCCACGGACCATCGAGGTCTTCCCCGCTCCGAGCTCACCCTCGAGAAGCACCATGTCTCCGGGCCGCAGCGCGGCACCGATGCGCACGCCCGCATCGAACGTGTCCTGCTCGGATCGAGATGCGTGGATCGCGTTCATCCCCGGTGTTCCCAGCCTTGCGATGCCACGTCGTGCCTTGCGTCGCCGTCGAAGACCACGACGGCGGGGGCATCCGCGGCGGGTCGGGCCACAACACGGCCGATCGGAGTGAACGGACATTCGAGCAGCCGCTCGGGAAGTTCTCCGTCCTCCACGAGGCACAGAAGCTCGTAGTCCTCACCGTCCGAGACGCCCCCCCGCCAATCGATCCCATCGTGCAGCGGAAGACGATCCGCATCGATCTCGATCTGCAGTCCGGAATCCGCCTCCAGCATTCGCGATGCATCCAACCCGAGTCCGTCGCTCAGATCGATCATGGCGTGCAGTCGCTCGCCGAGCACGGCCCGCAGCATGATCGCCTCGCCCACCCTCGGCTGAAAGGACAGATGACGCCCGGAATCCAGCGAACCCCCCAGTGCACCGGTCACACAGACCAGATCACCGTTCTTCGCCCCGAACCGTGACACCACACCCAGACCGGTGGCGGCTCCCATCACGGTCACCGAGCAGGTCAGCGGATGCGTCGGGTGTCGATGCACGGCGAGATCACCACCGACGATCGGAGCGTGGAACCGTTCCCCGACCGTACGCATGGCATCGAACAGCACCATCGCATCGTCGTCGGTCATGTCCGGCGGCAGGATCGCCGACACCAGACTGGCCACGGGACGCCCGGCCATCGCCGCAACGTCGCTGAGACACCGCGCGATCGCCTTGTGGCCGATGGCATCCAACCCGGCGGCGGGACGTTCGAAATGAATCCCTTCGATCACCTGATCGACCGCCAGGAGCACTCCCCCGCCGCCTCCCCCACCGGGCGAACCGAAGGTCCAGCCCTCCGGACGGAGCAGGGCCATGTCATCACCGGGACCGATGACCACATCGGAGCCCTGTTTTCCCGATTCCCGGAAGATACGCCTGAGAACGTCCTGCTCGTTCATTCTGGGAAGTCTACCCCGCCTCAGGCCCAACTTTCGCCCCCAGGGCCCCTGCAGGGCCTCGGATCGCGTTTCTGACGTTCAAAAAAGCATGCAATCCGAACCTTCCGGGGAACCCAAGTCCTGATGGCGGCGTATCTAAGGGGTGGAACGAGGGACCTCTCTCCTCTCCCTCCTTCCCAGTACACCCTCCTCCGGCCGGGTGCATCACGCAGCCCGGCCACAAGAACCATCTGTTTCTTTTCTCCCCCAACACTCCGGCTCCACACGAGCCGGAGTGTTGTTTTTGGCTCGTATCCCTTGGGAGACTAGGCCAGAATTCGTTGCGCGTAGGCCGCGGTGGCTCCCTGGTGGCGAACAATGACCGCACGGCCGTTCCGCCCCAGTTCTCGCCGACGTGCCTCGTCGAGGATCAGCGTCGAAAGCAGACCGGATAGCTCGGACGCCTCGACCACCTGAAGTCCGTCGCCGTCCACGAGAGCGTCGACCATCAGCCGGAAATCGCCGAAGTCGGGCCCCATCACGGTGGCCACACCCAGTGCGATCGACTGGGTGGGATCCGAACCATGCAGGCCGACGAAACTGCGACCGATGACCGCCACATCGGCCAGATCGTACGCCTGGGCCAGTTCACCGATGGTGTCCAGCAGGAAGAGGTCCGGATTGGAACCCCGAATACCGGCCGACCGCCTGGTGCATCCCTCGAGCGCCTGTGCCGCTTCGTCGAACCACTCCGGCTTACGGGGTGCACACAGAAGCTGACAACCGTCCGGAAGGCAGCGAAGCAGCAGTTCGTGCTCCCCGGGAGCGGTCGAGCCCGCGACGATCAGCGGACGATCCGGATCGATTCCCAGATCCGACGCAAGCCGCTCGCTGCCGTCGACCCCTTCGCTGCAGCGGGCGTTGTCCCATTTCATGTTGCCGATCACGTCGATCCGGCCCGGAGCCGCTCCGAGATCCCGAAAGCGTGCCGCATAGTCCTCGTCCTGGACCCCCACCCATGCGAGTCGCGAGAACATCCGCCGGACCAGCGGCTTGACCATCGCGTACCGACGGTGGCTCCTGGAGGTCAGCCGACCGTTGATCACCAGCACCGGCATGCCGAGGCGTGCGCAGCCGGCAAGCAGGTTCGGCCACACCTCGAGTTCGACCAGTACGACGGAATCGGGTTCGATACGTCTCAGGAACCGCAACACCATCCACGAGAGATCGAACGGAAACCGCACGACCTGATGGCGGGAACCGAACAGGGCCTGCGCACGGGCGGTGCCGGTGTCGGTGGTGGTGGCGACGACCACCTCGCAACCCCCGGCGTCGAGGGCGGCCACGAGTTCCCGGATCGCATTGACCTCGCCGACCGATACGGCGTGGATCAGCACTCGACGGCGGTCACGCCCGTCGCGCGACGCGGCATCGGACACGTGGCCGAATCGGCCGCGCCAGTCGGTACGGATCTTGCCGGTCCGGATCATGCGCACAAGCCAGATCGGCAGAGTCAGCAGTACTACGAGGAGATAGACCCCGTCCACGAGCCATCGCATGGGGGCACAGTGTATCCATCGACGACTTCGACGGGCGTACCCCCGTTTGCAGGGCCGCGAACGGCCTTTCCGTCGCTTATGCTTGAAACCAGCGCCGAAGGCGGCACAATGGATGTACGCGGCCGACAACGGGCCGTCCCCTTCGTTCGACTCAGGAACGAGATGGAATCATCGGCATGCTTGAACTGCAGGTTCTTCACTCCCGCACACGCGACATGATCAAGGCGTTCGCCCTTGGCGACACCGATGAACTCATCGTCGGACGCGACGAGGAATGCGACATCTGCATCAAGTCCCAGAGCATCTCGCGGGAGCACTGTGCGATCGAGCAGAACGGGCAGGACACCTGGATCCGGGACCTCGAATCCACGGGCGGAACCTACCTGGACGGCGAACGCGTCGATGAGATGCGGATCGTCGACGGGATGGAGTTCAGCGTCGGACCCGCCATCCTCAAGTTTATCGAGAGCGGAATCTGAACCGGGTCAGCCCCGACCGCCCGAGAGCTGCATCTTCAACTCCTCGATCATGGCCTCGAGCTGCTCGACGCTGGGCGCACCGAGGGACCGCATCTTGTTGGGAGCCCGCTTCCACCATCGGATCCAGCCCTGGTAGATCTTGATCCGCTTGCGGATGGCGATGACCGGATCATAGGACCCCAGCAGTTCGAGATCGACGTTCGACTTCCGCCAGTGCACTTCGCACTGTTCGACCGCCTTCATCCAGTCGTCGTGAAGCTTCTGTCCGGTGCCCAGTTCCCTCCAACCCGGAAGGTCCAGTGCCTCGGCCAGCTCCTCCTTGGAGTCGGCGACGTCGTAGGCCAGGCAGCAGTCGACCGCCGCCTGCACGTTGAGGACGACGTTCTCGCCCATGTTGGAGAGGACGACCTCGTCGCTGATGCCCTGCGGCGTGCCGAACCACTTGCAGTCGCCGCTGACCGGATCCTTGGTGTAGGAGATCCAGCTGTCGTTGCGGACCATGGGACGGGCCCAGTGCTCGGAATGCCCGCTCTCGCGAAGAATCGCCTTGAGCATCGTGATCCAGCGTTCCTCGGTGGCATCGGGAACGGGTCGACCGCCACTGTGCATGGTGATGGCCCCCAGAGCGCCGTGCGACTTCCAGATCAGCCGGTCACAGCAGAGGGCCGTTCCCGCTGCAGCGGAGATCGAGTGGCCCACCCAGGCCACGAAGCTGTGACGCTGCTTGGCATCTCGAATGACCTCGGCCAGCACGATGAACTCCCAGACGCTGCCACCGCCGGACTCGATGTCGAGCACGATGGTCTGGCCCGGTCCGGCCTCGTCGGCCTGAGCAATGATGGCTTGAATCTCCTCGGGACGGAACTCGAGCCCCACCTGCTCCTTGAGCGGAAGGTAGAAGACCCCCTTCTCGATGGGAACCTCCTCGACCATGGGCTTCGCCGGCGATGCAGGCGAAGCGACGGACGGGGATGCCTCGTCCTTCGAGGTTCCGGTGTCGGCGGGCGCCTCGGTCGCGGGCTGGGCATCGACGGATTCCATGCTCACCAGGTACTCGAGGAAGATCGGAACCTCGCCGGAGCCGTCCGACTTCTTGACCACGAGATAACGGTCGGCGGACTGCATCAGCTCGCCTTCGACCACGGCCTTCACACCGCCGGTGTTGTATTCGATCTTGACGATGTCGCCGGTACTACCCCTCCACGTGCTGCCGTTGGGCAGCAGGACGCTGACGGTGCTGGCCAGCGCCGCGGCCGCGACCAGAAGGGAGAGGATGAAGGACGTGAACAGTGCTTGATGCTTCATGGGTGATACTCGTGTTTCGTAGTTGATCAGGGACGACCGCCGACGCCGCCGGCACCGCCGCGGCCACCGCCGCCGCCGCCACGTCCGCCTCGTGCCATCTGTCGGATCTGGGCTTCGAGCCGCTTCATCTGACCGTCGAGGGCGATGAGGTCCATGCCGGTCATGCTCTTGAAGCGGACCGCGACCGATTCATTCGTGCGGACCGAACCGATGACTCGCGTCAACGCCTTCTTGGCCTTCTGGAGGTTCTGCAGGGCATACCCCCCACCGGCCCGCTGCATGTACTTGTAGTACTCGCGGAAGGACTCGAGGCAGCGGTCCCAGCGGGCCCGCCAGTCCTCCTTGTACTCGGCCACATCCTGCAGCACCTTGGTCTCCATGACCACGTACTGGCGTTCGTCGAGCAGCAGGGCCAGATCCTCGAGGGTCTCGGCCGTGCCGTCGCTGATGAGCAGATCCTCGCAGACCGAGGCGTCGAATTCGAGACCGTGGTTGACCCGGTCCTTGATGACGTAGCGGATCTTGGCACCGTAGGCGGTGCCTTCGGGAACGATGGGAATGTCGCCGTTGTGGTTCAGAGCCCACACGGGCTTGCGACCGACGCAGCTGAAGCTGAGCCGCTCGTTGGGACGGAGAATGCCTTCGAGGAAGGTGTCCGAGTGGCCACCCTTGACCATGATGCCCTTGGCCGTGCCGAACCACGCCTTCTCCATCTTGCTTCGCACGTCGAGGTCGGGGAACTGGGTGTAGGACCAGATCTCGCCCAGACTGCCGAAGTCGGCGTTGGGCGTCATGTACATGTCGGGCCACGCCAGAGCCAGCATCGCGGCCGGCCCGGTCGCGTCGTGGACCCAGAGGACCTGACGGACGTTCTCGGGAACTCCGAAATGGAAGCCCTGCACGAGCACCTGGACATCGTCCATGACCTGCTGGGTGGATTCCTGACGCTTGTACTGATCGTCCTCGTAGGTGTCGCCGTCGTAGTTCCCGCCCGTCCAGTAGTCGAGCATGCTGTCGCCCAGCATGGCGCTGTCGAGCTTGTAGATCACCACATCGGGCTGCACGGCCTTGATCTCCTCGACGACGTCCTTGTACACGGAGGAACGGATGTCGGTGCCGACCTGACCGCTCATCTCGACGATGTAGAAGCGCGATGCGCCTTCCGACGGCGCCGAGGTGCGGCTGCGTTCGGTGACTCCTCCACCGGCCTCGTCCCCGGAGGGTGCCGCGGTCTGCTGCGGAGTCTCGACGGGATCATCCGTGGGCTCGCCGGCGACCTCGACGTCACGCTCGATCTTGAGGATGGCCGCCTTCGGGAGCGTCATGGTCACGGAGATGCCGAGGTCCTGATTCAGATAGTCGAAGACGATGGACTGGGCGTTCTCCTGCACGATTTCTCCGTGCAGCACGCGGCCGTCGGACATGTGGATGACATCCTTCGTCGCACCGAGGGCGTCGAAGGAAATCGACATGGCCAGCACGAAGGCGAAGAGCCCGAAGGAACGTCGGATGAGCGAAAGCAGGTTCATGGAGAACTCCAGCGAGAGAACGGGGCATTCAGTGAGCCGTGGCGGAGAAGGCCGTCATGAATGGCCGAAATCCGCGAATCGGTATTTACACCAGTATAGGACGTGCCTGAGGATCGGTTGTTTCATTCAAGAATCGTGTTTTTTGGCGGAATCAGACCCTCGGGTCATGGCGTGAGCCAGTTCCAGGGCCTCCTCGGGGGTCGAAATACGGCCTTCCAGTTGGGCGTCGTAGATCGCATCGAGCAGTTCGGCGAATCTAGGTCCTGGACGCATGCCCGCCCGGATGAGTGAATGACCACCGATCAGGGGAGTTGGCTGCAGCCCGCTGGCGGCCAACTCCTCCACATCGGTGCGGATCCTGCCGGCCAGGTCGGCATCGGTTGCCTCCAGCAGGAGCGTTGCCCAGGAGAAATGGGGCCCGCTGGCGAGCCGTTTCATGGCCGCCACGGTCATCCCGCTCCATCCCCGCGCCCGGACGAGACCGTCGACGATCGCACGAACGGCATTCCGCTCCTGATTCGAACTGACCAACCGGTCCCCCACCTCATCCAGCCGGACCGTGTCCACGTCCTCCGGCCCGATGTCTCCGCGGTCCAGCAACCAGGCCACCAGCGCGGCGGGATGACGATCGAGGTCCCGGGCGGCGTTTGCCTCGAGATGTTCGCAATGCATCCAGCCCTCGGATGATGACGCGCCGCCCAGCACGGCCGGCTCGAGCCGGAGGGACCGCATGAGCTCCACGGCCGCACGCCAGTCACCCTCCGAGGCCATGCGCCGGATCTCGCCGCCGACGCGTTCACGCGAGACGCCCGCGAGATCCCCCGACTGGCGACGGATCGCTTCGGCGGTATCCGGTTCGATCTCGAATCCGAATCGCGCCGCAAACCGGACGGCGCGCAGCATGCGCAGGTGATCCTCCTCGAAACGCTCCACCGGATCCCCGATCGCCCGCAGGACGCCCCGTTCCAGATCGGCCCGGCCGTCGAACTGGTCGTAGTCCGTTCCGGCCACCGGATCGTGGAAGATTCCGTTGATCGTGAAATCCCGACGCCGCACGTCGCCGGAGCGGTCGCAGAACATCACGGTGTCCGGACGTCGATGATCCGAATACGCCCCCTCGCTTCGGAAGGTCGCCACTTCGATGGTGTGGCCGTGACGTCGCACGAGCACGACGCCGAACGATGCGCCGACCATGTGTGATCCCGGAAAGAGTTCCTGGATCCGATCGGGATCCGCGTCGGTCGCGATGTCGTACTCGGCCGGCTCCAGACCGAGAAGCTGGTCTCGGACGCAGCCGCCCACGAAGAACGCCTCGTGCCCCGCACGCTGGAGACTCCGCACCAGCTCGGTCGCCACGTCCCGGATCGGGCGGGCGGCGCTCACGCCGTCTGCTCCCGGGTGTAGAAGAGCACGGAATGCTGCTTCCGGTACGAGCGGACCTCCGGACCGTTGAGTCCTTCGATGGTGTGATCGACCCGGGGGTGCTTCAGGGGAGTGCGAAGGAGGATGAACCCGTCCGGGTCCACCAGTTCGGCCAGTCGCTGGATCTGTTCGAACACCCGCTCACGCGTCCGGTCGTCCTGCATCATCGCAAAGGGAGGATCCACGAAGACCACGTGCAGCGGCCGGGGAGCCCGCAGGATCGGAAGCGTCGAGAGGGCATCGCCCTGCACCGCGGTGGCCACGTCGTCGGCCCCGAGCGTGTCGATGTTCCGCTCCAGGGCGGCGAACACCCGACGGTCGCGTTCGACCATCAGCACCGATTCGGCTCCGCGACTGACCGCCTCGAGCCCCATGGTTCCGATCCCCGCGAAGAGATCGAGGACGTTGGCCCCTTCGATATGTCCCTGGAGAATGTTGAAAACAGACTCCTTCACCCGATCGGTGTAGGGGCGGGTCGACATCCCCTCGATCGTCTCGAGGGACCGTGATCGATGTGTTCCTGCGATGATCCTCGGCATGCGGTCAGGATACCTCGACACGCCCGTCCGGAACGGAAGAACCGACCATGCACCCTCCCACCGGTCAATCCAAGCCCGTCGTTCCCCGACTTCCTCAGGACCTGCAGCGACGGATGCTGCGAACCCGCGTGGGAAAATCGGTTCCTGCCCTGCTGATCGAGGCCGAGGGCGGTGAGCCGTCGCCGCCCATGGTGGTCTGGCTGCACGGTCGCACGGCCTCCAAGGAACTCGACCCCGGGCGGTACCTGCGACTCATGCGCCGTGGAATCTCGATCTGTGCTCTCGACCTGCCCGGGCACGGCGAACGGCTGGAGCCGTCGCTGCAGTCCCCGGAGCGGGTCCTGGACGTCATCCTGCGGATGGTCGATGAACTGGACGCCGCCGTCTCCGAGTCCGTCGAACGGCTCGGAGCCGATGCATCCCGCCTGGGGATCGGCGGCATGTCCGCGGGCGGCATGGTCATCGCCTCCCGTCTCACCCGACCGCACCCCTACCGCTGCTGCGTACTGGAAGCCACGACCGGATCCTGGCTCGATCAGCGTTCGCGACCGATGTTCTCGTCGCGATCGGTCGACGAACTTCGAAATCTGGATCCGATCAACAATCTGGATTCCTGGCGCCCCATTCCGATTCTTGCCGCACACTGTCGAGCCGACGAGTGGGTCCCCTGGATCGGCCAGGAACGGTTCCTGGACACCGTCGAGGCACTGGCCCCGCATCCGGGCACCGTGGAACGCGTGCTCTACGATCGGACCGGCGCCCCGCACGAGCACGTCGGCTTCGGCTCGCACAGCGCCGACGTCAAGGAACGGGAACTCGAGTTCTTCGCACGCAACCTGCTTGGTGACCTATCCTGATGAACATGAACGAGCAACGGCAGATCGATGGATGGTTTGGGGAGTTCGGCGGCCGGTACGTGCCGGAGACCCTGGTGGCCGCCCTCGACCAGCTGGCCGACGCCTGGGCCGAAGCCCGGAGCGATCCCGACTTCGAGCGGGGATTTCGCGATCTGCTCCGCCACTACGTCGGTCGAGCCACCCCGCTGACGTACGCCCCCCGGCTGACCGAACACGCCGGCGGCGCGTCCATCTGGCTCAAGCGGGAGGATCTGGCCCATACCGGGGCCCACAAGATCAACAACACCATCGGACAGGCGCTGCTC
>MDTD01128202.1_pt1 | contig 10416 bp, 9 predicted proteins | sample 811221 | NCBI WGS metagenome assembly MDTD01 (sample SAMN05326646, study PRJNA326480) | marine metagenome | isolation source: seawater | place: Pacific Ocean: South West | collected 2011
GAAAAGACGATGATTTGAGAAAATGATTACTGAAACCAACATCATGTCCCGCATCCAGAATGAGAAGTTCAGCTTGCCGCCAGCTGAACTTCGCGTTGTGGATGTCGACCCCATCGCGCAAGATCGTTTGCGAGTAGACGCTATCCTGGAAGCAAAATGGGATGGCCAAACCACACGGTTTGCCGCAGAGGTCAAAAGCCTTTCAACCCCGAAGGTTCTCAGCCAGGCCATTGCTGTTGCAATGAATTTGCAGAACTTTTCTGACATGTATCCCATGGTCATCGTGCCCTACTTGTCCCCAGAGAAGCTGGAGCAATTGGAGTCAGCCGGGATCAGTGGGCTTGATCTGTGTGGAAATGGCATCTTGACCGTACCTAGCCGAATGCTGATCTTTCGGAGTGGGCAGCCCAACCGCTTCCCGCAATCCGTTAAGTTCCGCAATGTCTATCGCAGCAAAAATTCGCTGGTCGCTCGAGCAACGTTGATCAAGCCGCGATTTGATCAAGTCAAGGACATCGTCGAATTGCTTAAACGGCGTGGAAGCGACGTTTCATTTTCCACCGTTTCCAAAGCGCTCAAAAGCCTGGAAGAAGAACTCATTGTCAGCCGCAACAAAAAACAAATCCGCTTACTTCAAGCAGAAACGCTTTTAGATAACTTGGTCAAAAATTACGAACCGCCCATCATTGAAAATCGCTTTGTAGGAAAATGCGACTTACCTGCTGATCAAGCCATTCTGAAACTCAAAGAAGCAGCTAACAACTTGCAAGGCCAGTTGGTCATGACCGGCGAAATGTCCGTCGAAAAGTATGCAATCATGGCACGTGAACCAGTCGTATCACTTTACACTTCACTGCCTCCCAGCAAGCTGATAGCAGCCAGCAAAATTTCGGTGAAGGAAACCAGCCGGTTTGCCAACTTGGAAATCCGGCAGACCGATGATGCCCGAGTCTATTTTGACCCCAATCCAGAAGACGGCCTGCCCTATGCCTCCCCCATCCAGACGTATTTGGAATTGGCAACAGGCGACAAGAGGCAGAAAGATGCCGCTCAACAAATTCGGATCAATATCCTGAATTCAATCGACAAACTCAACGACGACAACAGCAGATGAAACACGATTCCAACCCCCTTAAAACCCACCTGCTTGACCTACTGCATGAATTACATGGCCAGGATGTGCCACTGATTTTAGGGGGTGGTTATGGCCTGTACCTCAAACAATTGCATCTTCAAGATGATGGTAAAACACCCACACTAATCAAAGGTGAACTCTGGCCAGTACCACGAGCAACTGAAGACTTGGACATCCTGCTCAGGACCGAAATTGTCGTTGATGCCCAGCGTATGCGTCCCATCCGTGCAGCACTGGATCAACTCAATTACACAGCCATCTCCGGCGCAGAATACATGCAATTTGCCAAAGATCTTGGTGGAGGTCAATCGGTAAAAATCGACTTTCTCACCGGGCCACTTGGTTCTCTGATAAATGACCCCCGAGTCAAAATCGATGATCGTCGCGTTCGTCCAAGGCCCAGCGTTAAATTACATGCTCATCGTATAGATGAAGCGATTGGTTTTCAGGACAACACTTCGGTCATTCAAATTCAAGGAACTCGTTCCTCAGGAGACACCTACCAAGCAGAAATCCACGTCCCATCTCCCTTGACGTTACTGCTCATGAAGCTTCACGCATTTCGTGATCGGTTTGAAGACGAAAAGAAAGATCTGGCACGGCACCACGCCTTGGACATCTACCGAATCATCGCGATGATGACCGAACCGGAATTCACAAGCACACAAGAACAAATTGCTGTAGATAAAGAGCAACCAGTTCTGACAGAGTCTTCGAGAATCGTATCTGAATTTTTTAGCACACCAGAATCTATGGGCTGCCTCAGACTTAGGGATCATTCACTTTGGAATGAGCAGATGGCTCTTGGCGAGTTCTTGTCTGCCCTCAATGACCTTTTCCGTCCTGAATAAGGCTAATCACGTCCACCGACTACTTACGATTATAAGCCGGGACAAACTAATCTTTTGCAGCGATTTTCATTGTCTTGAAGATTGATGCGATTATAATAGCCATTTTGAATGACTTGCTAACTCATTACCTGCGTTAAAGCATGGCGTAAAAGTACATAGAATATCCTTATTCTGTTTGCAATATACTTTGTTACCCGTCATTTCACCTTGTTGCCATTTTGTTCGTATCAGCAGTAGTAGCCCAGACAACGTAGAATCCTGATGAACGTCAGGCTACACGCGTCTTGCCTCGATTCCCGCCATTTTGTGCAGTTGATGTCTTCTGAATGTGATTTACAACATTCACATGAAGGACGGCTGTATGGAAGCCTGGTGGGAAAAGTCTAATCTCCCGGTAAAAATCGAACCGGAAAAAAGCGCCGTAGCGTACTACCGCCACTCGGCTGACATCGGCCAGGAAAACTCCGTCGAGATTCAGCAAGACAATGTTCTTGCCTTCGCCAAAAAACATAACATCCAAATCATTCAGGAATTTGCAGACAGAGGCAAAAGTGGCCTGAATGCTGAAGGTCGACCGGCATTTAATGAGATGATGGACTGGGTCTGTAAGCGGGATGACTTTAAATTGGTTCTGGTCTGGGATGTCAGCCGGTGGGGACGATTTCAAGATACGGATATGTCTGCCTATTACAAAGCCATTTGTACCCGGAATAACAAGCAAGTCATTTACACCAGTATCGGATTTCCACGTGAAGGCGAGCAATTGGTTGAACAGTTTCGGGAAACCATTGATCGATACCGCAGTGCGGAAACCAGTCGAACACTAAGCCGAACTGTTTTTGATGGAGCAGCCAAAGTAGCACATCAAGGCTATCGTCCTGGTGCGTCTCCCCCTTATGCGTTTTATCGTTTGATGCTGGATGAAAACAAAAAGCCAGATCGTATCTTGAACCCCGGCCAGAGAAAAGGGATACAAAATGGCCGTATTATTCTGGTTCCAGGGAAAAAAGAAGAAGTCGAGACAGTCAATCTGATTTTCGTCATGTTCGTCTTACTTCGATTCACTGAAGGACAAATTGCAGATTACCTTAACACCAACAGCATAAAATCTGCCATGGGTAAACGCTGGACAAGTTCCACTGTCCATCGTGTTCTGACCAACTACCAATATGCCGGATGTGTCGTTTACAATCGTACGACACAGCGATTGAAAAGTAAGACACGCACCAATCCGTTTGAAGAATGGATCATCACTCCCAATGCTTATGAACCGATTGTTCCGGTTGATTTATTCGAACGTGCCCAGGAAATTATTGCTGCTAGAAAAAACCTGTACGATCAAGAACACATCCTGCAGCAACTGGGAATCCTTTATAAGAAATACAACATCGTCACATCAAACCTGATTCGATCCCACCCGGCATGCCCAGCTCCCTCTACCGTCCATTCCAAATTGGGCGGACAAACTCGAGCATTTCAAGCCATTTTCGATCAAATCATCCAACAGGTCCGCAACGAAGTATGTCAATCGATCAAGCAAAAAGCAGATAGTGTTGAAGAATACGATGATTTTATAGTCATCAATCGCCACTTTACGGTTTTGGTCCAGCCGTCAGTCATGATTCCCAACGGATACAGAGGCTACTGGCTATTTCGACCAGACAACCGCTCCGGTGTCGATATCACATTGGGTGTCCCCCTATTGAACAACGATGATTTTGAAATTCTGGGTTACGTAGCATTCCCCAAAATCATGTCACATGAACGGTGTGTACGGCTCTCTGCATCCAGTCATGGCAGAATCGAACTTCAAGGATACAGCGGACTGGATCTGATCCGGGAACTTCTGCAATGAAAGGACCGACAATGGATTGTGCAAAAATTCGCAGCATGACTGAACGGGAATACCAGATGATCCCAATCAGTCAAATTAATGTGGTTCAAACCAGAAATCGTGAGAAAAAGCAGTTCCTCGAAAACACGCGAAGTATCAAAGATGTCGGGCTCTACAAGCCCATCCTGGTCAACCGACATAATCTGGAGACCACTGGCAAATACGACTTGATATGTGGCGAAGGTCGTTTGCTTGCGCACATGGAGCTGGGAAAAACACATATTGCAGCAGACATCCTGGATGTCAATACCAATACAGCCCATCTGATGACACTCGGTGAAAACATTGCCCGTACTCCACCTGAGACCATTGAATACGCGCGTGCAATCAAAGAAATGCATGATTACGGGATGGATTGGAAAGAGTTGTCTGCGATTACGGGACGTAGCGAAGATTACATCCGAAAATACGTTCGACTGATTGAACAAGGAGAAGAACGTTTAATCAAAGGGGTCGAAGATGAAGTCTTCTCTCTAAATTTTGCCATTAATGTAGCGCAAAGCTCAGACAGCTCCATTCAGCACATGCTCATGGATGCTTTCGATGGCGGTGTGGTTAACACGAACAATCTGCCACGTATCCGGCAAATCATCGAAGATCGATTGAATAAGGGAAAAACACTCAACGCTCGTACATCGAACAAACCCTATAACGTTGGCAAGCTTAAACATGACATCCACAATATCACCAGGTCAAAAGAAGCTTTCGTCTATGAAGTTGGCCAACGTGAAAACCGGCTGATGCTCATTCTGGACATTTTGCAAAAACTTCGGAATGACGATGCGTTCGCATCGCTATTGCAAGCAGCTGAGTTATCCGAAATGCCGCAGTTAAAAGGTGAATATACCATCTAAACAAATCCGTTTGAAAGGATCGAACAATGCCATTACTTGAATCTGCAAATGTCAAAGGTGTTGATGTTCCTATCACCAAACTGATTCCTGTTCGTAAACGAACGGTCAGCAAAAAGAACCATACCAAATTACTGGCCAACATCAAAACCGTCGGATTAATCGAGCCGCTCTGTGTCTGCCAAGAAAACGAGCAGTATTTCATACTGGATGGATTTCTACGCTACCAAGTCATGCAGGAACTCGGCATTGAGACAGTTCCTTGCCTGGTACTTGATAGCCGCGATCTCTACACCCCAAACAGACAGGTCAACCACCTGTCTTCCAAAGAAGAAGCTCGAATGCTTCGCAAAGCCCTTGAAAATCTTGATGAAATAACCATTGCAAGTGCATTTGGTATCAGGTCGTTCAAATCTCGCATGAACACATCCATCTACAAGGAACTACACCCAGAAGTCCTGGCCGAACTTGAAAAGGGAACGTTATTACAGTCCGTTGCCAAGGAACTGACCTATGTCACGCCCAAAAGACAACTGGAAATCCTTAAACTCATGCAAGGCAGTGGCGATTGGAGCTTGCCGTTCGCTAAGGCTCAGATTTTGACCACCCAAACTGACAACCGCAGTAAAAAGCGCCGAAATACGCCGTGGCAACGTTCACTAAACAGCAAAGAGGACTTAACTAAAAAGCTGACTGAAGTCGAAAAGCACTATGACTTTTACAGTTCCCTATACCGACAATACGTTGCTGATTTACTAAAGCTGGTCTTTTACATTCGGCAAATCATCAATCATCCTGAATTGAAGAACTATCTAACATCGCATTATCCAGACGATCTTCATTTCCTCGAATCAATACTGGTCGAAAATGACAGCAAAATCTCAGATTAATAACTTAGCTTGGTGCTGATTCAATATAAAAAACTTGGGGTTAGAAATGGGAACAAGACGCAAAGCACGAAATCGCCCCATATGTAAAAGCCTGATTGCCTATCCCACCAAAGGCGATGTTGTTCGGGCCCTTCAGAATTTGCACAAGAAAGGCCGCCCTATCAATTACCGTGCAATTGTAAAATCTAATCCTGTCCTTAAGTCAGCATCACGTATTCATTTTGGTCGCTGGAATAACGCTTTGACTGCTGCTGGGTTCGATCCTGATGAAATCATGAAAAGGCCAAAATGGACAAAAAAGAGTTTAATTGGAGCAATACGCGACCTTGACAATCTTGACATTCCATTAAATACGACGTCAGTTAGTAAAGTTAGAGGTGGCCTTCCGGAGGCGTGTGTAAAGCAGTTTGGCTCATGGGACAATGCACTACTTGCTGCGGGTTATGATCCAAAACAAATTCGCGTTAACCGACAACCTTGGACTAAGGATTCCATCATTAATCATATTCGTCATTGTGCTGAAAACGGATTGCCGTATGCATCCAGCACAATCTTACCCGTATCCATCAGGCCCGCCGCTCGCCGGCTATTTGGCTCATGGACAACAGCAAGACTTGCTGCTGGTGTTCCCAAACCTAACGTACAACCAAAATGCAGGAGTTTGATTGCTTATCCTTCTCCAGACGATGTTATTCGTGCCATCCAGAAATTGCATAAAGAAGGACGCCCTATCAACTGCCGTGTCATTCGTGAATCAAATTCAATCTTACGCAATGCATCATTGATGCACTTTGGCAGTTGGGATAATGCATTATCTGCTGCAGGATTCAACCCAAAAAAAATCTCTAAAAAGCGCTTATGGACAAAAAGTAGTTTAATTAAGAGAATTCAATATCTAGCGAGTCGTAATATCCCCTTAAACCTGACCGCTGCTATTAAAGTCGATTGTGGACTTGTATCAACATGTAAAAAACGCTTTGGGAATTGGGATAATGCACTGGTTGCTGCAGGTTATGCCCCAGATCAAATTCGCATCAACCGCCGTGTCTGGACAAGAGATTCCATTATTAATCACATCCGCCATTGCATTGATACAGGCCTACCATGTACAGCTAGTTCAATCTTGCCCACATCCATCATATCCGCAATACAACGCATCTTTGGAACATGGAGAGCAGCGATACGTGCTGCTGGCCGACCTAAGCCTTCTGGAAAATATCCAAGTTGGACAAAAGTCAAAATCATGGAACAAATTCTAATCCGACAACAAGTAGGAAAACCACTGAATTGTGCATCTGTTGTCAAGGAAACTCCCCAGCTATACGACGCTGCTAGAAAGCATTTTGGTAGTTGGGAAACAGCCATCCTTGAATCAGGCATTGACTATGACACTGTCAGAATTAAGCACCCACCTTATACAAAAAAAGAAATCATCAATTATCTTCGGAATTGTCCAAAAGACTCAGATGAGTGGCGTTATTTACGTAGCCATCCAATCAGAATTGCTCTTGGTGTATGGCGCCACTTTGGCACCTGGGAAAAAGCACTAAAAGCGGCAGGTATTAAGAGAAAAGATCACATAACTACACAAAAAACAACTAAAAAAAACAAGCCGATAAAACGGCAAATCCCATATCCGTTACCAACTGACGCTACTCATGCAATTATGCATCGAAAAAACAAGAATTTATCTCTTCGATCACGCCAAGTACGGATAGATAATCCAGTATTACACACAGCAGCCATTCGGCACTTCGGATGCTGGGGAAAAGCCCTTACTGCATCGGGGATTGACCACGAAAGTGTGGGACACCGGCGTAAGTGGTCTGCCCAAAGAGTCATCGACACAATTCAAAAATATGACAAACAAGGCATTGCATTAAATTACGGTTCAATCCGACGTGTTGATGCAGGGCTAATACAAGCCGCTCTTAAGCAACTAGGATCATGGAACAAGGCATTAATAGTAGCTGGTTTTGATCCTGAACAAACACGCGTCAACCGTCGCCCATGGACCCGCAATGAAATTATTGATCTTATTCGCAAACGTTATAAAGCAGGATTACCTTACGCTTCATACAACGTAGAACCGTTATCCGCAGAAGTTGCTTCAAGAAAATTGTTCGGCTCTTGGAAAAAGGCCATCCGTTCAGCAGGCGTACCCAATCCATCATCTGAATTTCCAATCTGGACAAAAGTCAAGATTGTTGAACAGATACTCAGCCGCCTGCAAGCCAACGAACCTTTGTACTGCTATGCTGTAGCTCATCAGCATTCACAGCTATATAACGCTGCACGCCGTTATTTCGGTAATTGGGATAGTGCCTTAACTGAGGCTGGAATTGATCCCCAAACCATCCGTAAACGCCACAGGCCATACACAAAATCTGACATCACTGAATATCTTAGAAACTGTACGCTCCCAGAAAACGAGTTCAACTCACTACGTAATCATCCTGAATCAATTGTAAGAGCTGCCAGAAAATTATATGGCACTTGGGCCAATGCAATCAAAGCAGCAGATGTTCATAAAAAAGCCCCCAAGTAATCGGGGGCTAAGAGCGAAAAATTTGCGTTAATAGTTAAGCGGACTCACTTGGCAGTATAGGTGCTACCGCGTTGGCCCTTGATGTTCTTACGGGTGATCTTGCCATCCTTGACCAGCTTGCCCAAGGCATTGTCGGCCTTGCCGCTACGCCCTTCCTTAGTCCAGTGCTCATTGACCTGAGCGGTGGTGCAGCCGGCATTGGCCTTGACGAAACCCAGCACCAATTCGTCGCCAGAAACCGCAAAAGTCTTACGAGTGCGTTTGCTGGTCTTCTTAGCCGTCTTCTTCTTTGGGGCTTTGGCAACCTTGGTTTTCTTGCCAGTCCCAGCAGGGCGACCACGACGCGGCTTGGCAACAGATGCTACAGGAGCGGCATCAATACCCAATTGCTTGAAGGTCAGATCAATTGCCTCAATGGCTTTGACGTGACTGTCACGTTCTGCCTGAAGTTTCTTGACAAGTTTGAGCAGTTCAGTTGCAGCGGCTGTTTTAGCCATAAGAAAGTTTCTCCTAAAATGGAAATTGGTTTGATACAGCAAAAGTAATTTCTAGCAATAAATAATTACTTATGATTAGTATAGTCAATATGCCAACTAATTATCAATATGCATTCACATTGTAATGTCAGAGCAAAACCAGTTCCCGAATACATGCAGCCCTTCTGCGTACTGTTTCCATCGAAACATCCATCAATTTTTCAAAGTCAGCATTGAGCATACCTGGTACCCCACAGGACAAACTGCCTTCATTGGCCACAAAATAGATGATGCCCCCTGCCCAACCATTCACTTTGCCTTGGAGTGTTTTTTCGCTCGCACGAAGCATCCGCAATACCTTGTGAGTACGTTTCTGCTTAGCGGGATCAGGACAGGCCGCAAAATACTGATCTATCAATACGCGGCATTCAGCCTCAAATTCCGGAGTGATCGCATTCATTTGTTGACTCCTACTGTCAGTCAGATTGTGATGCAGGAATGAATAATGGCGAGACATTCTATTATGCCATTGGCTGGGTGCCTTGTGATGTCGAATTTTAAAAAATCATCAATTTATTGCTGTTTTTGTGATGTATCCATGCGTTTCACGCAACTAAAAAGTTTATGCAGCAACCATCTCCACCAGACGCGCGGCAGGCCTGTCCAACCGGCGCGGTTCATGGTGGCCATGCGGGATTTGCACCTGGTGCAGGGACGCACCAAGCCAAAGGTGGTGACTTGGATGAACATGGATAGCCATGTACCCGGCGGCAGGATGCGACTGGGTTTGGGTACGGGAACATCGGCCCACTTGCCCAATGGGCACTTGGACGCAGGTGTCTGGGTTCGAACTTTCAGATCGGTGCCGTCGATGTCGCAAGTGCATTTGCGATCCGGGTGGGACAGGCAGGCGACAGCGTGTTCGCATTGACGGCAGATTGATCGGCGCGTGGTGATGAAGTCGGTGGGCATGATTGATTCCTTAATTAAATGTCTGGGGTGGGCCTAAATTCCGGGATCAGAACAACTGCCATCACCATTGGAATCGCCGACGATGCAGTTGCTTTCGTCGTCCATACAACTCGTTTCGTCGAGTACTTCGATTTGAAGTTGAACACGGGCGGGGTTGTCGTAGATGTTCCAGATGTTGGTGCAGATGCTGTGATTGTGTAGTTCGTCACTGAGGATCGATGCGCTGCGGCACGTGCCAGGCGCAGAAGGAATACACGCTGCGAAGATTCGTCCGCAGCTGTCTTCCGAATCTTCGTTGGCATAGCCGTCGACGGTGACATACCAACGCGTGGTGCCATCACCATCGCAACCGGCGAGTACCATGGCGTTGACGTAACTGCCGCAAGCTGCACCTTCGGGAACGATGCCGTATCCCTGCCAGCGTGGGCCGGTGATGGTGTCGCTTTCGCAGTTGGGTTGGGGGTGGCCACCGATCATGCCCGAGTGACCACAACCCGGGCAATATGGTGGGTTCCATGCACCACAGCTAAATGGGATTTCGATGGTGTTGCCCATGAAGGCAGGATCGGTGCAACAGCAGCGTTCGTGCGTGTTGCCGTAGTCGATCAATTGCCAGGTGATGCGAATACGCGATTGATTGGTGAAGCAACATGGCCCACAAGCGCACGCGTTGGCTGGCACCGGTTCCTCACCGCAGCATTTGCCGCAGATCATGAACAAACCATCTTCGGTAAGGCCAAACTCTCCTGTCTCAACCTTCCGGGGGTCAATATCAAACTCACCATCAGTCCCCATCGTC
>MDTD01037901.1_pt1 | contig 10415 bp, 10 predicted proteins | sample 811221 | NCBI WGS metagenome assembly MDTD01 (sample SAMN05326646, study PRJNA326480) | marine metagenome | isolation source: seawater | place: Pacific Ocean: South West | collected 2011
CTCATTTGCTGATCCTGAAATAATCAGTGGAGTTCTTGCTTCATCTATTAAAACTGAATCGACCTCATCTACAATGGCATAAGAGAGTTTTCCCTGTACTTTATCAGAGATATCATAAACCATATTATCTCTCAAATAATCAAATCCAAATTCATTGTTTGTACCATAAATAATATCTTTGGTGTATTGCTCTTTTTTTTCAGATATATCCATATCACTCGTAATTACACCGACAGATAAATCAAGGTATGTATATATTTTTCCCATCCATTCTGAATCTCTTCTAGCTAAATAATCATTTACTGTAATGATAAAAACAGATTCGCCTGAGAGCGAGTTTAAGTATGCTGGGAGTGTTGATACTAGTGTTTTACCTTCGCCTGTTTTCATCTCAGCAATTTTACCAAAATGTAATGCTATTCCACCTAATAGTTGTTCATCATAATGTCTCATGCCGAGAGTTCTAACTGAGGCTTCTCTCACAAGTGCAAAAGCTTCAGCAAGTAAACAATCTAAATTACCTGATTTATCATATTCTGTTTTAAGCTGTGTTGTCCTAGCTTTCAGTTCATCTTGAGATAAAGCCTGATATTTCTTCTCAAGTGAGTTTATCTCTGTTATGAATGACTTATATTCACCCAATAGTCTTGAGTTTCTAGAACCAAATATCTTTCTAAGTAAAGAATTAATCATTCGTAATTTTATTGCTCATAAATAATATGTTATCGTACAATAGAGTATAGATTGTCATGAAAAAAATATCATCATTTTTACCACAGCATGTCATCAATAAAAGAGATTTATTGGTTAAAATCACACATGATCTTCATGAAATTATGTCAAATGAAATAAAAAAAAATATCACAGTAATCTCATTCAAAGATCATATATTGACCATATCCTGTGATGATAGCTCAATGGCAACGTTGGTGAGGTTTGAAAAACATCATTATATTACCCATATAAACTCAAAGAAGTACATCAGAATTGATGATATTAAATTTTGTTTAAATTAGATTAGTCAACTAACAAGGGTTCTGGCGACGTATAAAGTATTGGAGAGTTTGAAACATCCTCAATAATAACTTCTTCCCATGCTTCTTGGTTATTATCTAGTTCCCTCAAAAGTAAGTTGTTTAGGTGATGACCTGATTTATATGCAGAGAAAGAACCGATTAAACCATGGCCAAGTAAATATAGATCACCAATGGCATCTAGGATTTTATGTTTGACAAATTCATCTTGAAATCTTACTCCCTCATCATTTATAACTCTGTAATCGTCTATTACAACTGCATTATTTACACTGCCTCCAAGCGCCAAATTATTTTTTCTTAAATTCTCAATATCTCTTACAAAGCCAAAAGTCCTTGCACGACTTACCTGACTCAAGTATGAAACAGACGAAAAATCTATTTCTGATGATTGTGATGAGTTATCAAAAGCCGGATGATTAAAATCAATCGTGAATGCAACTTTAAAACCATCAAATGGTTCTATTCTAGCCCATTTTTCATTTTGCCTAACCTCGATTGGCTTGGTAACTTTGATGAATTTTTTAGGTGCATCTTGTTCTTTAATTCCTGCGGATTGTATCATAAAAACAAAAGGTCTTGCGCTGCCATCCATTATAGGTACTTCTGGACCATCCAATTCAATTATTGCATTGTCTATTCCAAGTCCCGCAAGTGCAGATAAAAGATGTTCTACTGTAGAAATTCTTACTTCATTATTAGAGAGTGAAGTTTGCAGTCTAGTGTCGTTGACATTATCAAAAGAGGCCTTTATAGGATTACTTTGTATGTCTGTACGTATAAATGTAATTCCAGCGTCTGCCTCTGCTGGTTTGAGAGTAAGAGAGACTTTTTTGCCGGTGTGTAATCCTACACCAGATGCATTTATTTTACTTGATAATGTTCTTTGTCTAAGCATATGTCTCAAATTTCACTATATTTTAAAGGTTTTTGGTCAAAATGTTAAGCTTTATCAGTATAATACAAAATCTTTTGTCCATATAATTAGACCAATTTAGGATCTTATAGTTCCCTGTGAAAATAAGAAGATATTTTATTCCAAGTCTTGGATAGATATGCAAAAAAAGAGTTTTTTGGGAGCTTCCTGTGAGGCATTTTCTTTAACTGCTCATCTCTGTATAGTAATAAACCTACAGCGGTTGAAAATCTTGTTAGTCCATTTAAATTGGTAATTCCTGGTATTGGTTTAGGGCTGCCAATTCTCACAGGGATATTATACTTACTCTCTGTATAGTTATCGAGTCCTTGTAATTTTGATCCACCACCAGTAATCACAATTCCTGCTCGTATACTAGAAGAATAACCACTTGATTCGATTTCTCTCATTAATTGAGACAAAATCTCATCCATACGACATGTTATAATATGTGTGAGTGATGATTTTGAAATTTCGAGATTTGGTTTGTCTGAAACAGATGGGACAGCAATGATTTTTTGCTCATCTTCAGAAGAATTAATAAGAGATCCCTCTGATATTTTAATTTCCTCTGCCGCCTCAAGTGATGTTCTTAGACCTATTCGTATGTCATTTGTAACATTTTTACCAGCTATAGGTATCACTGCTGTATGTTTTATATCTCCTTCAGTAAAAATTGCAACATCAGTTGTTCCACCGCCAATATCAACAAGACATACACCTAAGGATCTCTCTTCATCAGTCAGAACAGAATAACTAGACGCAACAGGTTGTAAAACATACTGATCAACATCTAAAAGGCTATTCTCAATACATTTCGTCAAGTTTTTTTTCGCAGTTGATGAGCATGTTATCAGGTGTACATTTACTCCTAATCTCTTACCTGCCATTCCAATAGGTTCTCTTATGCCGGACTGTCCATCAATTGTAAAATATTGTGGGATGATGTGAAGGATTTCTTGTTCTTCAGGGATACTAATATCTGATGCCATATCAATTACTTTTTCTTTATCTTCTTCAGTAACTTCATCATTTAAGATATTAACATCTGAGTTCCCGTTATAACTCTGAATGTGACTACCAGCTATTCCTGTAATAACAGATTCGAACTTAATCGAAGCCATAGAAGAAGCTTTATCTTTAGCTCTTCGAATGCTATTAACTGTAGTGCCAATTTCAGATATTACTCCTTTGTTAAGACCCTCACAGACCTCTTGACCTACTCCTATTATCCTTAGATTGTTATCCTCGTCATAATCTGCCACTAAACACAATACTTTACTTGTTCCGATATCTAGAGCGATAATTACTTCATCATTATAATTTTTAGACATATTACATATTAACACTATTTATCTTACGGCAAAACCAGTGGGGTATCTTAAATCAACATGTATTTTTTTTCTATTTTTCATTTTGCTTTTCAAATCTGGATAAATAGATACAAATGCTCTAATTTTTTCTGGATATTTTGAATATCTTACTATTATAGTCAGATTTTTTGTTCTGACATCCAACATATCATCTTGTTTTGACAGAGCATAAATAGACTCATCAATATCTAATAGATATGATTGTATAGATTGGTATAATTCATAGACACTCTCATAGCTATCATCATTACTTGAAAGACGCAGTATATTTTCAATTGGTAGATTTGGAGTAACAAAAGTATACATTTCATTATTGACATAACTTGATTCGTTCCATAAAAATATTGGTGTATGTTCAACAATTTTAAGTACTAAACGGTTTGGAGGTTTGATTGATATTTGGGAATTTTTAACCCAAGGCATCTTTTCAAATTCACTTTTGTGAAATCTTAAATCAATATCGTATAAATTTTTACCTATGAATAATTTAGCTTTCTCTGTTATTGATTTCTCATTAGAGTATATAAATTGACCCTCTATATCTACTCTTTCTATAGTAGATGAGAAGTCATTCTTATTAAAGAAATAGATGCTTGAAATGACTATTATTAGTAGCGTAATCCTGATCATTTCTCAGTTAAAAGAATTGTTTCGATAAGTTCAAGATATGACCAACCAAGTTTTTTAGCTGACATAGGCACTAAGCTATGATTTGTCATTCCAGGTATGGAGTTAAGTTCAATCAATTGAATATTTTGATCCTTGGTTAAAAAGAAATCTATACGCCCCCATCCTTGACAATCAAGTCCTTTAAATGCACTAAGACAGACAGTTTTAATTTTATTTTCAAGCTCCATATTGAATGTAGGAAACGAAAACACAGTATCATCATCTTCATATTTGGCCTGATAATTATAAAATTCTCTTGATGTGTCAATTTTTACTATTGGCAAAACTTTGTCATCTATAACTGGTGCAGTATATTCATTACCATCGACAAATTCCTCAATAAAATAATCATCTAGGATAAGATTATCATAATTCTGACTAATCGATTCTAATAGATTTCTGATGCTGGATAGGTTTATATCTTCTTTTTTGAGTATTTTTATTCCCACACTTGAGCCAGAAGCTTTTGGTTTAACAATAACCTTGTCACTGTTTCGAACCTCTCTAAGATACTCCTGACTAATACCCGATAAATTAGAGTAAGTTGGAGTAGGTAAATTCAAATCCACCCATCTATCTTTTGTTGCGATTTTATTGAACGAGAGATTTGATGATTCAGCATTGGATCCCACATACTTTACATCGCAATCATCAAGATACGATTGAATAAGACCATCCTCTCCTCCAAGGCCATGAATTAGATTAAACACTAAATCAATCTGTTTGGACTTGATATAATCATTTAGTTTTATTTTATCATCAGATTGAAGATCCATGTGAGTAACTGTATAACCATCATCTGAAAGCGCATCATATACACCTTTTCCACTAGTCAGAGATATTTCTCGTTCATCTGACCAGCCACCACACAATATAAGGATTTTTTTATCTTTTAGCTCTTCTCTCATATCAATAAATACATATTTCTTTTTCCAGTCTGATACTATGTTGTTTATGAATATCAAGCTGTATAATTTTTATAAGCTTTTCCAAGTTATTACATGAACCAGTGCCATCATTGATGAAATAGTTACAATGTTTATTTGATATATAAATCCCACCAACTCTTGTTTCACTGAGGTTTGAATTGTCTATCAATGCACTTGCAGAAATATCCTTTTTAGGATTTTTGAATATACACCCAGATGACCATTGATTAATTGGTTGCGTCTTTTTTCTTTTAACACTAAATTCATCAAGAAGAGATCTTTGAAATTTGCGATTTTTGTTAATTTTAAAAAACACATCAACAAAAGCAGATATGCCTTTCATGTCGACTCTCCTATAGGAAAAATTAAATTTTGATCTTTCTAGTTTTATCAAATCAAATTTTTTATCTAATATGGTCACATATTGTACAATATCCCAAATTTCAGATCCAAATGCTCCAGCATTCATTCTGAGGGCACCCCCAACAGTGCCTGGAATACCATAAAGAAATTCAAAACCTGGTATACTATGTCTATGTGCAAATTTAGCGAGTTTAGCACATGAAACACCAGCACTAGCGTAGATGTTATTCGTTCCAATAAGTGATAATGAGTTTTTGAGTTTTTTAAAGCATACTAAATCATTTTTATAACCAATATCTTTGAATGCGATATTTGATCCATTCCCAAGGATTAAAGTTTTTCTCTTTTTCAATATGTTTTTAATAGATTTTATCTCACTGTGATTTTCTGGGAAATAAATTATACTAGCAGGCCCACCAATTTTAATTGTATTATATTTTTTTAGAGATACATTCTTTAATATCTTCATTTATTTGAGAAATACTTTGAGTTTGTTTTCATAATAATATCTTTGCCATTTTGTGGAAATATTGTCTTAATATTCTGTGCTAGAGAATATAATCTTGATTCATTATTCAGTAACAAATTAATTGTGGTAACAAAACTTTCGATAAATTCATCATTTTGTCTGAGCGTTATAGCAGCTGAGTTATTAGAGAGGTACTCAGCATTTTTAAACTGATGGTCATCAGTTGCATAAGGATATGGTATTAAAATACATGCTCTACCAATTGCACTTAGCTCAGATAAAGATGTTGAGCCAGACCTACAAACAACTAAAGTCGACCAATTAAATAAATCTTCTATTTCATCTGAATATTCTATAACTTTAGAATTAATACCGTAGTCAATATATTTGTTTGCTATATCAGCTACTTTTCCCCTACCGCATATATGCTTGACCTCAAAGCTGTCTCGTGAAAAATGAGATAAAGCAAATGGTAAAATACTATTAAAATACGCAGACCCTTGGCTACCACCTAATACTAAAATTTTCAAATAGAATGAATTTGAAACATATACCTCCTCTGGTTGAGTACAATTATACATTTCAGACCGAACTAAATTGCCAGAATGAATGATTTTAGAATTGAACTTTTTGAAGCTACCAGGAAATGTCTCAAAAACTGAATTCGCAAAAAAATAACATATTCTGTTTGCTGTACCTGCAATGGCATTTTGCTCATGTATTACTCTTGGTATTCTCAAAAAAAATGCTGTAATAATTCCTGGAATACTCACATATCCTCCGAATCCAATCACTAGATTTGGTTTAATTTTTCTCAATAAATTGAAGACTTGTATAAATGATACAAAAAGATATATGAGAGAGAGTATCTTTTCGATCATACCTTTGCCCCTAAAACCTTTAGAGCGAATATGAAATAAAGTTATTTTATTCTTATCGACGACTTTATTCTCGATACCATCCTCTGTTCCAATCCATATAACATGATTTTTGTTGGCAAGATAGTCTTTAGCTAAAGTGTTGGCTGGATATACATGACCTCCAGTACCACTTGAAAATATTGCAACTGTTTTCATCAATATCCACCTTGTACACCTTGGCTTACTCTCTTTCTGTTCTCAATATGAATTCTGACAAGCATACCAAAACATATGAACATAACTAGTAGGTTTGTACCACCATAGCTTATAAAAGGTAAGCCCATGCCTTTTGTTGGGAATAAACCAATATTTACCATTATATGAATAATTGCTTGAAATGTAATTAGAAATCCTATCATGTAGGATAAATTACCTGCAAACATCAAATTGTTCATAAAAGATTTTTTTGCTAAGGAAAATATTCGTAAAAATACTACATAGAAGACGATAATGATTAAAAGAGTGAAAATTAAACCAAGTTCTTCTGCAATTAATGCAAATATGAAATCATTATAAGACTCTGGTAGATAGAATAATTTTTGAACACTCGAACCTAAACCCAGACCAAAAAACCCACCTTTTCCAAAAGCTAATAAAGATTGCATTAATTGGTAACCTGAGCCAGATGGGTCACTCCATGGATCAAGAAATGATACCATTCTTGCTAATCTATAAGGTTGAAAAATGATTAATGGTATAATAGCAAGACATACGATTACAAGATATGTGAAAAACTTTCTAATAGATAATCCCAGTATCAATGCTAATGCAAAAAAACTGCTAAATAATAGAATGATACTTCCTAAATCTTTTTGAAAAATTAGGATTAAGGATAAAAAAACAACCATGGATAAACATTTATTGAATGCTTCGTTAATATTATTCCTTGAAAGATAACTACAAATCCAAATTAGCAAGAATAGTCTTGATATTTCAGTCACCTGAATTGTAATAAAGCCTAGATCTAACCATCTAGTTGCACCGTTAATCTCTCTCCCTAATCCTGGTACAAAAACCACAAGAGATAACAAAAAACTCATAACAAGGAAGTATTTGGAATAATCATTGAAAAAATCAAGTTTTATTCTACTCAGGATTGATGCAGATACTAAACCTAATAACATATACAGCGAGTGCTTTATTATAAAATAGAATGATGATCCCGTTTTCTCATACGAATAATCCAAAGTTGCAGATGATACCATCACTAGTCCTATCGAGCAAAGGATAACAACAGCTAGAATAAGGGTCTGATCTATATCCCAACTCTCTGTTTGAAGGATTTTTTTTCTAATGAAATTAGTCAGCAATTTCTAGTACCGCATTTTTAAAAACTTTACCCCTATGTTCATAATCTTGATAAGAATCAAAGCTTGGACTGGCAGGCGATAAAATTATTGAATCATCGCTTCTTGCATGATTATTAGCAATTTCAACAGCATCATGCATATCTAAAGCATGAATAATTTTTACCCCGACCTTGAGATGATTAGAAATAGTCTCTGAATTATCTCCTGTAAGGATCAAAATTTTAACCGTATTATTAATGATTTCAGATAGCACGGAGTAGTTCTGTTTTTTTGTAGAACCACCCATTATCAGAATTACATTTTTACGAAGAGATCTAAGAGCCCAGTATGTTGAATCACAATTTGTAGACTTAGAGTCATTATACCATGAAATATTATTTGATTTTTTTATGAGCTCTATCCTATGAGGTGGATAAGTAAAATCTAATAGAGCCTTAATGCACCCTTGATAATCAATTCCAAGACAATCCGTCACAGACAAGACTGCTAATATGTTCTGAAGATCGTGATAACCAAAAAAACTCAAATCTATTCCGTTACAAGTTAGGTATTGATCTTTAATGGATAAATTATGCTTATTTTTATTGTTAATGACTATTTCTTCTGTAGAATTATCATATCCAAAATATTTTGCTCCAGATATTTCGACGGAATGCTTCAACGATAAATTAATAATTCTATGACAAGCATCAACAAAAATACTTTTTTTTATTTTTGAATACTTTTCAATTGTTTTGTGTCTATCAAGATGATCATCAGTGATGTTTAATATAACACTAACATTACTCTTTTTATTAGACATATACTCAAGTTGATAACTAGATAACTCAAGAATAGCATAGTCTAAATTCTCCTCTGTAAGATCGAGTGGAGGATATCCATTATTACCACATGCTCTTGCTCTTATGTCGTGACTTCGTAGCACTTTTTCAATCATTTGTACTACTGTTGTCTTACCATTAGTACCCGTAACTGAGATTATTTTTCCTTGAAAAATTGATTTAAAAACATCAATATCCGTATGAAGTGATATCCCCTCATTGCGTATTTGATTGATAAGTGGGTGATTAGGATCAAAGCCAGGACTAACGATCACAGTTTCAATATTCTTCAAAAGATTATTGTCATATTGAGTGAAATAAAAATCATTGTCTGGATATTTCTTAATGTTATTAAATTTATCTGGTGTCCTTGTATCATATATTTTACATCTATGATTTAACCTATTAAAATATCTTAAACATGATTCTCCAGTTACACCAAATCCAAGTATAAGTATTTTAGTGTTCATTTATCTGATTTTTAAGGATGACAAGCCGATTAGAACTAGAACAAATGTTATTATCCAAAATCTTACGATTATTTTAGATTCGTGCCAGCCTTGAAGCTCGAAATGATGATGAATTGGAGACATTTTAAAGACTCTTTTACCAAATACCTTGAATGAAAACACTTGAATCATCACAGACAGTGCCTCAGCAACAAAAACTCCACCCATGATCGCATATACAAATTCTAGTCTCAATAAAATTGCAATCATTGCGAGAATGGCTCCTAATGAGAGTGATCCAACATCTCCCATAAAAACTTGAGCAGGATAAGAGTTATACCACAGAAATCCTAAACCAGACCCTACTATGGCGCTTGCAAAGATAGAGATTTCAGAAACATCTGGTAGATAAGGTATTAAAAGATAATTAGCTATATTAAAATTACCCTGAACATATGCAAACAAGACAAAAGCCGATGCAATTAAAATACAGGGTAGAATAGCTAAGCCGTCCAAGCCATCTGTTAGATTAACTGCATTACTTGAGCCAACTATGACGAAAATAGACCATGGTATAAAAAAAATTCCCATATATAATGCGTACTCCTTAACGAATGGCAGAGTTAAACTTAAGTCAATTGTATGAAATGCCGTCTTATAGATATAGATCGTTGCTAGTGAGGCAAATAATATTTGAAGGCCTAATTTAGTTTTTCCACTTATACCATCACTTGAGGAATGTAGAAATTTTTTGTAGTCATCATAAAATCCTATGCATCCGAAACTAAATAGTATGAATGATAAAATCCAGATATTGTCATTCAATATGTCTGACCATAACAGGGTACTTGCCAAAACAGAAAAAATTATGATTGTGCCGCCCATTGAAGGAGTTTCTGCTTTGGTAGTCAAATGAGATTTTGGACCATCGTTTCTAATACTTTGGTAAAGACTTTTTGATTTAAGATAATTTATAATCATTGGTCCTATCAATAAAGACAGTGTAAGTGCAGTCAAGGCCGATAGGATTATTCTTAAAGTAAGATATCTAAAAACATCAAATCCAGAGTAAAACTGTGTCAAATATTCAAAAAAGTAATAAAGCATGTTTTTCTATCTCTATTATTCTATTAAAGAGTTTACTATTGATTCAAATTTCATA
>MDTD01072753.1_pt1 | contig 10415 bp, 10 predicted proteins | sample 811221 | NCBI WGS metagenome assembly MDTD01 (sample SAMN05326646, study PRJNA326480) | marine metagenome | isolation source: seawater | place: Pacific Ocean: South West | collected 2011
ACCGCATGGCCGAGCCATAGAAGCGCATGTTCAGGCAATGGTTGAACTGTCCGGCATCGCAATATTTGCAATGCCCGCAGGGCCGGCTGGGATTGAGCGCCACGCGGTCGCCGGGCTTGACACTTGTCACGCCCTCGCCCACGGCCTGCACCGTTCCCGCCACCTCGTGGCCGAGGATGATCGGCTCCTTGACCCGGATCGGGCCGAACCCGCCATCATGGAAATAATGCAGGTCGGAGCCGCAAATGCCGCCGGCGCCGATGGCAACGAGCACCTGTCCCGGCCCCGGCTCACCGACCGTGTCGGTCTCGATGCGGATGTCGTGCTTGTCGTGTAGGCGGCAGACGCGTGTTTGCATGGACATGATCCTAATCCATCAGGACGGAGGGAAGCCAGGTGGAAATCGCCGGCACGTAGGAAACCAGCAACAACACCAGGATATTCGTAAGGAGGAAGGGCGCAATGGCCCGGACCACCGGCGTCAGCGGCAGGCGGGCGATATTGGCGCAGATGAACAGGCAGACGCCGACCGGCGGCGTGGTCAGCCCGATCATAAGGTTCAGCACGGCAAAGGTGGCGAAATGCAGCGGGTCGATGCCTACCCCCTGCGCCAGCGTCAGCAGTGGCACGAACAGGATGATCAGCGCCGCGATCGTCTCCATGAACATGCCGACGAAGAGCAGCAGGATGTTGATGAGCAGGATCACGACGAACTTGTTGTCGGTGATCTCGAGGACGGCCGAGGCGATGGCCTGCGGAATGCGCTCGGCCACGAGAATCCAGCCGAACACGTTCGCGAAACCGACCAGCGCCAGGATGGCAGCCGACGAGACCGCGCTGTCGATGACGATCTTCGGCACCGCTTTCAGCGGCAGTTCGCGATAGACGAAACAGCCGACGATGAAGGCATAGAGGCTGGCGACGACCGCCGTTTCGGTCGGCGTGGCAAGCCCGCTCATCAATCCGCCGATGATCAGCACCGTCATGAAGATCGCCCAGAAGGCGCCCAGGAAGGAACGTCCCAACTCGCCCGCGCCCTGCCAGGGCTGGCGCGGGAACCCCTTGCGCACGGCGATGATGTATGTCGTCACCATCATCGCAAGGCCCATCAGGACGCCGGGCACCGCGCCCGCCAGGAACATCTTGCCCACCGAGATGCCCGACAATGCGCCGACGATGATCATCGGCACCGAGGGCGGAATGATCGGCCCGACCGTGGACGAGGCGGCGGTGACGGCGGCCGAGAAATCAGCGGGATAACCGGCCTTCTTCATGCCGGGGATCATCATGCCGCCGATCGATGCCGCATCGGCGACGGCCGTGCCGGAAATCCCGCCGAAGAGCATGGAGCCGGCCACGTTGGTCAGGCCCAGGCCGCCACGTGCCCAGCCGACAAGTGCATTGGCGAAACGGATGATGCGCTCGGTGATGCCGCCGGAGTTCATCAGGTTGCCGGCCAGGATGAAGCCGGGAATGCAGAGCAGCACGAACACGTCCATGCCCGCATACATCTTCTGCGGCATGACGACGAGCGGAATCCCTGCCGTCAGCAGGTAGGCGGCGGAGGCAAGCCCGAGCGTCACCGCCACCGGAATGCCGATGACAAGACCGGCGATGAAGACGCCGATAAGGATGGCAAGGCTCATGCGTGTTCACCGCCTGTCTGGGGAGGACGGCCGTCGGAACGGCCCAGAAACATTTCAACGGCCCGCGCCAGCGCGAAGACCGCCAGCGAAGCCAGCAGCACCAGCATGGTTGCGTGCAGGAAGTCCATGCGCCATCCCAGTGCAGGCGAGGTCTGCATGACGCCGATGGAGGTGTATTTCCAGGCGGGCGCGATCAGTGCCAGCGCCAGCGCCGCCGTGGCGATGGCGGAAACGAAGCGCAGCCGCTTCGGCCATGCGCCGGGCAGCGAATCGCAGACCAGGTCGACATTGACGAGATCGCCATTGCGGAACGAGAGGCCGACGCCGAAGGCCGCGAGGTAAAGCAGGGCAAAGCGCGTCAGTTCTTCCGTCCAGACCGGCGAACTGCCGATGAAGCGGCCGGCGATCTGGATCAGCACGGCGATGATCAGCACCGCGAAGGCGATGCCGGTCGCAAGGCGGCTGAACCGGACAAGAAGGGAGACGATGCGCTGCATGAAAGGCCCCGCTGAGGCAGTGGCAGGAGGCGGCGCCGGACACGCAAGCCCGGCGCCGCTTCCGTTCGAGGGTATCAGTTGGAGAACAGGCCTTCCACGATCGGCTTGATCTCGTCGTTGACGTTCTTCAGCACGGCATCCTTGGCCTTGGCCTGGAAGGCCGGGCCGTCGACCTCGACAAAGGTCATGCCCTTGCCTTCCAGATAGGCGCGATCATCGGCAAGCGATGCATTGAAGAGTTCGCGCTCATAGGCCTGGGCGGTCTTCGCCGCTTCCATCACCGCCGCCTGGTCGTCGGCCGACAGCTTGTTCCAGGTGCTCTCTGCAATCGTCAGGTAGATCCAGGACCGCACATGCTCGGTCATGTTCACATGCGACTGCACCTCGTTGAAATTGGCAGAGCGGATCAGGGCCAGCGGGTTTTCCTGGGCCTCGATCGTGCCGTTCTGCAACGAGGTGAACACTTCCGAGAAGGCCATCGGGCCGGGATTGGCGCCCAGCGCGCTCCACACGTCCACGAAGAGCGGCACGTTGGGCACGCGCATCTTGAGGCCGTTCAACTCGTCGGGCGAGGTGATCGGGCGGTTGGAGGTCAGGTTGCGCGGGCCGCGCGCGAAATAGGCGATCGGACGGATCTGCACCTTCTCGACGATCTGCTGCTCGATCCTGTCGCCGATCTCGCCGGAAGCCACCTCGTCCATGTGCTCGATGGACTTGTAGGCATAGGGCACGGCCAGCAGCGCGGCCATCGGCGCCCAGTTCTGCAGGCTTTCCCCGGTGATCGTCATGTCGACCGTGCCAAGCTGCATGCCGTTGATGAGGTCGATTTCCTTGCCGAGCGACTCGTTGGGATAGACCTCCACCGCGATACGGCCGTCGGTGAGGCGTGCGAGTTCCTCGCCGAACTTGACCGAGGCCAGGTGCCAGGGGTTCTGCTCGTTGGCCAGATGGCCGAGCTTGAGCGTCATGTCGGCGGCAAGCGCCGAACCGGCAAGCAGGCCGGCGGCGATGGTCGCGAGAACGGTTTTTCCAAGTGCTTTCAGCATGGTCTCCTCCTTTGCTGACAGGGAGTTTCAATGGGTGGCGCGGATCAGGTCTGGTCCGCGTCCTCGAAGAATTCGGGCCGGCTGCCGGCAATCGCCGGCAGATCGTTCAGGATTTCGCGCAAATGGGCGCGCATGGCCCGTTCCGCGGCAACCGGGTTGTGCCCCGCGATGCCGTCAACGATGGCAGTGTGCTGCTCGATGAGCTTGTCCATGGGAAAGCGCTGCGCGGAGAGATGCCGCACGCGGTCCATTTGCGCCTTGACGCTTTCCACCACGTTCCAGGCGTAGGTCTTGCCCGCTCCGCTGGCCAGCACCCGGTGAAATCGCTCGTCAAGTTCGACGAAGCGCAGCCATTCGCCGGCCGCCGCCGCCCTGGCCTGCGCGGCCAGCAACCCGCGCAGTTCTTCCTCAAGTCCCGGCACGGCCAACTGGGCCAGCAGCCGCACGATGTCGGCCTCGATGGCCTCGCGCACGAAGCGGGCATCCATGACGGACGGGATGGCGATCTTGCGCACGAACGTTCCGCGCTGCGGGCGGATTTCCAGCAATCCCTCTTCGGCCAGCTTGATGAAGGCTTCGCGTACGGGCTGGCGGCTGACGTCATAGCCGCCCGCGATTTCGGACTCGGAGATGCGCGTGCCCGGCTCCAGGTCGCCGCGGATGATCCGCTCGCGCACAAGCCGGTAGACCTGGGGACCGACGGCGGCTCCCGTGTCCAATAGGCGCTGTGGCGATTGCTGGATGGTCATTGCGCTCGTCTCCTCCAGATCGAATGCCTATACCATACTTCCATACTAGTCAACAGAACGCGGGACTGCTAAGGAGGCACAAGCAGGAATGCGGCGGATCGCAGGCCGGTGGCAACGAGGAGGACAGGATGAAGCAGACGTGGCGTTGGTTCGGGCCCAGGGATCTCGTGTCGGTGGACGACATGCTCCAGGCGGGTGTGCAGGGTGTGGTCACGGCACTTCACCATGTTGCCACCGGCGAGGTCTGGACGGCGCAGGAGATCGAGCGCCGCCAGCAGGACATCGCCCGCATGGCCGATGGCGCGCCTTCCGGCCTGACGTGGGACGTGGCCGAGAGCCTGCCTGTTTCCGAGGACATCAAGAAGCAGAAGGGCGACTGGCGCGACCACATCGCCAATTACAAGACCAGCCTGCACCATCTCGCCGCCGCCGGCGTTGAAACGGTCTGCTACAATTTCATGCCGGTGCTGGACTGGACGCGCACGGACCTGAACTGGCGCCTGCCGACGGGCGCCACCTGCATGCGCTTCGACTATGCCGATTTCGCCGCCTTCGACATTCACATCCTGAAGCGAAGAAACGCGGCCGCGGATTTCCCGGAAGAGGTCGTGGAAGAGGCCGCACGCCGCTTCGCCGGCATGGACGATGACGCCCGGCAGGCGCTGGCCCGCAATGTCGTTTTCGGCCTGCCCGGTGCAGCGGAACATTTCACGCTGGACGACGTGCGCCGCCACATCGCCGAATATGATGCGATCTCTCCAGAGCGCCTGCGCGCCCATTTCATCGACTTCCTGTCGGAAGTCGCGCCGGTGGCGCAGGATCTGGGCCTTCGCCTGTGCTGCCACCCGGACGATCCGCCCTTCGACCTGCTCGGCCTTCCGCGCGTGATGTCAACCGAGGCCGACTACAAGGCGATGATGGACGCCGTCGACATTCCCGCCAACGGCATCACGCTGTGCACCGGCTCGCTTGGCGCGCGGCCCGACAACGACCTTCCCGGCATGATGCGGCGCCTGGGCGACCGCGTGCATTTCCTGCACCTGCGCAATGTGAAGCGCGACACGGACGCGCTGCGCGGCTCCTTCTTCGAGGCCGAACATCTGGGCGGCGATACCGACATGGTCGCCGTGCTGGCCGCCGCACTGGCCGAGGAAGCGCGCCGGAAGGCTTCAGGGCGCGCTGACTGGTCGATCCCCATGCGTCCCGACCACGGCCAGGACATTCTCGATGACCTGAAGCGCAAGGCCCAGCCCGGCTATCCGGCCATCGGGCGGCTCAAGGGCCTTGCCGAATTGCGCGGCATCATCGCCGCGCTTTCCCACCCCGATACAGGCAAGGCGGCATGACCGGACGCAGACGCCTTGCCAGCCTTGCCGATGTCACCGGCCCGGCCGCCCTGCCCGGCTACGATCCTGCCGCCCACGGATGCGGCATCGTCCACATCGGCGCCGGCGCCTTTCATCGCGCCCACCAGGCGGTCTGTACGGACGCCGCCCTGGCGCGCTCCGGCGGCGCCTGGCGCATCACGGGCATCAGCCTGCGCGGCACGGAGGTGGCCGATGCACTCAACCCGCAGAACGGCCTCTACACGCTGGTAGAACGCGGCGCTGAGGGCAGCACGGCGCGCGTCATCGCCAGCATCGATCTTGTCATTGCCGCTACGCGCGACCGCGCCGCGCCCCTCGCGGCCATGGCCGATGCACGCACGCGCATCGTCTCGTTGACGGTGACGGAAAAGGCCTACGGCATTGACCGCACCGCCATGGATGCCGACCCGGCCCACCCCGCCGTCGCGGCCGATCTGGCCAATCCGGGCGGCCCCCAAGGCGTGCTCGGCCTGATCGTGGAGAGCCTGCGCCTGCGCCGGAAGGCAGGTATTGCCCCCTTCACCGTGCTGTGCTGTGACAACCTGCCAGACAACGGCGCACTCCTGGCCGCCGGCGTTACCGGTTTTGCCCGGCGCCTTGATCCGGAACTCGCCGACTGGATTGCCGGCAACGTCGCCTTCCCCTCCTCCATGGTCGACCGCATCACGCCGGCCGCCACGGACGAGACACGTGCTGAAGCCGCCCGGCAGACCGGCTGCGACGATCACGGCGCAATCGAGACGGAAGCCTTCAGCCAATGGGTGATCGAGGATCGCTTTCCCACCGGACGCCCGGACTGGGAAGCCGGCGGCGCGCTCTTCGTCGACGACGTCAAGCCTTACGAGCACATGAAACTGCGCATGCTGAACGGCGCCCATTCCATGCTCGCCTATTCAGGTTTCCTGGCCGGTCATGTCCATGTGCGCGATGTCATGGGCCATCCGGCCCTGGCGCGCCTCGTGGACCGGCACATGCGCGCTGCCGCCGCCACCCTGCCACCACTGGCCGGCATCGACCTCGACCATTATCGCGCCGACCTGCTCGGCCGCTTTGCCAATCCGGCCATCGCCCACAAGACCTACCAGATCGCCATGGATGGCACGGAAAAGCTGCCGCAGCGCATAGTCGCGCCGGCCATGGAAACGCTGCGCGCCGGCGGCGATTTCCGCCCCTTCGCCTTCGCCGTGGCTGCCTGGATGCGCTATTGCCTGGGTCGCACGGAAGGCGGCGAGGCCTATGCCTTGCGCGATCCGCGCGAGGCGGAGATCGTGGCAGCGCTTTCCGGCATGGCCACGGCCGGAGAAATCAGCGCGGCACTGCACGCCCTGCCCGGCCTGTTCCCGCGCGCGCTTTCCGAAGATGCGGCCTGGATGTCTGCCGTGTCCACCCCGCTCGACGTGATGCTGGAAAAGGGCATGGCGGCGGCAATCCAAAACGAAATTCGCGACTGAAACGCACAAGCCTCCGGGAGAATGAACCGTGACCGACCGCCGATTTGACCGGAACGACCTGTACGGCCTTGCCCTTGCCCTCTTGCAGAAGGGCGGCATGGCGCGCGCCAAGGCCGCAGTGGTGGCTGAATTGCTGGTGCGCACCGACGAATTGGGTGTCACCACGCATGGGATCTCCATGGTGCCCTATTACCTGCCCGAACTGGAAAGCGGTGCCATGCGTGCCGACGGGGATCACGAAATCGTCCGGGATACGGGCGCAACCCAGGTCTGGGACGGCCATTACCTGCCCGGTCACTGGCTGATGATGCAGGCGCTGGAAAGCGCCATGCCCCGTGCCCGCACACACGGAATGGCGTCCATTGCCATCCGCCGCAGCCATCATATCGGCTGCCTGTCCACGCTCACCCGCATCGCGGCGCAGGACGGCCTCGTCTGCATGATCATGACCTCCGATCCTTCCGGCCATTGGGTCGCTCCCTATGGCGGAGCGGACCCTGTGCTGACCCCGAACCCCTGGGCCATCGGCTATCCCGGTGGCGATCATCCCGTGCTGATCGACACCTGCGCCTCGATCACGACGGTTTCGAAGGTGCGCGAGCACATCAACACCGGCAGGCCCTTCGACCACCCCTGGATGCTGGACGGCGAGGGCCGGCCCACGACCGACCCGAATGTCGTGAACCAGACGCCGAAGGGCACCATCCTGCCGGTCGGCGGCATGGATCACGGCCACAAAGGCTTTGCCATGGCGCTGATGGTGGAAATGCTGACCCAGGCACTGGCTGGACACGGACGCGCGGACCATCCCACGGGGTGGGGCGCAAATGTCTTCGTGCAGGTCATGGACCCGCAAGCCTTTGCAGGAACCGAAGCCTTCGTCACGCAGGTGGAAACGCTCAACGCCGCCTGCCGCGCAAGCCGCCCGGCGCATGGCTCCTCCGGGGTCCGCATTCCCGGCGACAGGGCGGCGGAAAGCCTGCGCCAGGCCGCAGCCAGCGGCGTGCACATCACCGACGAGGTGTGGACACGGATCAGCGCCAGCGCCAGTGGACTCGATGTGCCCCTGCCGGTTCCGCTTGGCGGTTGACCGCAACGCCGGATTTTCGCTTCGCCCGGACGCCCATGTCGCCCTAGGATAAACGTGATACCCCGGGCGACAGGCGCGGATGCCCATGCGCCCGGAAATGCTACGGACCAGTTGAGGCCCGGCCATGTGGCCGGTGATGTGAGAACCAATGTCCAGATCGTCAGGCTTTGCAGACGCCATGAACCCCGTCGAGATCGAGCGCGCGAGCATCCATGCCGAGGCCACTGACCGTGACTGGTGGCGCGGTGCGGTGATCTACCAGATCTATCCCCGTTCCTTCCAGGACAGCAATGGCGACGGGATCGGCGACCTGACGGGCATCCGCCAGCGCCTTGGCCACATCGCCGAACTCGGCGCCGACGCCATCTGGATATCGCCCTTCTTCGCCTCCCCGATGAAGGATTTCGGCTATGACGTGTCGGACTACACCGCCGTCGATCCGATGTTCGGCACCATCGAGGATTTCCGGGCGCTTGTGGCCGATGCCCATGCGCACGGCCTCAAGGTCATGATCGACATGGTCCTCTCCCACACCTCGGACCGCCACCCCTGGTTTGCCGAAAGCCGGTCCAGCCGGAACAATGCCCGCTCCGACTGGTATGTCTGGGCCGATGCGAAACCCGACGGCTCCCCGCCCAACAACTGGCTTTCCATCTTTGGAGGCAGCGCCTGGCAGTGGGACACGAGCCGCTGCCAGTATTACATGCACAATTTCCTCGACAGCCAGCCGGATCTCAACTTCCACAATCCGGACGTTCAGGACGCGCTTCTGGACGTCACCCGGTTCTGGCTCGATCTGGGCGTCGACGGCTTCCGCCTCGACACCATCAACTTCTATTTTCATTCCAGGGGGCTGGAAGACAATCCCGCACTTGCTCCGGAAGAGCGCGACGCGTCCACGGCCCCGGCGGTCAATCCCTACAATTACCAGGACCACGTCTACGACAAGAACCAGCCCGAGAACCTGGCCTTCCTGAAGCGGTTCCGCGCCCTGCTCGACGAATATCCGGCCGCCGCGGCGGTCGGTGAGGTCGGCGATGCCCAGCGCAGCCTGCAGATCATGGCCGACTACACGGCCGGGGATGACCGCATCCACATGTGCTATTCCTTCGAGTTCCTGTCCGGAACCATGCCGGCGCCGGGACGGTTCTCCTCCGTGGTCGACCGCTTTTTCCGCGCCGCTCCCGACGGCTGGCCCTGCTGGGCCTTTTCCAACCACGATGTCGAGCGCCACGCATCCCGCTGGACGGCGGGGCTCGACACGCCCACGCGCCTGAAGTTCCAGAAACTCCTGGCCGGCGTGCTGCTTACGCTGCGCGGTTCCGTCTGCCTTTACCAGGGCGAGGAACTGGGCCTGCCCGAGGCCGAGCTTTCCTTCGAGGACCTGCAGGACCCCTATGGCATCCGCTTCTGGCCGGAATTCAAGGGCCGCGACGGCTGCCGCACGCCCATGGTCTGGGATGGACACACCGCCAATGGTGCGTTTTCCTCGGCCACCCGCCCTTGGCTGCCGGTCGCCATGACGCACCTGCCCCTGGCAGTATCGGAACAGGCGGGCGTTGAAGGCTCGCTCCTGGAGTTCTACCGCTCTCTCTTGGCCTTCCGGCGCGCGCACCCCGCCCTCGTCAAGGGCGGTTTCGATGTCGTCAACCTCGGGCCGGACATTCTGGCCTTCCGCCGCGACCGTGATGGCGAGCGGCTACTCTGCGCCTTCAACTTCTCCACGGACGAGACCCGTGCCGCGCTGCCGGACGGCATGGCCGCCGCACCGCTGGATGGTCACGGCTTCGGCGGAACCCTGTCGCAAGGCTTTTTGCACCTGCCAGCCCTCGACGGCTTTATCGGGACGGTGGACGCCTGAATGGGCAACAACAGCGGCACGCCGGGCGGTGGGGCCGCCCGGCCGGTTGTCTGTCCGTCAACGATCCCCGCCCGGATCGTCGAAATTGAACCTGTAGGCACCGTAGAGCAGCACCGCGACAAAACCGGCGCCAAGCGTGACGACAATCAGTTCGAGCAGGGCCATGAGATTTACTCCTTCCGCCCGGTCAGACCGGCACGTTGCGCTTGAGACGGGTCTCTATGCCCTCGATCCGTTCGCGGATGCGCAGGCGTAGCTTCTTCAGGGCCTGGATGCGCAGGTTGTCCGGCATCGGACGGGTCTGTTCCTGCTGGATCTTGGCTTCCAGGATCGAGTGACGCGACCACAGGGCATTGAGATGATTCCACATGTCTGGTCCTCCAGTCATTTGCCGACACTGGACAGGTGGGAATCCGCAATTGATAGTTCCAATTCATTGTCTATATTCATTCGATAGTTTGAAACTATCGGGATGAGCGATGCGGTTTCGCCCCTCGGCTCGGCAACTGGAATATCTCGTCGCGCTCGCCGACCTGCGCCATTTCGGGCGGGCGGCGAAGCGCTGCGCCGTCTCGCAGCCAACTCTTTCGGTACAGTTGCGCCAGATCGAGGAACGGCTTGGAACGAGCCTGTTCGAGCGCGACTCCGCACCGGTGACGCTTACCCCGGCTGGCGAAAGGACGGTCGCCCTGGCGCGCGACATCCTGG
>MDTD01076825.1_pt1 | contig 10415 bp, 11 predicted proteins | sample 811221 | NCBI WGS metagenome assembly MDTD01 (sample SAMN05326646, study PRJNA326480) | marine metagenome | isolation source: seawater | place: Pacific Ocean: South West | collected 2011
AATTATAGATGCTAGTTTTGGTTATTTTATAATGCCAATAATTAGTGTTTTATTAGGATATATATTTTTTAAAGAAAAATTAAATAAACGACGTTTTTTTTCTATCTCACTTGTCTTTATTTCAATTTTTTTTATGATTTTTTTTAATTTAAAATCTTTACCATGGGTCGGTTTAATTGTAGCTTTTAGTTGGGCTTTTTATAACTTGGTAAGAAAAAAAATAAATGTAGATACCGATACTGGATTGTTAATAGAAAGTTTATTCATTTTGCCATTTGCAATGATAGTTTTCTATTTAATCATAGAAAGTGGTAACAATGATTTCAATATTTCCAATCTAGGATTAAGTTTATTTTTGATATTAGCAGGTCCGATGACAGTGATTCCATTATTTTTATATGTTAGAGGAGTAGAGCTAATTGGTCTAGGCCCGACAGGAATGATATTTTATATAACACCTACTTTGCAGTTTATTTTGGGTTATTTTTATTACAATGAAGAATTTTCAATAATTAAATTTCTAAGCTTTATTATAATTTGGATTGCTGTAGTTATATATCTAAGAGATCTTTATGAAACAAATTAGCTCAATTATTTTCTTTTGGTTGTTATTATCTACAAATATGTTTGCAGAAAATCAGACTAGATTTTCTGAATGGAAAAAACAATTCAAAAATTTAGCCTTAGAAAATAATATATCTGAAAAAACTTTTGATACAGTAATGTCAAATGTTAAATTTTTACCAAAGGTTATAGAATATGACAGATATCAACCAGAGTTTTATGAAGATACAAAAACTTATATTTCAAAAAGAACTTCAAAAAAAAAAGTTCAAAAAGGTTTAAATTTTTATAAAGATTATAATAATTTGATTAACAAAGTTGAAAAGAAATATGATATTGAAAAAGAATTACTCTTATCTTTAATGGGTATAGAAACAAATTATGGAACTTATCTTGGGAAGATGGATATATTGTCATCATTATCAACTTTAAGTTTTGATAAAAGGAGATCTGAGTTTTTTACTAACGAGCTTCTAATACTTTTAAAACTAATAGATAAAGATAAGATTAATTACGAAACTCTTTATGGATCTTGGGCTGGAGCATTTGGTTTTTTTCAATTTATGCCATCAACAATGAAAAATTATGCTATAGATTTTGATAATGATAATTATATTAATTTAAAAGAGGCAAATGATGCTTATGCGTCAGCTGCGAACTATTTAAATAAAATGGGATGGGACCGAAATTCCAATTGTTTTTTAAAAGTTAAGTTAAATAAAGATATTCCAAAAAAGTACTTAAATACATCTGCCAGAAAAATTAAAAATAAGAAAAAATTAAAATTTTTTAAAAAATACATTAGTGATAACGATAGTTTAGATGTGATAGATAAAAATTTAAAAGTTGGAATAATTACACCTGATAAAGATATAGTTCCAAACAGCAATCAATTAAGTCCAGCTTATATTGTTTTTGAAAATTATGAAATAATATTAAAATGGAATCGATCATTAAGATTTGCTCTTGCTGTGTGCACATTAAAAGATAAGATTAAAAATGAGATATAATTACTTAATTTTCCTTATTTTTTTTGTATTTTTAATTCAATGCAATCAATCAACATTGAATAATTCAAAAAAAATAAATTTTGATATTGGAAATCGATATAAAAATTCCGGATTTGCTCTTATATATGATGAAAAAATAAAAGGTATTAAAAAACTAGAGGAAAGATCTTTAAATATTTACCACAAATCACTTAAAAAAAAATCTATAGTAAAAATTACAAATCCTTTAAATAATAAATATTTAATTGCTGAAGTAAAATCCAATTCCATGAAATTTTCTAATTTCTATAATGCGGTGCTAAGTCAACGTATAGCAAAAGAATTAGAACTAGATTTTAAAGAACCATTTATCGAATTGGTTTTAGTGCCTAAAAATTCAACATTTATTGCAAAAAAGGCCAAAATGTTTGAAGAGGAAAAAACTGTTGCTGAAAAAGCTCCAGTAGATGGCATCCAGATAAACGATTTAAATATAAAAATAAGTAAAAAAAAAATTATTAAAAAAAAAATTTTTTCTTATTCAATAAAAGTAGCAGATTTCTATTATGAAAATACGGCAAAAATGATGGTTGATAGAATTAAAGGTGAAACATCAATTAATAATATGAAAATAATAAAATTATCTAAAACAAAATATAGGGTACTAATAGGGCCTTTTAATGATATAAAATCTTTGAAAGATACATTCGAAAAAATGAATTTATTGAAGTTCGAAAATTTAGAAATTTTAAAAAATGTTTAAAAAATTTATTATTATTTTTTTTGTGAATATATTCTATTTGAATTTTGTTTATGCCAACATAGAAATTAAAGCTAGAACAGCAATTTTGCAGGATTTTTTATCTGGTGAAATTCTTTATGAAAAAGATCCTGATAGATCTATTTATCCTGCATCGATGACTAAGATTATGACCAGCATTATAGCTTTTGATCTAATTAAATCTGGTGATCTTAAACTTGAGGAAAAATTTCTTATTTCAGAGAAAGCTTGGAGACTATCAACATCAGGTTACTCATCGATGTTTGTTATGGTTGGAGATGAGGTTTCTGTGGAAGATTTACTAAAAGGAATTATTATAGCTTCAGGGAATGATGCCTGTATAGCTTTAGCAGAAGGAATAGCTGGAACTGAAGAAGAGTTTTCAATAATGATGACTTCAAAAGCAAAAGAAATTGGCATGCAAAATACAAATTTTTCTAATTCTTCTGGAATTAACGATCCTGATAATTATTCTACTGTTAGAGACATTATGATAATGTCAAATTATCTAATTAAAAATCATCTAGAATATTATGAATGGTTTAGTGAAAAAGAATTCACTTGGGACAGAACAGGCGGTGATCCAATTACCCAAGGCAATAGAAACCCATTATTATATAAAAATATTGGAGCTGATGGGATTAAAACTGGTTATTTGGCTGTTGAAAGATATTCATTAGCTGCATCTATTGAACGAAAAGGAAGAAGATTGGTAGCTGTTGGTAGCGGTTATGAGACAAAACAATTAAGATCCAAAGAAAGCTCAAAACTTTTAATCTATGGTTTAACAAATTTTGATCTTGTTAATATTTCCAAAAAAGATGAACCTTTTGACAGTGTAGAAGTTTGGCTAGGCAAAGATGAAAATGTTAAAGTTTATTCAAAAGAAAGTATTTATAAAACTATTAAAAAAGGTCAAAAAAAAAAATTAAAAGTGAAAATTATTTATGATGGTCCAATAGAAGCCCCGATAAAAAAAGATCAAATATTAGCGAAATTAAAAGTTATTTACGACGATGAACAAATAGGTGAGTATGACTTATTATCAATTAAAGAAGTTAAGAGAGTAAATATGTTTTCTAGATTGATGAAATCTCTCAACTACCTAATTTGGGGTGATGTCTAAAAAACCTGTAATTGTATTTGAAGGAATAGAGGGGAGCGGAAAAAGCTTTCATCTTTCGAATGTCTCAAAATATTTAAAAAAAAAAAAAGATTGATTTTATAAAAATACGTGAACCTGGTGGAAACATTAATGCTGAAAAAATAAGAAAATTAATCTTAAATAAAAATTCAAAATTTAATAAAAATACGGATCTTTTACTTTATTTAGCGGCAAGAAGTGAAAATATGAATTTACTAAAAAAATATTTTAGAAAGAAAATTATTTTGATTGATAGATTTACAGACTCAACAATTGCATATCAACATTACGGTTTAGGGGTAAATATAAAATTAATTAATTTTGTAAACGATTATTTAACAAAAAATTTTAAAGTCGATTTTACTTTTTTAAATGTCGTAAGTAATAAAAATATGCTCAAAAGATTAAAAAAAAGAAATATCCTTAACCGATATGATAAGTTTAGCAATAATTTCTATCAAAAAGTACAAAATGGTTTTTTGAAATTATCTAAGAAAAAGAAAAATAAATATCAAATTATAAATTCAAACTTAGATATAGATTATAATAAGAAAAATATTATTAAAAAAATTGATAGACTTATATGAAAGAAATTTTACCAATAAGCCAAACAAAATTATACGGATTAGATAATTTTTTTAATGAACTTGTTGAATTAAATAAAAAAAAAAAATTGCCCAATAAAATTTTACTTAGTGGTCAAAAAGGGGTAGGTAAATCAACTTTAGTTTATCATTTTATAAATTACGTTTTATCACTAAATGAAAATTATAAATATGACTTAAAGAATTTACAAATTGATCTGGAAAATCATTCTTACAAAACTGTTCGAAATAAAACAAATCTTAATTTTATTTTGATAGATATTGAGTCAGAAAAAAAATACATTGATATAAATCAAATTAGAACATTAATTTCATCTTTAAATAAGTCATCTTTAAACGATAAGCCAAGATTTGTTTTAATTGATAATATTGAATTTTTAAATTTGAATTCAATTAATGCTCTATTAAAAGTTTTAGAAGAACCTGCTTTTAATGTACATTTTTTTCTAATTAATAATGATAAAAGGGTATTACCAACTTTAATTTCAAGGTGCTTAAACTTTAGGATTTTTATGAATAGCCAAACTAAACTTGATGTATCTAATAGATTATTAGAAGTTAAATTAGAAACAATCATTAACAAAGACCTTTTGAATTATTATTACACTCCTGGAAATATCTATAATTTATGTAAATTTGCAAAATCTAACGAATATGATCTTACCAATTTAACGCTAAATGATTTTATTAAAGTTGTGATTAAAAATAATCATTATAAAAAGGATAGCTATATTAGGTATTTATTATTTGATTTTATTGAATTTTATTTTAGAAAATTTGAAACATCTCTATCATTAAAAATAATTGATAAATATAGTTATTTTTTGAAAAAGATTTCGGACACGAAAAAATTTAATTTAGATTATGAATCTCTATTTATAGAGTTTGAAAAAGAAATTTTAAATGGATAAAAGTTTTTATATAACTACACCTATATATTATCCGTCAGCTAGGCCACATATGGGTCACGCATATTCAAGTATACTAGCGGATTTTTTTGCAAGATTTAAGAAAATTGATGGCTATAATGTGCATTTTCTAACTGGCACAGATGAACATGGCTTAAAGATTCAAAGAGCTGCTGAGGAAAATGGATATGAAACATTAAAATTTTGTGATCAAATTAGTGAAACTTTTAAAAGTTTAACCAAAACTTTAAATTTATCTAACACTGATTTTATAAGAACTACTGAAAATCGTCATAAGGAATCTGTTCAATACTTGTGGAAAGAATTAGAAAAAAATGATGACATTTATCTTTCGAAATATTCTGGTTGGTATTCTGTATCAGATGAAGCTTTTTACTCTGATGATGAAATTGAAGAAATCGACGGAAAAAAAATATCTACTTCATCAAAGTCATCAGTGGAGTGGGTTGATGAAGAGTCTTATTTTTTTAGATTATCAAAATGGGAAAAACCTTTATTAGAATTTTATAAAAAAAACCCAGACTTTATTTCTCCAGAAGCTAGAAAAAATGAGGTTATAAGTTTTGTTAAAAGTGGATTAAAAGATTTATCAGTAAGTAGAAAAAGTTTTTCTTGGGGAATACAAGTTCCAAATAATAAAGATCACGTGATTTACGTTTGGTTGGATGCTCTAACAAATTATATAAGCGCCTTAAATTATCCTAAAAAAGAAGATGATTTATTTAAAAAATTCTGGCCAGCATCATTACATTTAATAGGAAAAGATATTTTAAGATTTCATGCAATTTATTGGCCAGCATTTCTTCTTGCAGCAAAAATTGATTTACCTAAAAAAATTTATGGGCATGGCTGGATTCTTTCTAACGATGAAAAAATGTCGAAATCAAAGGGTAACATCTTAGATCCACTGGAAATAATTGATCAATATGGATTAGATCCATTAAGATATTATTTAATTAAAGAAGTATCTTTTGGTAATGATGGAAATATTTCTCAGGATAGATTGGAAAATTGTATTAACAGTGACTTAGCAAATAATTTTGGTAATTTATGTCAAAGAGTTACAGCTTTTGCAATTAAGAACTGTAAAAGCAAAGTACCAGAAAATATTAAATTTAATAAAGAAGATTTAATTATATTAGATAAATATAAAAATAATATTCAAAACATAAGAACAAAAATTGACAATCAAGATGTCAATTTTTATATAGATTATATTGTTAATTCATTATTTGAAGCAAACAAATATTTTAATGACCAAGAACCGTGGAACAAAAAAAAAGATCCTATTCGTTTAAATACAATAGTTTTCACAACTTTAGAAGTCGTTCGTAAAATTAGTTATTTACTATATCCAGTAATACCAGAAACATCCTTAAAAGCATTGAAAATTTTTAATATTCAAGAAAAAGATATAATCTACAGCTCGATTGAAAAAAATGATATTCTTAAAAAAGGAATGAATATTAATCAAATAGATATCCTGTTTAAAAAAATTCAAAAAAAGAATGATTGATTCCCATTGTCACTTGGACCACGAGCCTTTAAAAAGTAATCTTAAAGATATTATTCAAAGATCAAAGGATATTGGTATTACTAAATTATTGACTATATCGACTTCCCAAGAAAGTTTTTTGAATATAAAAAAAATTATTCAAGAGGATAAAATGATTTTTGGAACAGTTGGCATACATCCTCATGAAACAAAAAATAATCAAATAAATTCAAAATTTTTGATTGATAATGTCATAAATAACAAAAAAATTATTGGAATTGGTGAGACTGGATTAGATTTTTACTATAATAATAGTGACAAGAACATACAAATTGAGAGTTTTAAAATTCATATTGAGGCAGCTTTAAAAACTGATGTTCCCTTAATAATACATTCTAGAAACGCAGAAGATGAAACTTTCGATATTCTTAATGAATATAATAACGATAATTTGAAAATCTTAATGCATTGTTTTACTGGATCTAAAAAATTTGCTGAAAAACTTTTAAATTTGAATGCATCATTTTCAGCAAGTGGCATTATTACTTTTAAAAATAGTATTGAATTACAAAAAACTTTTAAGTTTCTTCCACTAGAAAAAATTTTAATTGAAACAGATAGCCCTTATTTGGCACCTGTTCCTAATAGAGGAAAAAAAAATGAACCCTCTTACTTAAATTATACAGCAGCTAAATTATCTGAAATAAAAGAAATTTCAAAATCTGAAATTTCAGAAATAACATCTAGAAATTTTGATAACCTTTTTTTCTAAATAAATCTATGAAATTTATTATTTTAGGCTGTGGAAGTTCTATGGGAATACCCAGAGCTGATGGTTTTTTTGGAAATTGTGACTCTAAAAATAAAAAAAATCACAGATCAAGATGTTCAGCCTTATTGAAAACAAATAGTGAAACAATTTTATTTGATACCTCACCAGATTTGAGACAACAATTAATCAATAATAAAATTAAGAATATTAACAAAGTTTTTTATTCTCATATGCATGCTGATCAGACTCATGGTATAAATGATTTAAGAGTTTTTTTTTTAAAAAACAAAAAAACAATTCCAGTTTTTGCAGATAAGCCAACAGCCAATTACTTGCTAAATACATTTAATTATTGTTTTTTTAGTAAATATAAAGAATATCCAGCCATATTAAAATTGAATTTAATTTCTAAAAAACATTATATAAATAATGGAAAAAAAAAGATTGAGATTAAAACTATATCTGTTCATCACGGTAATGTAAAAAGTATTTGTTATATTATCGACCAAAAGTTAGCTTATATTAGTGATGTAAGCCATATAGATATAAAAAACTATAAGTTTTTTAGAAATCTTAAATACCTAATTATAGATTGTTTGTGGCTTAAAAATCATCCATCGCATTTAAATTTAGATAAATGTTTAAAATTAATTAATGAATTTAAACCAAAAAATACCATATTAACAAATTTGCATTCAGATCTTGACTATATAAAATTAAAAAAAAAGTTGCCAAAAAATATAATGCCTGCTTTTGATGGATTAAAAATAGAATTATAACAATTTTTCAATTAAAGATACAATTTTACTTGAAGTAGGTTTAGTAAATGATGAAAAAGTTTTTTCTACTTTTCCCTCTTTATTAATTAAAATTTTATGAAAATTCCATTTAGGAATAGCAGAATTTCCATAATTTTCTTTTGCCCATTTGTATATTTCATGGGCATTGTTACCCTTAACATCAGTTATTGTAGATAAGGGAAAGTTTATATTAAAATTAACTTCACAAAAAGATTTTACCTCATTGTCTTCACTTTTTTCTTGGTTAAATGAATTAGAGGGTATCCCTAATACTATTAATCCTTCTGACTTATATTGATCCCATAAAACTTGTAGATCAGTATATTGATTTGTAAAACCACAATAGCTAGCTGTATTTACTAATAGTACAACTTTGTTCTTATATTCTTTTAAGTTTAAAGTCTCACCAGAGATACTATCAATTTTAAAATCATAAAATAATTTTTTATAATTAGCTTCTGCATTATTTTTGAAAAAAAACATAATTAATAAGATTAAAATTATTTTAAATTTTTTCATGGAAAAAACTATTTATTAGGTGTTAATAATATCAAAAAATATCCAGCTAGTGTTGATAATAATGACCCAGTTAGCACTCCAATTTTTACTCCATCCATATACTGAATATTTTCAACGAAAGCTAAATTTCCAACAAAAAGACTCATCGTAAATCCAATTCCAGTTAAAATTCCGACACCATAAAAATTATACCAATTAGCATTATTAGGCATGCTCGCAATTTTAAGTTTTATTGAAATATACGAAAAAATAAAGACCCCAATTTGTTTGCCAAGAAATAAGCCTAAGACAATTCCAAGAGGAACTTTATCTAGCAAAGCTGTAAAAGATAAACCTTCAAGAGAAACGCCTGCATTAGCAAAAGCAAATAGAGGCATAATTCCAAAGGCTACATAAGGACTGATGGCATGCTCAATCTTAAGTAATAAAGAAAAGTCTTTTTCTTTTTTTCTATGTGGAATTGTTAAAGCTAGTAAAACACCAGCTATTGTTGCGTGTATACCAGAGTTGTGAGTAAAGTCCCAAAGAAGAAGCCCAACAATTAAATAAGGTAGAAATTTTTTAACATTAAACTTATTTATTAATAATAAAATTACAAAAGCCAAAAGCATTAAAGTTAAATACTTAATACTTAAATCACCAGAATAAAATAAAGCAATAATTACAATCGCACCTAAATCATCAATTATTGCTAAAGCTGTTAAAAAAACTTTTAACGATAATGGAACTCTTTTTCCCAATAAAGAAAGAACTCCTAAAGAAAAAGCAATATCTGTAGCCGAGGGAATTGCCCATCCATTTAATGTTTGTGGGTTTTCATAATTAATAAAAATATATATTAGTGCTGGAACTACCATTCCGCCTACAGCAGCAATTATTGGCAGCAGGGCTTGTTTAATATTTGATAACTCACCTTGTAGAAATTCTCTTTTAATTTCAAGAGTGACAAAGAAAAAGAATATTGCCATTAAAGCATCATTTATCCAATGAATAACAGTTAATTTTAATCCAAAGTTATTTATTCCCAAAAAAAGATATTTATCCAAAGTAGAAAAGTATAAATCGGAAAAACTAGAGTTGCTTACAGTGAGAGCTATTATGGCTGCAAAAAGTAAAATCAAACCACTAGCAGCTTCTAATTTAAAAAACCATTTAAATGGTTGTGAAATATAGTTAATCATTACTTGGCAAGATCTTTAATAAATAATTCTATATCTTTCAATACCTCAAATAGATTAAATAATATAAATTCTAAGTCCGGAAAAAGATCGTAAAAAAATGGTTTAAAAGTGTCTAAAATAATAATTAACCCAATAAAAGATATAATTATCACTATCAAAAACGAAAGAAATTTTGTAAATGTGAAACTAGGTTTATGTGAATATTCAACTATTTCAGAACCTTTATTATTCTGATTGTTTGTTTTTTTGTCTCGAAATTTACTTTTAGGTTTAGATTCTATTTTTTTATTTTTAATAACTTCTTCTTTATGATCTTGATTTTCAAGTAAATCAATTTTCTTTTTTTTATTATTAAAAAACCAAACGTGATTACATGATCCACATTGAATAGTCCTTCCTTCGTTTGGAATTAACTCAGAATCTACACTAAACTTTTTGTCGCAATTAATGCACTCTATAATCATATCGTTTATATATCAGATTCTAATAAAATTACCTTTATTTAAGTAATCTTTGTACTTTTAAATAATTAATAAGTGCTGTATTAGTAATTCACACGGAGTGTAGCGCAGCCTGGTAGCGCATCTGGTTTGGGACCAGAGGGTCGCAGGTTCAAATCCTGCCACTCCGACCATA
>MDTD01165101.1_pt1 | contig 10415 bp, 19 predicted proteins | sample 811221 | NCBI WGS metagenome assembly MDTD01 (sample SAMN05326646, study PRJNA326480) | marine metagenome | isolation source: seawater | place: Pacific Ocean: South West | collected 2011
ATGCAAATATAATGTGGTAGTATTGTATTTTGTATATTTTATAATCTAATAAGTAAATGTGTTAATATATATAGTGTTAAAATACTAATAAAAAAATTATCTCGTGTTAAATGTGTTTTAGGTTTATTTATACCTATTAATATAGAATATGGGACATGAACCTCCAGTAGGAAGCTTGTAGTAGTAAGAACCGTCAATGTGTTCCCAAACCCTTCCTTGTACATCTTTAACTGTAGGGTTCATTTGAATTTCGGGTGTAGCAAAGATAATAGCGTTAAACATGCCGTCTCCGTGAAGGCATGTAGGAATTGTCTTGGACTTAGAAAGAATGTCTAGCTGTTGTTGGACGGTAATTGTAGCCATTGTAGTGTGTATATAATAATATATTTTGAGAATCAATTTTAAAAAAAGTTTTTTTTGTTTTTTTTTGTTGGTTTTTTTGCGTTATTCCCTAATCTGAACTACTTTAGAAAGCATCGTGATAGTGAACTATGTCGTATGAGAACAAGCTGAAGGTTTCCTTAGGTTTGGGAAGTGGTGGAACCCACTTAGGCTTTGGCTTTGGCTTGGGTGGAGTCCATCCAGATGGGAGGCTGTTGAAGAGTGTAGAGAGCACGTTCTTAGCGGTAAGCATCTTTGAGGTGTATGAAGATAATCTATCTAAAATCAATTTTAATAGCCAAGGAAGTCAGCAATCTGCTGCATAGAGAGGAGGGCGATGATGTGTGTGACCTTGTCGTCTCCATCAGGACCATTGATAATGTGTCCATATTGACTGTACAAGTCCTGGACAACAATGGGGCTCTCAAGTATGTCTGTCCTAGCAATAGCTCTCAATATAGTAGAAGAGTCTACAATCTCTCCAGAATTAGCCATCTTCCACATCTGTGCCCTTTCATGAAGGTCCTTGGGGACAGAGACGTCAAGGATGGACTGGATCTTGTTCTTAGTGGCTTGAGTGGTAGGAGCGAACATGGTTGTTGATAGTAAGATCAACATTATCAATTTTATTATATTATTAATGTTTATTGGATGTGATAATTAAATGTGATAATAAGATGTGATATATAGATATATGAATATTAATAAATAATTGATTTTTAATGTATTATTCTCATACCAAAACAGAGTATGACTACTGGCGAACAGTTCAACCGTGCCTCAGTCTCAGAGACTACTGGTGACTTCCCCTGGAAGAAGTCAGTAAGCTGGTCTACAAAACTAGTGGAAGTCCGCGAGTATGAGAAACCATTCAGGAAGGGCTCCTATGGAGAACTTTCTCAGCGCATTGGGAAACCAGTGCGAGTCCTTGGAAAAGCACAAAGGATTCCAGTGACTACAGACAAAGAATGCACTTGTGCCTGCTCTTAAATACAATAAGAAACAACTATATATAAAAAGTGATAAAAACCATCACTTTTTTTCCTAAATTGATTCAAATTTTTTTTTTATAAATCCAGAAATGGCGAATAATAATGTTGCTACAATGTGCTCTCTTATCAAAAACATTGTGTCTTCTGATCCGAAAGAATGCTATATACTACTTCCAAAAGAGCGAGAAATACTACAAAAAGGGCTTGATGATATGTTTGAAGTGTTAAGTGAATATGAAAAACGTTGTGATGAACTTTCTAAAAATTGTGAAAATGAGATTTCAGAAGAAGAAGAAGAAGAATGCTATGGTTGTGAAACAGGAACAGATTGTATAGAAGCTCATAGCAAATCTTGCAACTTTAGAAGGGGATTTGAATCGTATAAATTTTAAATCAAATATGAACATAACAAAATAAATTAATTTTTTAAATTGATTATAAAACAACATAATATAATGCTTACGTATGGATTCATTGAACCATTGTATTCAACAAATAGAACAGAATTAAGTAATAATTTATATAGAAAATGTTATTGGTATTTTATTAAAAATAATATATTAAGTACAAAAAATATATTAGATGCAAAAAAAGATAAAATATATACAAAATTAGATAGAGTGATATCAGTAATTTATAACCATTTATGTATAGATAATATTTTTGATTTAAAAATTGATTAATATAAGTTTTTATATAAAAATGATGACACAGAATTACGAATGTAAGATAAACCGTGTAGCACTTTATATTCTATTATTTATGTTTATTTATTTAAATATGATTTCAAATGATATAATCATTGTATATGAGGGTAAAAAGAGGATGTGTGGAGGAACTACAATATACATTTAGAAGTTTGTTTATTTATTTTTATATTTATTATTAATCATAAATGCTAATAGTTGTTTATTTGTTACAATTGGAGAAGGTCTTTTAATTTTTTTAATATTTTTCTTGGTCTCTTCTTGTTTATTCATTAATATAATATATGAATAACAAAAAAATCAATTTATACAACAAATATTTAAATTAGGTTAATTTAACAATTATTAATTATACGATATACACGAAGAAACATATTACTAATATTTCTGCCTGCATCATCTATATTAAAATATAAGATAGGACATTTTTTTTTATATAGTTTACCTAAACCCGAATTTCTTATATTACAAAATATGAATTTTAATGATAAACCACCTTGATTTTCTGGAAGTAATGGATCACCACCTTCTGTAATAAGTTTAAAATTATTAAGTAATGGTAATCTTCTTTCAATTTGGATAAGAGAATCTTTTTTGAGCGTATCTTTACTCTTTTTAAGTAAAAACTCTCTATAATTTTTATTATGATCTTCTAATTTAAAATGTTTGCCTGAATTCCATTTTAAATTCCAGTCTGGATGTTCTTTCAAATCAGCTATTAAATTATTTCTATTCTTCATATTACTTTGAAATAAAGATAAATCTAGATTAAGTTCATCAAACCAAGTGTCGCATAATGTGATTGCAGCTTGTTGTTCTTTATTGTAAACAGACATTTATATAATAAATATATGCAATCAATTTAAAAAATAAATTAATGTTTTTGGTTTTTAGGCTATATTTTATGCATTTTTTTGTCTAAGGAGTGAAACTTCCATTGGTTGTTATGCTGAATTAGGGTCTTCAGGGTTGCTTCTCCAAAGGAATTTATACCAAGGCGCTGTAGGCTGTTTCTTAAGTGCTTCATAGTTATGTTCTCGTTTTAATTCTTGTAGACGAACACCAGATGGTGGGATATCATGTATATTCTCCAAATAACTTGGGTTAGTATACATAATCCAGGCTTTAAAATGGTTTACAAGAGAATTCTTCCAGTTTAATGATAAAATCCATCTAAATTTAGATGGAACGTTCTCATCAATTCTTTGAAGCCTATCATCTACTCTTTGTCTCTCACGTGCTTCTCTATGTTCTAGGTAGTGTAACCTTCCCTGTAACCTCATTTCTTCCTCAATGGCTGGTGGTTGCCTTCGGACTTCTTCGTCACGTTGTTCTCTACCTCTTTGAATATTTTGCATAATGTCTTGCCGCAATCTATCTCTACGAGTTTGTTGTGAGACTTCTTTAGCTTTGGTTTGTTCTACACTAGGCAGAAATTGCCAAGTCCCAAGTTCATTATCGCAACGACAAAGAGGACACTTCCACTTAACATCTATACTAGCATCTGGATTAACATATGCCTGGTTTTCAACAATTTCTTTAGAACAATCTTTACATACAATGTGTTCTTCACTGTTGGAGCAATGTATAAATGAAGTGCAGTTTTCAAAGCAGACTGGACACTCTTTCGCATCAGCTTCATCAACTTCTTGATAAGTATACCAAGGTGTAGCAATTTTTGCCCAAGATTTCGGGTGCAGACGATTAATGTAAAGTTCTTCCATTGTGGTTTATTACCCAACTATGGCAAGTCAATTTAAAAAAAATTTTTTTGTTGTTTTTTTTTGGGTTTTTTTGTGGTTTTTTTATCTTTTTTTGGGTTTTTGTTGTGGATTTAGTCGGACATTTCGGAGGAATCGGAAGAAGTATTTTCTTTCTTCTTCTTGCGAGTCTTCTTTTCCGGTCTTTCCGGCTTTGGACCACGTGTGCTGGGGTCTTCAGAAGCCCATTTCTCAAGTTCGTCCCAATAGTTCTCTGTGAGTTGTTCGTAAGTGACCTTCTTAGCCTTTGGTGGAATACCATTGGCTAGGTTCTCAGCGGCAGCACGGTCATTGAACTCTTTCTTCTTTTCATTAGAAAGGGCTTTCCAAGCTGCTGCTTTGTGAGTCATCGCGACGGCTCCTTCAGGAATTTCCCCTGAGAACTCTTTGGTGAAGAGATTGTAGCCAGTAATCCTTTTCGGACCATCTTCTGCTGACTTCTTCCCCTCCCCCTTGACCGAGAGTTTGCGAATCTTAATGTCTTTGTTCTTGCAAGCTTTGTTGAAGTAGTCCCACAACTGTTCAGTTGTGAGAGGGAATCCCTCAACCAGAGGCAATGCCTCAAAGGCTTCAGTGATGTGAGAAGTGCGGTTCTTAGCAGGAGCCTGCTTAGAGTTCTTCTCCATCTTAGGAGCGACGGTGGTGGTGGTTTGCATAGTGGCGGACATTCTTTTTCAAGTGTTGAAGTTATTACATCCCTAATCAATTTTGACTATTTTCTATCTATAATTATGATAATTAAATGTGATAATTGAATGTGATAATTTAATGTGATAATTAAATATATACTTAACAAAATTGATTATATATGTATTCTATGTAACAACAACATACGAATGAAGCTTACCACTCGCAAACAACGCAACAACTTTGATGTCCGCTCTGACTTACAGGCTCGCCAAAAGGCACGCCTTCTGCTCAGTGCTGTTTTCAAAGGACACAAGGTAAGGGCTACAAAGCCCAAACCAACCATCACTGCCCTTGTCCGCACACAAGCATTCATTGAATGCAAACACTGTTCCTTCAAAAACACCAAATATGAAGACAACTGCGTGAAGTGTGCTACAGTGCTCTCAACACGTCCAGGCATTCTCAAAGCTTTCTAACCATACTTCCTAAGGAAGCATTACTTTGAGAAACAACCCAAAAAACAACCAAAAAAAAACAAAAAAAAACAAAAAAACTTTTTTTAAAATTGATTCTTTGTCTAGTATACATAGACATACAACGATGTACTCCAACTACAAGCAACAGAAAAACCAACAGAAGAAGCTTGAAGCTAAATGGACCCGTATCGTCAAGAAATGGGGACATTCTGATGATGCTCTTGATGCTCTCTATGAAGAGGGTGATGAGATGCACGGAAGAGGCTTCCAAGCTTTTATGAACTCCATTATCATTCATCGTGATACTTCTACTCAAAAGAAGCAGAAGTGCGATACACCAGGAAGGTTTGATGTTCTTGAAACAAACAACATTCCACAAAAGATGAGTTTCGCAGACATCCAAAGAGAACAAGCTATGGGTGGTTCCTGATACAACTCAAAAACCACTACAAAAAAACCACAAAAAACACCCACAAAAAAAACAAAAAAACTTTTTTTTAAATTGATTCACGTTTTTTTATATATAAACACAAAATGGCAATGTGGTATGAAACCAAGAAAATGGCTCTTTATGATGGCGAGGGTGACTCGTGTGCGTTTGACCCGAGTATTCTAGATAATCTAAATGAAACGATTCAATATAAGATTCCAAACAATAAAACAAAGGGAAAAAAAAAAGAACCAAATGAAAAGACAATTTCAAAAATGTTCCATAAAAAACTAACCCGATATGTTGATAAGAAACATAAAAGTAATATTAAACGAAAGACTTCTGAATATCATTTTTAAATAACTTTTTCAATAAAACTTAAACATTATATATTTAAATTAAAAAAATATTTTTTTTGTGTTTTTTGGGTTGTTTTTGGGGAGGGGTGTGTTTCTAATCTCTACAATTGTTACATAGTGGATATGATCCAGTGGTGCTTGTTGAGAATGTTGCTTCACTATTGCAAATGAAGCAAGTCACAGTGAGGCGATTCTTCTTGGTTTCTTCTGTTTCATTTTTCCAGTTGTGGAACGGCATCCACAAATCTCTGAGAGTAATTGCTTCTGGGTCTTCAACAATATTGCTATCGGAGCGGAAAAACCACAGTGAGCAAGACATCGTTCTGTTGTGTTTATATACACTATAAACTAGAATCAATTTTAAAAAAATTTGGGTTTTTTTGGGTTTTTTTGGGTTTTTTGGGGTCTTTTTTATTGTTTTTGGTTTAACCTTTTTTTAAAAGGTTGTTTTTGGTCTTTTTGTGTGTATTTACTTGCCTGAATGACGCTCGTAATACCTATCTTTATATTTGTCCGATTTCTCGGACCAGCCGGCACGATTCCCTCCATTCTTGATATAGAGGGCGTAGCCTTTGGCTCGTGGACCTTTTTTGTAAGGTCTGCGCTCAGAGCTTTCTGAGCCACAACTGTCGCCGCTGCAACTTTCTTCGTCAGAACTTTCATCGGCACAGCTGTCTTCGTCAGTGTCGCACTCTACACTAGAGACATCTTCTCCAGATGAGCTTTCATCTTCAGCTGGAACCACTGAAGCAGTAAGTTCTGCAACAAGGCGAGAAATCTCAGCGAGCTCTTCAAATGTAGGAATTTCTTCCTTCTCAATAGCACCAGTGAGAGCTTTGATGGCGGTAGCGATGCGGGGCATTGTGTTGTTGTTGTTGTTATATAGAATACATCTATAATCAATTTTCTCTATACAGGTATTGCATTTAATTATCGCATTTAATTATCACATTCAATTATCACATTCTTTTATTATGATAGTTGAATGTATAATAATAAAATTGATAATACATTGTTATACGTCATTACAACAACACGATGTTCACCCACGATGGAAAGATGCTCTGCGATGTGACAGGCACAACCATTGACCCTGACGGCTTTGAGGGTTACTTCATCTACACCGAAGAAAACGGCAGGGTACACCACCTGTGTACTCTTGGACACGCCGTGTTTAATGCTCTTCTAGAAGACAAGGGTTTCCGCAAAAATCTTCCAGAAGAAGCACAAGAGAGATATGTCTGGGTATTTGTCGGAGATCCAAACAGTTGTCTGTTTGGAGGTGAAATCCGGGACAAAGTCGCAAGAATGAAAGACGAGGAAAAACGCGCGAGAAAAAAGAAGGAAATGCGCGAGAGAAAAAAGAAGGAGGATGCGATGGAATCTCAGATTCCTTAGCTGAAACCAACACACAACAAAAAAAAACAAAAACAAAACAAAAAACTACCCAAAAAAAACCAAAAAAATTGATTTTTTATGGATGTAACACAACACTCAAAAGACACGATGTTCACTCATACCAACTCCCCCTTCAAGAACTCCAATCTCTGTGCGGGACAACAAGAAGTGCTCGGCGACCTCACACAGATTGTTAAAAAGAACTTTGACCTTTCTGAAGTCCAGACTGCACTCAAGCCCGACACCAATGAGACTGTGAGTATGACTCCAGCACCACGTCAGATGCTCATCACGGAGTTTTGGAAGAAGTTCGCTCCTGGGTACCGCCCCCACTGGGGGGCAGCGAGTGAGGATGAGGTGCAGAGTATGACTCCAGCACCACCTCCGGTGCAATTCTCAACGGAGTTGTGGGATAAGTTCCCCACTAGCGAAAGCGAATATGAGGAACAGGTCATCAAGCCGAAACCGAAGAGAAAAAAGTATCAATGTAGCTTTTGTGGAGAAACTGGGCACAACATTCAAACCTGCTCTCTCAAAGCATGGAAAGACGAAGTAGATGAAACAATAGAACAATACACACTAGCTCAACTAGGATAGTTTCCTTCTATATAGCCCACATTAGACATATAGTTCAAAAATCCAAAAAAAAAACCAAAAAACTTTTTTTTATATGCTAAACAATATACGATTCTTTAGTTTCTTTTAATCTGAATGGTCTCTCATAAACAATACATATTCATCTAAACTAGTTAAAGAGCAAAATTGAGACATAATACATAAGTTATCTAGACATTTGGACACATAATCTAAATCATTGGATTCATAAATAGTTGTTTCGGATGGATTATAGTGTATATCTTCTTGTGCTTCATTTGGTGGATTAAAATAATCGGGCTCAACTTCAAGTGTATTAGAACCCATTGGTGGTGAAGAACTTTTACTTTCGTCGTAAGTCATTTTAAATTATGAATAGAAAAAATCAATTTAAAAAAATTTGTCGTTTTTTTGGTTTTTTTGGGGTGTTTTTTATTGTTTTTGGTTTAACCTTTTTTTAAAAGGTTGTTTTTGGTCTAAATTTTTTTCTAAAAAGTTTCTTTTTTAGACAATTGCATTTTTCACTAGGAACTTGTGCCAAGGGGCATCTTCATCTTTTGACTTTGAACCGTAATCGTGTTGTTTCTTGAAGTCTCCAAACTGTGCTGGAGACATAGTGTTGTCTTTGTCTGGTCCAAATATCTCGGGGTTGGTGAACATAATCCAGGCTTTGAAGTGGGCGGATACGTTTGGCTTCCATCCACCTTCAGGACCTGCACCCTTGAGCCATTCAATGCGTTCATCATCTGGCTCATCATCGTCTTCATCTGACTCGGAATCGGAATCGTTTTGCTCCATTTTCATTTGCTGGAGCTTCTTGACGATATCATCATCATCCGAGTCAGAATCGGAGTCGTTGGAGTTGGATGAGTTCTCTTTGGGAGATTCCGGGGGAGAACTATCCGGGGTAGACTTCGTAGAGCCTGGTCGTGAAGGCATTGGACCTCGTGTATCTGGGTCTGCATTGGACCATTCCAATAGCTGTTCTTCGTACTTTTCGTTCTCTTGAACTGAAGTTTTGATGGAAGGCTTCTTGTGGAAGTGGAAACCATTTTGCTCGTTGATGACAGCCGCTTTTTGGTTCCACTCTTCTTTTTCATCTGCAGAGAGTGCATTCCAAGCTGCTCCTTTGTATTCTCTTTTTTTCATTCCTTCTGGAATCGCTTCAGAGAAATCTGAAAGGAATTGCTGGTAACCGGTTTTTCCCCTGGTTTTTACTCCAGAGCCTTTCCCGGCTTGTTTTCCTTCTCTTTCTTTTGAGAGCTTCTTGATGTATTTCTTCTGAACACAAGAATCAAAGAGATCCCAGAGTTGCTGAACATCGTAGTCAAAGTCTTCATTCTTAGCGAATGCTTCAAAGACTTCAGTGATGACAGTGCGACGGTTCTTAGCCATTGTGTTTTGTTGGTTATCCTCTTATATAGACGAATCAATTTTTTCTTTTATAAATATAATTATCACATTCAATTATCACATTTTATTATCACATTTAATTATATATAAAAGAATAAAATTGATTCCACATATCTAATCTTCATCACATTTGAGAAACCAAAATGTCTTCCTTTTCCGCCACGAACAACACTACTCGTGCCTCCAAGGCGACCATTCGTATTGAGAAGAAGAGCCCTCCTACTGAAGGTCCCAAGGCTTCAGACAAGGCGAACGTCTCAGACATCTGGGCAAAAGCCAAGTCCTACGCTCATGATCGTCTATGGTTTGAGTATGTTCTTCCTGGACTCCTTGATAGTCAAGCTGTTGACTATACTCGGATGTCTGTCTCTGAGATGGTCCAGTCCATCGCAGACATCTGGGAAGCCAAGCAGTATGAAGTCAACGGACAACTTTCAGTTGTGATGGAATTCACACATCAAGATGACCTTTCCGACGGTTATACTGGTGAAAGTCCCACCAAATGGGACAAGGATACTGAGACTCGGGTTCCAGTCATCCTAAATGCACTAGCAACCATCGGCTCAAACGACTTCCGTTACTATGTGATGAAAGGCGATGAGTGGACTGCTCCTCTTGTGCCCGAAGATTGCTTCTTCGGCACATATCCTGTTAAGTATAAAGGAGAAATCCAAAAGGGCAAATTCAGATGTGTTCTGAAGGTCAAAAAGTAACTCCTCTACACACACACGATACAAGTTTACTACCAAAAAACCCAAAAAAACCAAAAAAACCAAAAAAACCAAAAAAACCAACAAAAAAAACCAAAAAAACAAAAAACTTTTTTTATTAATTATTTACTTGGATTAAACACTAAAAACCAACAAAAAAAATTAAAATAATTTTTTTTTTAAATTGATTAATAAAAAAATCAATTTAAAGTGACTATGACGTCGTGTGAACTTCTTGTTATGAAGAATGATAAGATTCAATTATTAAGAGATAACTTTTTGATATCAAAGAAATTGTATTATAGTTATTTACTTAATTTTGTAGATGAATATTGGCGTAATATATATTTAAAATTTAGAGAGAAAATAAGAAAAAATAATTTATTAGTAGTCAACATTAATAATGTATTTCGTAAGCTTTATCCTTTAAACAAGTTGTCTCAGACACACTCTAAAACATCTGAAGAGTCATCTAGTGCACACCAGTCGTCTCAGAGAGAAAAGTCATCTCACACAAAGAAGTTGTTGGACAAAGAGAAGTCGTCTCAGAGAGAAAAGTCATCTC